>Ga0194051_1001689_pt1 | contig 11413 bp, 8 predicted proteins | sample SepL2320m_MetaG_FD_161275 | JGI IMG/M metagenome (GOLD analysis project Ga0194051, IMG submission 161275) | Anoxic zone freshwater microbial communities from boreal shield lake in IISD Experimental Lakes Area, Ontario, Canada - Sep2016-L239-20m | ecosystem: Environmental > Aquatic > Freshwater >... | reverse complement strand
ATGGAATCGGCGAGGGAAGGGCTGTTGGTGGACCCGGGTCAATCACGGAAGGAATTGGCCACACGATTCCAGACTTCCATTCATCCGCCATGGAGTGGCTGCTGCCGCTCGCCATGAAAAAAAACGACAATGTTACGACCGACATCATTTTTTCGGCAGTCCAAAGAGCCTGAAGACGTCTCCGCCATGCTTTAAAGCGATATCGCATGGAAAGAAAGAGGGACATGTTCGAGAAGAGGATCATTGTGGTGATGAAGGAGGATTGTGGAGGGCTAAGGGTCAGACTCCATAACGACGCGGGTTTTCGCATGAAGAGAGGACAACAGATCATCGGTGAATAAAAACACTTTGGTTGAGGATCATACGGGAAGGGCTGGCCCAACGGTATAGTCACAGGCGAAAAGCGATGTTCACAAGCAACTCACGGTGACAGAAGATCGCCACTTCAGTGAATGTTTCTGTTTTTCCGACGAAGGAGCGAGAAGGCATGGAACCGCGTCGATCGATGAGATGGCCGATCACCCTTGGAATTGTACTTATCGGCTCAATTCTCGCACTTGGAGTTGGCTGGGTACTGGTAAGCATTGCAGCGGCCCTGGGTTCGCAAAATGCAGCATTTTACTGGACGGTGCTTGGAGTGGGGATCGCTCTGCTGGTGCTCGTGCTGGTGGGTGTTGTGGTCTATCTTTTGCTCACCATTAAGGCGATTGCCCTGAGTCAAAGGCAGAGCAATTTTATCGACTCAGTCACACACGAACTCAAAAGCCCGCTTGCGTCACTCAAGCTCTACTTACAGACGCTTACCATGAGATCGGTGGATGTTCAGCAGCAAGCGGATTTTCATCGATTCATGCTCGAGGATGTCGAGCGACTCGATACGCTCATTGATCATTTGCTCGACGCAGCCAAAACGTTGCACCGCAAACCATCGGGCAGTGATGAGGAGCTCTCAGTCCAATTGCTACTGACTCAGTCGCGTGATCAGGTGGTGATGCGATATCGAATTCATCCGTCGAGCGTGAAAGTGATCGCCTCAGCATCAATGGTTCGAGGGCGTCAAGCCGATCTGGATATTGTATTTAGAAATCTCATCGATAATGCCGTTAAGTATTCCATGCCATCACCGCAGGTGCTCGTGGAAGTCTGTTCCGAGAAGTTCGGCATGGTGTGCGTGCGGGTGATCGATAATGGTCCCGGAATCCCTGTCGCACTGAGAAGAAAAATATTTAGACGTTTTGTTCGTATTGGCAATGAGCTTGAACGATCGACACCCGGGACGGGTCTGGGGCTATTTTTAGTGCGATCGATTCTTCGCTCACTCAAAGGAAGAATAACTATTCATGATCGCACTGATGAGCAAGGCACGATATTTGAAGTGAATCTTCCTGGGCGATATGTTGCCCAAAAAGACTCTCTTTCAGCGACTCCCTCAGCCTCTCTCAATTGAGCACCAACGAAATCTATTCCAACTGAGTTCGGATGTGTCGAGCGAGTGCCCTCCAAAGAATCTGCTGTACTTCAATAATAAGAAGGGGAAGATCGTGACCATTCATTTCCGAATGCTTTTGGAAAGCCTCTTCCACCGTTGCGGACGCGTGGTCTAATGCGAGCCACGTTTTGTAGATGGAATTGTTCGCGATCGAGCAAAATCCCAAAACGATCCCTTCGATTGATAGAGGCACAGTGACACGTGTTGCATTCCACGGTTTCCAGTGATTGCAGTAGCAATTTGATGGATCACGTTCCGGTCCGTCGAGTGCTTATCAGCACATTTGATAAAACAGGTCTGGATCGACTGGCGGTGCGTCTCAAGGCATTGGGGGTGCGAGTGGCCAGTACGGGTGGTACCCGAACGGTTCTTGAGAGCATGGGACTGGTTGTCGAAGACGTCTCGACAATCACGGGGTTCCCAGAGATTCTTGACGGACGCGTCAAGACGCTGCATCCCAAAATATTTGCTGGAATTCTAGCGAGGCTCGATCGTCAAGAAGATCACGATGTGTTGCGCACGCACGGAGTCGAAACGTTTGATGCAGTGATCGTGAATCTGTATCCATTTAAGAATGCTGTGGCATCACCGGAATGCTCCGCTGAAGAAGCGATAGAGTTGATCGACATTGGCGGTCCGAGTCTTGTGCGAGCTGCCGCAAAGAACCATGCCTTCACCGCAGTGCTTACGAGTCCTCATCAGTACGACAGTTTTCTCGAAGCTCTTGAGCGTGGCGGAACAACGCTTCTAGAACGGCGTTTGATGGCAGCGGCAGCATTTGAGTGCACTGCTGAATACGACCGAACGATTGCGAATTGGATGGCGTGTTATGCCGGTGTTGGAACGTCGAACAGAACACAGGTGCAAGAGGCGGTTGGATCGCAGGAAATTGGCTTGCCGGAAAAATTCACGCTCGAATTGGAGCGTCGATTACCACTGCGATACGGTGAAAACCCTCATCAGTCAGCGGCATTCTACGCCCCGGTTGGTACGGCTTATGGCATTGCAGGAGCCAGACAAATTTCCGGGAAAGAACTTTCCTACAACAATATTGCAGATCTGGATGCCGCAACTCGGCTTGCGTCACTGTTCAAGGATCCATCAGCGATTGTCGTAAAACATACAAATCCCTGCGGAGCTGCCAGCGCAGAACTTCTGCGGGATGCCCTTGCCGATGCGATGGCCGCCGATCCATTGAGTGCATTCGGCTCGGTTGTTGCAGTCAATCGCACGTTTGATAGAGATTCTGCAGAGATGCTTCTTGAACCCGGACTTTTTATCGAAGTGATTGCAGCGCCGGCGTTCGAACCAGCTGCCATTGAACTTCTCACCACACGGCCAGCGTGGAAAGCAAACGTTCGATTAGTAGAACTGTCAGGAGAGAATCTGTGGAAGGCAACCGAGGGACTTGAACTTCAAGCCGTTGCAGGAGGCCTGTTGGCCCAAAGGCCAGATGACCGATTTGATGAAATGAATGAATGGCGACTGGTAACAGAAACACAAGTTCCAGATGCGTTGGTCCGATCGCTGGAGTTTGCATTCACGATCGTAAGACGTCTCACAAGCAATGCAATTGCCGTGTGCCGCGGTACGAGTCTGATCGGAGCAGGAGTTGGACAGACCAGTCGAGTCGATGCAGTACGACACGCACTTGAAAAAGCTCGATCCAAATCACATGGCGCTGTGCTTGCTTCTGATGCGTTCTTTCCGTTTCCAGATTCGATTGAACTTGCGGCAAAAGCAGGCATTGCAGCCATTATTCAGCCGGGTGGCTCGAAGCGGGACTCTGAGGTTATCGCAACTGCCAATGCGGTTGGTATTCCGATGATTTTCACATCTCGTAGACACTTTCGTCATTAGGACTGTGCCTGTCGATGTTTCGACAACCAGGTGCGTCAAGACTGAAATGCAAAAGCGGAGGATCTGTTACGCATGGTGACGTTGCTTGAAAAAATTGTTGCTCGCAAACAACGTGAGATCGCGACGGCTCGCGAACGAGTGAGCGAAGCGGAGCTTGAATCTGTCATTGAGCAGTCGCCCCCTCCGATTGATTTCTTTGGTGCGTTATCCGCCCCAGGTCCGATTCGGCTGATTGCAGAATTCAAGCGGAAGAGTCCTTCCGCAGGATCAATTCGTCCTGGTGCAGTGGTCGAAGACATTGCTCGGGCGTATGCATCAGCTGGAGCATCAGCACTGAGCATTCTCACGGATGCAGATGATTTCGGAGGTTCTCTCGACGACCTGTCCGCCGCAAAAAGATCGGTAGCGCTGCCGATCTTGCGGAAAGAATTCATCGTCGATCGCTATCAAGTACTCGAAGCGCGTGCCGCTGGGGCTGATGCGGTCTTGCTGATCGCAGAGTGCCTCGACGACTGTCGCCTTCGCAGTCTCTATCGCGAGATTCTTACTCTGGGCATGACACCCTTGGTAGAGCTGCACTCGCAGGATCATCTTTCGCGAGTGCTCGACATTGGTGCCACTCTCATTGGCATCAATAATCGAGATCTCCATACAATGACAACGCGTTTGGAACACGTTCTTGAACTGTGCGATAAAGTTCCCCGTGCATGCGTGATCGTGGCTGAGAGTGGGATCCGTTCACGCGAGGATGTCGAACGACTGCAAAACGCTGGTATATCCGCCATGCTCGTGGGCGAATCGCTTCTTCGATCGGCCGATCCTGGTAAAGCGGCGGCCATGCTTTTGGGTTACGACGGTTCCGGTTCCTGAGCCGAGGAGGAGTCGTACACAAATCGATATCCCATGCCTCGCACTGACACAAAATGGACAGGCTTGGATGGATCTTTCTCGAAGTATCGACGTAGGTTGTGCATAAATGTGTCAACGGTGCGAGTTGAACTGGCATGACGCATGCCCCAAACGCGTTCCAAAAGTTCTGCTCTCGAAACCACAGAGCCTTCGTGTTCGATGAGATAGCGCAGGAGCTTCATTTCCAAAGCGGTGAGTTTCACAAGCTGGGAGTTGACGCGAACTTCCCAAGAGTCGAAATTTATTTCGGCGGAACCGAATCGCCGTATTTCTTGTTTTTCCAGAACGGAAGAAGACTCAACCTCAGTTGGAACGCGTTTGGATCGCTGGAGAAGATTACGTACCACAGAGAGAAGCTCGTTAAGATCAAAAGGTTTTTGCAAATAGACATCAGTTCCGGCATCAAAGCCACGAATTCTATCTTCCACAAGCGTGCGAGCCGTGAGCATTAAAATAGGAACCTGATTTGCGTCGGATCGAATTGATTCGCAGACTGCGTAACCGCTCATGCCAGGCAGCATCAGATCCAAAATAACAAGGTCTGGCGCGGGCTGAGCTTCTGCAATAAACAGTAGTGCGGCAGGCCCATCCGCAGCAGTAAGAACGCAGTAGCCCTCCGCCTCAAGGTTGAACTTAATTCCCACGGCCAAGTGTTCTTCGTCTTCGACGATCAGAATGGTGGGCATGGTGAGTGACGGCTCAGAAAAAGAAAGTGAACGATCGCACGTACCCAATACGTGCTGCATTCCTTTTATGATAAAGAGACAGCCAAGAGATGTGTTATGAAAGAAAGTATTTTGGCCGAACGAGCGACGTTCGTGACCGAGGGTGATGGAAGAGCGGACACACACCAGGTCTTGTGTTTAACGGGCAAGTACCGGCCTGTTTTTTGCTGATCGGGCATAACCATGCTCGAGAAACCAGTGCCACGTGTCGATGACGGTGGTTTCAAATGATCGGCAATGATACCCCAGCTCTGTAACGGCCCGATTCGATGAAAAATTATGGGCGAGCATCGACATCTCGGTTGCAACAGAATTTATTGGCATTTCATGACCTACCACCATGCCGACAAGATCACCAATGCGTCCAAAGACCCGCGTGATCTGCGGATGCGCACATCCCAGCGGCTGCATTTTTTCGGCAACACGGGCAAAGCATCGCCATGCTTCGAGATAGGTTCGAGGATGTCCTCCGAGGATATACCGTCGGCCGGTAATCCCTCGGTGTGCAGCAGCCAGAATCCCTTCTGCCACATCCCGAACATCCGCAAAGTCGTTTGAGCCGCTTGGCGCAAATACGCCCCAGCCGGAACCTACTTCAAGCAGCATTCGTCCGCTTGAAGGTTTCCAATCCCATGGTCCGAGCATAAAAACGGGATTGACGATGACCGCATCGAGACCACGATCTATTTCCTCAAGCACAACCTGTTCGGCTTCACGTTTGGTAACAACGTAGGGACATTCGAGAAGGCCTTCTTTTGGAGTTTCCTCATCGGAGAGGTGTCCATCGTGGCGCAAACCCAAAGCATCAACGCTTGAAATATGAATCATTCTTGCACCGGCATGGCGAGCCGCTCTCGCGATTCGTCGAGTGCCTTCAACATTCACATGGCGCATTGTTTCAAGTCCGCATCGTCCTACTGCAACGGTTGCTGCAGCGTGGATCACAAGCGACGCTCCCTCACACGCTTCGTCGATAACTTTTTGGTCATCAAGTGAACCCTCAAAACGTTCAACGGACAAACCCTCAAAAGCCTTATTAAACGCGGGGCTCTTTGGACGGACAAGCACGCTCGACATCCGTCCTTGTGAAGCGAGCAGACGAACGATGTTATTTCCCACAAGTCCTGTGGCGCCGGTCACAAAGCAGTCTGTGGATCGTGTTCGAGGAGTCATCATGGGAAAAAAACTCTGCAAACTCGAGAGAGAAGATCGTGAAAAGAGGGCGGAGGAAGGGGCCAAAGGTTTCAATTGCAGCGGCCAATTCATCTCCTCAACCCTACTCTCAAAAAGTGAGATCGGCAGGCAAGATGTTTTTTTCCAATATTTCCTGAAAAAAAGACGCCGTTGACACTCTGTGCCGGTGTCTTGAAGATGGGTTCTTGGAAATGGAAAATTGATCTGTAAGTCGTTGTTGGGCCTCGTTTTTAGAGAGGCTCTACTCGCGTAGTAATAACCCCGTAGGCCTTTGTTTTGTGGAGTGATGCATGGCAAAAATTGATATCGTGCCGGTGCGCGATAGAGCCCTTCAGAAACGATTTGTCAGGCTGCCATGGCGGCTGTATCGGGAAGACCCGTGCTGGATTCCACCCCTGATCACGGGGCAGGAAGAGTTGCTCGGTTTCCGTCCTCATCCGTTCTACGACCGATCGAAAAGCCAATCGTTTCTTGTCACGCGCGGGACCCGCGATGTCGGCAGAATCACCGCAATCGTTAATGTCGGACATGTAGAACGGTTTAGTGAAAACAGAGGATTCTTTGGTTTTTTTGAATGTGAAGATGACTCTGAAGCAGCCCGGCATCTCTTTGAAGCTGCATCAACATGGCTTCACGATCAGGGAATGGACACCATTCGCGGGCCGGTGAATCCATCACTGAACTACGAATGTGGATTGCTGATAGAAGGCTTTCACACCCCGCCTTTTTTTATGATGACACACAATCTCCCTTACTACGCAAAACTTGTGGAGTCATGTGGGTTTGAAAAAATCGAAGATCTCTATGCCTTCTGGGGAGAGATGTCGATGCTTGAATCGCTCGATACCAAGCTTGCCGTAATGGTAGAAGGCGTCAAGGAAAGATTTGGCGTTGTTGTACGCCCCCTCGATCGCAGTCGTTTTGAAGAAGAAGTAAGGATGTTCCTTGATATCTACAACTCAAGTCTTGGCGGAACATGGGGATTCGTGCCGCTGTCTGACCGGGAAGTTCGACACATTGCGGCAAGCCTCAAGCATTTAATCGTTCCCGAACTGGCGCTCGTGGCTGAGGTGGACGGAAAGCCGATCGGATCGGTCATCTGCCTTCTCGATTACAACGAACGAATCAAAAAAATTGATGGAAAACTTTTTCCATTCGGATTTCTTCGACTGTTGTGGAACAAAAAAGGAATCAAACGCATGCGGGCGATTAGCACCAATGTGGTTCCTGAATATCAAGCATGGGGAATCGGTTTGGTGCTTCACGCAAGCCTCGTTCCGCGTCTTGAAAAATGGGGAATGAAGGAAGCCGAATTTTCATGGGTACTCGAATCGAATCATCTCTCCAAACGCACGCTTGAACGTGGAGGCGCGGTTGTGACGAAGAAATACCGGATTTATCAAGACGATCCGCCGAGGAAAAATTGAGAGCAACGAAATCACAAAAACTGTCTGAGAATTAGCGTTTGAGTCGTCCATGGCCTGGCCGCTGTGGACGGTACCCAACACTTTTGCTGCGAGTCGCTCGCTTGTTTTGAGAATGCGGGGCGTTTGAAGAGGCGGGGTTTTCCGGTGTGAGCACGGCCCCTGGACCACTTCTCAGGTGATCTCCTGAAACCTCATCTGTCCGCCGGTGGTTGGCCTCCCGGCGTTTTGCGTCGAGGGCCTCTGCTGGAGGAAATGAAGCGATGAGGCAGTCGCATCCGTTGCCAATGAGATCACTGCGGCCAGCTTGTTCGAGCGCACGGCGAACAAGAAAATAATTTTCCGGCTTAAAAAACTGTAGAAGTGCCCTTTGGATGCGCCGATCTTTGAGGCCTTTTTGGATTTTTACAGGCTTGCGTGTCATTGGATCAATGCCTGTGTGATACATGCACGCGGCAATATCGAACGGACTTGGAATAAAATCCTGAACTTGATCGGGTTTATAGCCGTTGCGTTTTAGAAAAAGCGCAAGATCGATCATCTCTTCGACCCCGCTTCCGGGATGGCTGGAAATAAAGTAAGGCACCGTAAACTGTTTTTTCCCAACTCGACGACTGGCAGCTTGAAAGGCTTTATCAAATTCAAGGTAGTCGTCCGCAGCAGGTTTTTTCATCAGCGAGAGCACTTCCGGATCAACATGCTCAGGCGCAACTTTGAGGTGTCCGCCAACATGGTGTTCAGCAAGTTCTCGGAGGTACTCCGGATCGCGTCTGGCCAGATCCATGCGTACGCCACTGGCGACAAGAACGCGTTTTACGCCCGGGACGTTACGAGCGTCATGCATCACTTTCCGAAGCGGACCGTGATCTGTTCCCAGCAGTTTGCAAACCGTGGGATGCACGCAGGAGAGCCTTCGGCATTTGGCTTCGATTTCAGGACGCGTGCAACGCATCTGATACATGTTTGCGGTCGGACCTCCAATGTCGGATATCGTGCCCTTAAAAGATGGGTCGGATACCATTCGTGTTACTTCCGAGATGACCGACTCGCGACTGCGGCTTTGGATAATCCGTCCTTCATGAGCGGTAATCGAGCAGAACGTGCATCCACCGAAGCAGCCTCGCATGATCTGCACGCTGTCTCGCACGACTTCCCATGCAGGAATCCTTGCAGCGCCGTACACGGGATGCGGTTTGCGTGTATACGGCAACGCATAGACCTGATCCATTTCTGTTTCAACAAGCGGAAGATTTGGAGGATTTACGACAATGGTTTCTCGGCCGTATCGCTGTACAAGTCTTCGAGCATTATGAGGATTTGTTTCAAGATGAGAGATCTTCGTCATCTCACAAAATGCAAGTGGATCTCGTACAACTTTTTCAAAATCTGGAAGTTCAACGGTACCGTCTCCAGATGGAGCGGATTCGCTCGCACCAAGTCGATACGCTATGCCACGCAGATCGCGGAGGCTCTTGATATCTGCTCCATGAGCCAATCGGCCAGCGATTTCAAGAATAGTGCGTTCGCCCATTCCGAAAACAACGAGATCCGCTTTTGAGTCGAGCAAGATGGAACGACGAACGGTGTCACTCCAGTAGTCGTAATGTGCAAGACGTCGAAGACTGGCTTCGACTCCACCAGCAATGATGGGCACTCCCCGAAACGCTTCGCGAGCCCGCTGGCAGTAGGCAAGAGTTGCGCGATCGGGTCTGCGTCCAATCGCTGCATCGGGTGAGTAGGCATCGTCATTTCGAACTTTTCGGCTCGCTGTGTAATGATTGATCATCGAATCCATGTTGCCAGCAGAAATACCCCAAAAGAGTTTCGGTCGACCAAATTCGAGCCACGGTGTACACGAACTCCAATCGGGCTGCGCGAGAACAGCGACACGGTATCCGGCTGCTTCGAGTAATCGCGAAATCAGTCCGTTTGCAAAACTTGGATGATCAACGTAGGCGTCACCAGTCACAAGAACGACATCGACCTGATCCCATCCGCGAGCAAGCATTTCCTCACGGGAAACCGGAAGCGGAGGCCGTGGTGCACAATCGAGGACCAGGGGAAGTCGATCGCAAGGGGAGTCTTGCTGAGTCAGTATGGGCAACGTGATTCGCGCACTGCGTGAAGAAGAACCCGAATCGGAAGTGTCGGTTCTGGCAAGCATGGATTGAGTTATGTGAGGCAAGGAATGACGAGCGAAATTTTTTGGATTTGAACGGAAACGTTTACGCAAAATAGTAGTACGGAGATACTTTCAGTCATGAGTCTACCCACGCCCAATCGACGTGCAGATAAAAGTTCGTCAAAGAACCAGATTGCTGGCTTTTCAAAGGGGGATGAGGTGCTGGATATCGAACTGATGCATCAGTTCGAACGGTTGGGTGCTATATTCCGCGTGCAGGAATTTGAAACCGCCTGCCCACAACACCGGATACCAAGGGCCTTTCACGAGGCTGACGAAGCTGGCATGAAAAGAGTATTTACCATCGGCCGACAACGTACATCCCGCCACTGCGCGCCCTTGCGTGTGGGTGCAAAATGCAGAGTTGTCATGGTGAGCGTGCTTGTAATCTTTGCGAATGTGTTGTGGTCTTATGAGAGTGCATTTTCGCAGGAAGCTCGAACCCCGCCGGTCGACGACACGTCTGCAGTTTTAAATGACGAACAGAACAAGTCGCAGCTCGATCGGTGGATCGTACAACTCGACGCCCCACAGTTTGCTCAGCGTGAATCGGCGACTCGCGCCCTCGTTGAATCTGGTCGGGCGGCCTTTCAGCCCGTCACGTTGGCAATTCATGGAGCAAGTCTAGAAGTAACCACTCGCGTAGTTGATATTTTGAGATGCTTTCTGGCTGGTGACGATGCGGAACTTGCTCAGGATGCCGAACGCGTCCTCGAAAAACTTTTTGAGGAAGGTGATGAAAATACATCACGCTTGGCAGTCGATACGCTCGACTTTCATTCAATGGGCTTGGCGATCAAGGCCAGGGAGAAAATCGAGTCACTCGGAGCAATTGTGACAGAAGGATTCATGCCTGACGGTCGACGCGGCCTGCAAGTGGTGATCAATTCATCCTGGCAAGGAACAGTGAATGATTTTAGAGAGCTTCCTCGACTCCGTGGAGTTGTTCGCGTTGGAGTTCATGGAGTTCGTTTGCAGGACGAGGCGATTGCCATGCTGAGCAGATTGCGGGATGTCGAAATTCTAGAACTCTACGGAACCGGTGCCGGTGATGAGTCGATTGCAAAACTCATCCGCCAACTTCCCAATGCCAAAATAGACATTCGTAAAGGTGGAAAGCTTGGTGTTGGTGGCCAGCCCATGCTCGGTCCCTGTTTAATCACGCAGATTCAGCAAGGCAGTGCGGCTGAAAAAGCAGGTTTGGAGATTGGTGACGTCGTGCAGGCCATTGATGGCGAAGAAATCCCAAACTTTGAGACGCTTTCTGAGAAGGTTGGAAAACACAGCGCCGGCGAAACGATTGCATTAAAAGTCGATCGCAACAACCAGACCATCACGCTCAAAGTGAAACTTGGCGGATGGGAGTAAATGGCTTCATTTTCTTATTGATTGCCACAGTGTTTTCAAAAAAAAGAAGTATCCAAAGGAATCTGAGAACACTATTGAGGTAGAGGCTGCATGAGTGACACAAGCGAAAACGTTGATGTTCGATGGCATCAGCATGCCGTAAGCCGCGTAGAGCGGGAAAAAAAACATGGTCATCAGGGATGTGTGATCTGGTTTACAGGTCTTTCTGGTTGTGGGAAGAGCACGCTTGCCAATCTGGTCGACCATACGTTGCATGCTCGAG
>Ga0194051_1001688_pt1 | contig 11414 bp, 10 predicted proteins | sample SepL2320m_MetaG_FD_161275 | JGI IMG/M metagenome (GOLD analysis project Ga0194051, IMG submission 161275) | Anoxic zone freshwater microbial communities from boreal shield lake in IISD Experimental Lakes Area, Ontario, Canada - Sep2016-L239-20m | ecosystem: Environmental > Aquatic > Freshwater >... | reverse complement strand
TTGCTTGAAGTTTAAGCGCGGCTTCCAACCCAAAAGTGCATCTGCCTTATTAATGTTCAATCTCAGAAGGTGTGCTTCGTGTTTTGACTTATCTGGAATAATTTTGTGAGATCCACGACCTAGAATGTTGATGGCATCCTCAATTAATCTTTTAACTGTTACGGAACTTTTATTATTTGGACCAAAGTTCCAAGCTCCTGAAAGTTTTGTTTTCCCTTCGTACAAACCTTTTGCAAGCATTAAATACCCCAATAGTGGCTCCATAACATGTTGCCAAGGACGGACGGCGTTAGGGTTACGGCTTTGAATTTTTCCATCCCCTTCATATATAGACCGAACAATATCCGGAATCAATCTGTATTCAGCCCAATCACCTCCACCTATAACATTTCCTGCGCGGGCAACGGCAACAAGGGTATTATGTTTTATATAATCTTTTGGATTTAAAAAAGACTGTATGTATGAATTTGTGACAATATCTGCCGCTGCCTTACTAGCACTGTATGGATCATATCCACCCAAAGGATCCGTTTCTCGGTAAGAGTGCTGTGTTTCTTTATTTTCGTAAACTTTGTCAGTAGTAATAATGACAGCGGACTTCACACTGGAATTTTCCCTTATAGCTTCAAGTATGTTTGCAGTTCCTAAGACATTACTTGAGATTGTTTCAAGTGGTTTGTCGTAACTATTTCTAACAATTGCTTGTGCTGCCAGATGAAAAACAATTTCCGGTTTTTCCTTGTTAAAAATCTTCTTCATTTCTTTGAAGTCTCTGATATCGGCAAAATAATTATTAACTTTATTTTTTATTCCGAGAATCTCAAAAAGATTAGGAGAAGTCTCTGGTGGCAATGAAACGCCGACAACTTTTGCTCCCATGTTAAGTAGAATTTGAGTGAGCCAAGAACCTTTAAAACCGGTATGCCCAGTTACTATAACTTTTTTATTTTTGTAGAAATTCTGCATTTTTATCGGATTTTTTATATAAAAATAGTATTACTTTTTTAAGGTTTCGTCAATAACAGCATTGTTAAACTCCCTTAAGAATGCTACTATTCCTTTCATAATAATTTAAAGATATGCTAACCAAAAACACACAAAAAATGCGAGTTCCTTACGGCTTTTCGGTTCACGGACAAGAAGAGATTGATGCGGTAGTGAAAGTGCTCAAAGGCAACACAGCCCTTGGTGATAAGACCAAGGAATTTGAAAACAAAATTGCAAAGTTGTTCGGTAAAAAATACGGAGTGATGGTAAACTCTGGATCTTCTGCCAACCTTCTTGCGTTTGAAATATTAAATTTACCCAAAGGCACAGAAGTCATCACTCCAATTTTAACCTTTGCAACCGTAGTTGCCCCAATTGTACAGAAAGGTCTGGTTCCTGTATTTGTGGATGTTGATCCAGATACTTATGTTGTTAATTTAGAACAGGTAGAAAAATCTATCACTCCAAAGACTAAAGTTCTTATGATTCCATCTCTTATGGGAAATATTCCCAACATGAAAGGTTTGGCTGCTATCGCAAAAAAACACAAATTATGGTTTATCGAAGACTCTTGTGACACTCTGGGAGGAAAATATGATGGAAATCCAACAGGAAAATACTCTCACATATCTACAACTAGTTTTTACGGTTCACATATTATAAATGGTGCAGGTGGTGGTGGTATGGTTTGTGTGAATGATCAAAAATGGGTAGATAAGCTGGTGGTAATGCGTGGTTGGGGTCGTCAATCTTCCCTATTTGGAGAAAAGGCCAACTCTGAATTATTAAAAAATCGTTTTAAAGGAAAACTTGATGGAATACCTTACGATAACAAATTTATATTTAGCGAGATTGGTTACAACTTCCTTCCACTCGAACTTTCGTCGGCTTTTGCACTTGAACAGTATAAAAAACTTCCAAAATTTCTAGCAAAAAGGAAAAAGAACTTTGCTAATCTTTACAACTTTTTCACAAAATTTGAAAAATACTTTATTTTACCAAAGCAAACCCCTAAAACGGAAACTGCATGGCTCGCCTTTCCTCTTATTATTAGACCTAATGCGGGCTTTACACGCTTACAAATAGTTACATTTCTAGAGGAAAACAACATTCAAACAAGACCAATATTTACAGGAAACATCTTGAAACAGCCTGGGTACAAAAATATTGCTAATAAAAAAACATTGAGTGATTTCAAGAACACAGAAAACATTATGCGAGGTGGTTTCGTGGTTGCATGTCACCATGGTTTGAATGACCTACAAATCTCTTATTTGAAAGAAAAATTTGTTGAGTTCCTATCGAAAATCTAGTATAGAAAATTTGTGGTAAAATACCATCGTATATGAAAACTTTATCAGTAGCCTATTTAAAAGAAAAATGGGCTCATACCGGCTTTCAAAGATACTTCCAAAATCTTGGATGGATGTTTTTTGGAAGATTGGCCAGCATGGTCGTCTCCTTAATAGCAACAATATATATAGCTAGAAACCTAGGTCCTTCGAACTATGGAGAACTAAGCTACGCAGTAAGTTTTGTGTCTATTTTTTCATTTATTGCCGTACTGGGTATAGACCAAGTGCTCTACAGGGATTTGATTAATTTCCCCGACAAACGAAACCAGTACATGGGATCCGCTTTTACCCTTAGGATTGGCGCATCCGTTATTGCAGTCTTACTTTGTGGTGGATTTGCATTATGGTTTTCACCAAAGGATATATCTTTGTTTTTAATTTTCCTACTTAGTCTCGGATTTATATTTAACTCATTTCAAATTATTAATTACGAGTTTCAAGCAAACGTGCAATCGAAACTTCCATCCTTACTATCACTTTATCTAGCAATTATTTTAAATATTTTAAAAATATTAGTGGTGGTTTTTGGCAAAGGTGTAATCTACTTAGCTATAGTTCTTTTATTAGAATCAATTTTCTATGCAATAGGATATTTATACTATCGAACAAAACTATACGGAATGATTTCTGAGTGGAAGTTTGATAAAGAGATTGCTATTAAAATACTTAAGGATTCCTGGCCTTTAATTTTCGCTTCAGCGTTTGCCCTGATATATGCGCGCATCGACCAAGTTATGATAAAAAACATGATGGACGCAGAATCAGTAGGATTTTATGATGCAGCAGTTAGACTGTGTGAGGTTTGGTATTTTATTCCAAGCATAATTTTATCCTCGCTTTTTCCAGCTATCATTAATGCTAAAAATACTTCTGAACATATATACTATGCAAGAATTCGAAAGTTAGCAATATTATTAATTGGATTATCTGTAATTATTGCGTTACCTGTAAGTCTATTGGCAGGATTTATAATAAAGGTAGTATTCGGAAAAGCATTTATGGGGGCAGTACTTGTACTTCAGATATACATATGGAGTAATGTCGCCACATCTATAAATTCAGTTGTAAACCTTTATTTGGTTGCCGAAAATTTCAAAAAAATGTTGTTATTCTCAACTTTTGCAGGAATGGCTACAAATGTGGCCTTAAACATTTATCTAATACCAAAATACGGCACGGCAGGGGCCGCCTTCGCCACGTTGATTTCATACGCAATCCCCTGTCTGTCTATTTTTATTATCCCAAAGGCAAGAAAACTTTTAACTAATTAGAAATGAAACTTTTTAAATTAAAAACTACAATTCGAAGATATTTTGCTAGGATATTTCAATTACATCGACCTGCAAGCTACCCCTATTTGTCTGGTGATGGCTTTAGAGCAATTGCTAATTTTATCTACGATCAATTTTTAGACTTTGATCCAACCCTGGTAATGCGTGGTGACATAATTTTTGTTCGCAATAATTGCCTCCACGAATTTTTTATTAAGATTCACCCACTAATAAAAGAGTCCTATGTTCTGGTTTCAAACAACGAAGACGCGACAATTGGATCAGATTTTACAAAGCACATTGATGAAAAGATAATACATTGGTATTCACAAAATTTACTTTTCAGACACCCTAAAGTCACAGTTCTACCAATCGGTATTCAAAACTTTACAGTAGGTCATGATGAAAATTTTATACACGCATTTTCTAAAATAAACATTGATCCTAAAAAGCAAAATAGGATTCTGTACGGATTTACACACAACGACACTGTTCCTGAACGAGTCTTGGTGCACTCTGTTTTAAGTAAGTTAAAAAATTCTGATTATGTGAACCTTCCGCGTAGTGAATACTACAAAAAGCTAAATACTTACAAATTCATCGCTTCCCCAAGAGGCGGAGGTTTGGACTGCCACCGCACTTGGGAAGCCTTATATTTCAAGGTTATTCCGATAATAGTCCGAAATACTTTTAGTGAGCAACTTCTAGAATTAGGATTCCCTATCTTACTAATAAACAACTGGACTGAGGTAGAAACGTTCAGTGAAGAGTTTTTGACCGATTATTACGAGAAAAATAAAGATAAATTTGGCACACCAAAACTGTACTTGCCGTATTGGTATGAAAAATTTATTAATCACAAATCATGAACTACTCTATCGGCATAGTCACTTACCACGCCCGCTTTGAAAAATATTTCAAACCATTGGTTAAAAAACTTGTAACTGTTTTCCCTGACAAAGAAATAATTTGCATAGCGAATGGACATCCAGATAAAGAACTGCAGTTTGCGTACCTGCAGAAATTCATAGAATTCGTGAAAAGTTTTAAAAATGTGAAATATTTCACACACGAAGACAATCAGGGTCTAACAAAATGCTGGAACCAACTAATCATCAATTGCGATACGAAAGGTTGTTTAATTTTAAACGATGACATTCAGGTAACAGAATTATTCCGCGATGAATTTGAACAAAAAATTATTGCGAAAAATTTAAAGTTTTCCGCAATCAACGGGTCATGGAGTCATTTTTTCATCACAAAGGACATCATCAAAGAAATTGGATGGTTTGATGAAAACTTTACTGGCATAGGCCAGGAAGATGCCGACTACATGTTTCGAATGACAATCAAAAATGTACCGATCACAGATACCGCCTGTTTGGGAATTAAAAATTATGTGGCGCCAGCTGAGAATCCCACTTGGAAGAATGTTTCTGCGGTGACTGATAGTAAATATTCTTCGGCCAACAAAGAATATATAAAAAGTAAATATTACACAGCGGAATTCAACCCAGAAATAACATCTTTTGACTATACTTTAAGATGGAGAGGAGGATTAGCTGGATTCGGACCAAAACAAACAGACATAAAAAACACAGAATATCCTGAAAGTTTTTTGAATTACAAAACTACTGAGAACAAATACCAAAAGAAGTGGGCTATTAAAAATACCTTACAGAAGATACAATATAAGGCACTTTCCATACTCAAAAAGCTGTATTATATATTAAATTCAATAAACAAATGAACAATATCACTTTCGCACTATTTACATACAATGAGGAAGAACGTATAGGATACGCCATTAAAAACTTCATTAAATACGGTGAGGTGGTGCTCTTAGACGGCGGTAGCACTGACAAAACCAAAGAAATCGCCGAAAGTATGGGAGCAAAATTTTATCCTCGCCCACCCTCAACCGGACCATACGTAGAAACTCAAGAAAATTTTGAATTCTTAAAAAGCAAAATAAACACTGATTGGATCTACTGGGGTTACGTAGACAATACTGCGCCTAAAAGCTTAGTTGAAAAAATGATTGAAGTAGTAAAGGAGAACAAATATAAGATAGTTTATTCACCTCTGTATGCTTATCTTTGGGGGAACACGAAAGAATTCGCTTTAAAATCGCACATATCTTCACTCTTTCACAAGGACTTCATGGACTTCACTAATAATCACATACATGGTTTTGGAAAATTTACTGGTACTGATGACCAGAAATTAACACTTCCAAACAAAAAGGATTGCGCCTTGATTCATTTTAGTACCTACAATACTAGCAAATTCGTTGGTGGCTTTATGAAATATGCCGAAACAGAAGCCTTGCAAAAGTACCAGGCGGGCCAAAGATTTAGTGTCATTAGGCTTGTTGCAGCTATGATTAGGTATTTTTGGATTTATATTCGCTATTGCTACAAATTGGGAGCCCTCGGTTTAATCATTACTTTAAATAACGTTTTTTACCGATTGATGTGTTATGGAAGATTGTATGAATTAGAGCATGGAATCACCCTAGAAAGCATAGAGAACAACTACAGTAAGGAGAAGGAAAAAATACTAGCTGATTTTTAATAAAAAAATGAAAACTATAGTTTTAATTCCTGTTAAAAATGAAGCTTGGATTTTAGATCGAACTTTAAAAAACATCACTCCGCATGTCGATATTGTTATTGTGGCAGATCAAAAATCGACGGATGGGAGTTTGGAAATCTGCACAAGATTTAAAAATGTAATCACTGTCACCAATCCATACGATGGTCACAGCAATAAAGTCCGTTGGCTACTTTTAGATGAGGCTAGAAAATTTGGTCAAAATAATTTAATTATTTGTATTGATGCTGATGAAATAATTTCACCTAATGCCATACTACAGATGAAAGGAAGTCATGCTCAAAAAGGCGACGTATTTAGATTTAAATGGATTCAATTATGGAAGAACATAAATGAATATAGGGACGATGGCGTGTGGAAAAATAATTTTAAAAATATAGCTTTTATTGATAATCCTGGAGTAAACGAGTACAGAAAGGATCTTGTACTAAACGATCACACATCGAGAATACCAGATTCAAAAATTGAAAATGAAATTTTTATTCATCACCCACTACTTCACTTTCATTTTATTCCATGGAAGAGAAACCAGCTCAAACAAGCATGGTATCGCTGTTTTGAATTAATTAACGGCAAGAGAAGTGCCCGAATGATCAACAACACATACAGGATCACACTACCTTATGGAAAAGTTAAAATCCTTACTGTCCCTAAAGAATGGGCTGAGGATATTGAATTGCCACAAAATCTAGAAAATATTTCCAGCCCCACCCACCTCTCCGAGATAATGGGATTTTTTGACAAATACGGAATTGAATTTTTTGAGAATTTACAGATTTGGCATGTACCTGAATTAAAAGAAGAGTTTGTTAAAAGAGTCGGCCGAGAACCTGTAAGTAAAACATACCCCGCGTGGCTTTCTGCAATAAACGAAATTAAAAATTGGATTAAAAATTTCAAAATTAAATAATATGCAAAAAATTATTCAAAAAATAAGAAATATTTTACCTTTGAGTCTCCGACAAAAAATCGGTCCCTACGTCGCATATGTAGTTTATTTTTTCAAAGTTTACGTTCTTGTAAATAGAAAAAGACCTCATGTTTTATCTTTAGATGAAACCTTAAATGTAATAAAAAAAGAAAACTTATCAGTAATCCGTTTCGGAGATGGTGAAATGTCATCAATTGCCAGTCACGACCTCCCTTTTCAGAAAAAAGATTCGCAGATGGCTGAAAAACTTTTGAGTGTTCTTAAATCAGATCATAAAGGACTTTTGATTTGTATTCCTGGAATATTTGAAAAGCTAAGTCATTTTACAAAGACCTCTTTCTGGTTCACCCTGCATCACTTGTTTAAATATGGCCACCTTTGGAATGAATATCTTCATCACAAAAAAACATACGGCGACGCCTTTATAACGAGACCTTACTTAACCTACAAAGATAAATCTCATAGCGTTCAAATTTTTAACAAGATGATCTCATTGTGGAATGATAAAGATGTTATCCTTGTAGAAGGCTCAAAAAGTCGACTCGGCGTCGGAAACGATCTGTTTAATAAGGCAAGCTCACTCGGTCGAATACTCTGCCCCCCTGAAAATGCCTACTCTAAATACAATGAAATAAGAAATGAAATTTTAAAGGTTAGCAAAGACAAATTAATTCTTCTTTCAGTTGGACCAACAGCTAAAATCCTCGCCTATGATTTATTCCTGCTTGGGTATAGAGTATTGGATATAGGACACATTGATATGGAATATGAGATGTTTTTACGAAAAGAAAATGGCTTGGTAAAGGTAAAATATAAATATTTTAATGAAATTGAGGAGCGTGAACCAGAAGAGTGCACCGATCCAGCCTATCTTAGTCAAATCCTTGCTAAAATTATTTAACCAATGAAAAAAATAAAAATAAAATTTTGCGGCTACAATCATAATGATAAATATTCATACGGATATTACATAATTAATATTTTAAAAAAATATTATAAAGTAGAGCTTTCTGAAGACCCCGACTATGTTTTTTATAATGAGTCGGCTTACGAGCACCTAAAATATGATTGTATAAAAATATTTTACACAGGTGAAAACCTTCATCCAAATTTTAATTTATGCGATTATGCAATAAGTTTTGATTATATGGAATTTGGTGACAGGCACTATCGTTTACCAATCTATCTGGTGGCCAATTTTTACAGAGATCAAGAAATAGAGCAGGTCGGGAATGAAGACTTTACAAAGCAATTATCAATTACGGATGAAGATTTAAACAAAAAAACTGGTTTTTGTAGTTTTGTTTATTCAAATTATCTTGGTGACAACACACGAAAAATTTTCTTTGAAAAGTTAAGCGAATATAAAAAAGTGGATTCAGGGGGTTCTTACTTAAATAACATTGGAGGAAAGGTTTCAAACAAACTAGAATTTGAAATGAGTCACAAGTTTTCAATTGCATTTGAAAACTCATCTCGAAGTGGCTATACTACAGAAAAGTTAACCACTGCCCTATTGGCAAGAACCATTCCTATATACTGGGGTAATCCAGACATTGGTAAGGAGTTTAACGACGAGCGCTTCATTAACTGTCATAAATACAAAAATTTTGATGAAGTCATTGCGAGGGTTAAGGAAATAGACAACAATAATGAACTTTACCTACAAATTATAAACAAGCCTGTTACTGTAGGCTACGATTTTGCCTTGGTACGTAAAGATTTTGAGGACTTCTTGAGAAAGATTTTTGATCAACCACTAGAACAGGCAAGACGTATATGTATCAATCCTGTCAGGGCCCTGGAATTAAAAAATAATGAAATATTAATCGCGAAATCTATTTCGAAAAGATCCATAATAAGAAAGTTTTTTGCAATTATTTATAAACCTTTTAAAAAAATACAGACATTTGAAAAAATGAAACAAAGGTACTTTTCTAGTAAAATATTAAATAAATAAAATGTCAGTCATAATTATAACCAAATCACCCAAAATAAACCTTTTCTCGATTCAAACTTATAAGTGCTTCCTTAAAAAGGACCGTGGCCCGCAAGGGGTTACATCAAGCATCATTCGTGGTTTTAAGAAATTAAATGTTGAGTATCTTTTGAACCCAAAAGAGAAAAAGATTACTGCCGGTGATACAATTTGGGTTAATGAAAGTATAGAAGCATTAAAGTGGGCTCTTGAATTTAAAAATAAAAGTGAAAAAAATAAAAATATCAAACTGGTAGTTGGACCGAACCTGGTCGTTATACCTGACGAACATAACGGCATTATCTACAACGATGCAATTGATGTTATTTTCCAACCCTCAGAATGGACTCGTGATTTTTATTTAAAATACAATCCAAAACTCGAATCGAAAATTAAAATTTGGCCAGCCGGAGTAATGGATCCCTACGAGAAAGCAAAAATGCCTGTAAAACAAGGCTACCTCATCCTCTACCAGAAAAATGCACCCGAGACGCTATTTAAAGAAATTGCAAAAAAACTGGATTTTGAAAATATTAATTATTATTTAATTAGATATGGTTCATTCAACCAAAAAAACTACTTTTCACTTTTGGAAAAAGCCAAAGGCATGATTTGTTTATCAACTTCAGAAAGCCAAGGTCTTGCAATTCAGGAAGCTTGGATTCGTAATGTGCCTACATTAGTCTGGGATAGGGGTTACTGGGAAAAAGGAGCTGTTCGATTTGAGGCAAGTAAAATTAGCTGTCCATACCTTACAGATGAAGCCGGAATGATCTTTCACGGAGAATATGACTTTGCCGAAAAATTAAGCTATTTTATGGCTCAAATAAAGCATTTTAATGCTCGAGATTACTCATTAAGAAACCTGACCGACAAGGTTACAACTAGAAAATTCCTTGCTATCATAAGACATATCTAATTTATGATTTCTCGATCAATAATTAATTTGATAAAAAAGGCACGCAGATATGCATTATCCCCTTTTATCCTGAAGGACTTATCTACCTACAAAAAGACAAAAGGTTCAGAAAGATTTTCGACAGACTTTACTGATTTTTACCCCTGCGTTCGGGACAAAACTATTACAACTGGTTTTGATCGACATTATGTTTATCACACTTCTTGGGCTGCAAGAGTAGTTAAAGAAATCAACCCACAATTTCACGTGGATATTTCTTCTAGTTTATATTTTTCAGGAATTGTCTCAGCATTCATACCAGTTCACTTTTACGACTACCGTCCGGCAAATCTAGCTCTTTCTGACTTAAGATCCGAGAAGGGTGACTTGCTTAAACTTCCCTTCAATGACAGAAGTGTCACTTCTATTTCCTGCATGCATACCATCGAACACATCGGACTTGGTCGATATGGTGACACAATTGACGCCGAGGGTGATATAAAGGCAATAGCTGAATTAAAACGTGTGGTGTCACCGAACGGGAGCCTTCTAATTGTAGTGCCTGTTGGCAAGCCAAAAATTGAATTTAATGCCCATAGAATATACTCTTATGAGCAAATATTAGAAGAGATTGGTGATGAATTCACATTAAAAGAATTCGCGTTCATTCCAGAAACAGAAAAAGAGGGGTCAATGGTAAGAAATGCTGACCCTAAAATTGTCTCTGGATCCCACTATGCCTGCGGATGTTTCTGGTTTGTAAGAAAATAAAGTGGAAGCTAACACTCAAAAACAGTATTTCAGCTATCTGGACGCTCTCAGATGTTTAGCATTTTTGGCAGTTTTTTATGCACACACAGGAACTATTTTTCTAGGAGCAACTATTACCGATTCTTTTCCTTTAAATATATGGAAAAAATTCACAATTTACGGATCATATGGAGTGAATTTTTTCTTTGTTCTCAGTGGGTTTTTAATCACTTATCTATTACTAAAGGAAAAGTCTGCTAGTGGTAAGATTTCTATAAAAAATTTCTATTTAAAAAGAGTCCTCCGAATTTGGCCGGTTTATTTTTTAACCTTGTTTTTCTCAATGTTTTTACTTCCATTTTTTATTCCCGCATCGACTTATACAGTGCTCGGAATGACTAATCCTGTAATGAGTTTCCAAACATTTTTTGCTTTTTTCTTTTTTGTTGGAAACTTTTATCAAGGACTGGGTTTTGGAATGGGGGCCCTATCGATTGGAATTTTGTGGTCAGTTTGTGTTGAAGAACAGTTCTATTTAGTCTGGCCATGGATTGTGAAATGGTTCAATACAAGAAAACTTTTAATCATAACCGTTCTACTTATCTCTCTATCTCTTTTATATAAGTAC
>Ga0194051_1001687_pt1 | contig 11422 bp, 9 predicted proteins | sample SepL2320m_MetaG_FD_161275 | JGI IMG/M metagenome (GOLD analysis project Ga0194051, IMG submission 161275) | Anoxic zone freshwater microbial communities from boreal shield lake in IISD Experimental Lakes Area, Ontario, Canada - Sep2016-L239-20m | ecosystem: Environmental > Aquatic > Freshwater >... | reverse complement strand
GCGTTGAATCCAACATTTGGAACCCCAACAGCAACCGCTGATGGTTTCACTGTCGTGATCACCAACTACGACGCCGCCTACACATGGGCTGGCACAGCGACATCGGGCACAGTAGGTATCATTGACAATGGCGATGGCACTGGCTTGGTCACAGTGAGCGGTGTGGCTCCTGGAACCAGTTCAACAGCGACGATCACGACGACACGGACTGGGTACACCGGCGGCACGGCAAACGTCACGGAGACGTCGTCGGTGTAATGTGACCTGAGTGAGCTTACACGCGAGACACGGGACCCGATAGCGAAGAGACCTGCCCCTCGCTGCGGCAGCGTCAGGCTTCGGCATCCGCCTCGCCCTCCATGCCTGCGCTTACTGCTACTGTACCGACTGACTGCATGACGACAGCAACATGATTCAAGCGTCGTCCGACTTTGCTGCCCGCGATCGACATTCACTCGCTGTGGGTCGGGATGGGTGGCTGCAACCGGAATGAGGTGTGAGTCGGAGGTGCCATTCTCAAAAACAAATTCCCCGAAACCACTGGCTGGGCTCTGCTACCTTTTCAAAGGCAGTTTTAGGAACCACCGGCATCGGCTCGGTGATGAGAAATGGGCCTATTTTCTAAAAAGTCTATACATACAACAGTCTGATCGACGCTCACAAAATACTGTGAGTACGCAATGCCATAAGATGAGCGAAGCTTTCACCGTGAAATGGCGTTGTAACAATTGACAATTGAAGGTGCCTCGTGGTGTCACCAATGCGTCTGCAAGCAAATTGCTCCTGTTGATAGACTGACTTCTGCCGATTGCTTCGTTTTTCACGGAGGCCCGCATGACTTTTTCTGCCACGCTTCGCAGTCAGAAGTTTTCATTTCCAGACCTGCGAGCGGTCATGGCGAAAGCCAATGAGGAAAAATCAGGGGATATGCTGGCTGGTATCGGTGCCACATCGCATCTCGAACGGGCTTCTGCCAAGACGGTGCTTGCCGATGTTCCCCTGTCTCACTTTGTCGATACGCCGCTGTTGTGTCCAGATGACGACAACGTCAGTAGGGTTTTGCTCGACGACTACGACGCGGTGGCTTTTGCTCCGCTGCGATCGTGGACGGTTGGCCAACTTCGTGAGTATCTGCTTTCAGAAAAAACGACCGCCACTGAAATCCTCGGCCTTCAGTGGGCACTTCTTCCGGAAATGGCTGCAGCTGTCGCCAAGTTGATGAGCAACAAGGATCTCGTTGTGGCAGCAAGTCGTATCCACAATCTATCGCGGTGTCGCAGTACGCTGGGCCAGCCGGGAGTACTTGCCATCAGAATTCAGCCGAATCATCCAGCCGATGATATACCGGCGATTTTGCTGGCGACTGTCGAGGGCTTGCTGCACGGCTGCGGCGATGCCGTGATCGGTGTCAATCCGGCAACCGAATCGGTTGACACGGTTTCCGATATTCTGTGGGCGCTCGATCGGCTCATTACCACCTGCGGCATTCCAACGCAGCACTGCTGTCTGGCTCACATCACGACACAATTAAAGTGCATGGACCGCGGCGCACCGATTGATCTCTTGTTTCAGTCGATCGGCGGCACGCAGAAGACCAATGAGAGTTTTGGTATCACGCTTGGATTGTTACAGGAGGGCAGAGAAAGGGTTCTCGAAGGTCATCTCAAACGCGATGCAGGGAGTTCTGGGCGGCAGGTAATGTATTTTGAAACAGGACAAGGAAGTAGCCTGTCGGCAGACGCGCATCACGGTCTCGATCAACTGACCCTCGAAGCCCGAGCCCATGGACTTGCCCGAGCCTTTGATCCGTTTTTGGTGAACAGTGTCGTCGGATTTATAGGCCCGGAATATCTCTTTGATGAGCGGCAGATTGTGCGTGCGGGTCTGGAGGATCACTTCGTTGGAAAACTGTTAGGACTGCCGATGGGGTGCGATGTTTGTTACACCAATCATGCTGCAGCCGATCAAAATTCTGCTGACAATCTGCTGATGCTTCTTTCGGCAGCGGGATGCAATTTTTTTATGGGCGTGCCGGGGGGAGACGACGTCATGCTCAACTATCAAACGACCAGCTACCACGATGCCATCGCAATGCGAGCCCTCTTTCATCTTCGCCCTGCTCCGGAATTCGAAAACTGGCTCGAATCAAGGCAGATCATGCGAGAGGGGGTACTGCTTCCGCAGAGTGAACAAATGGTTCACCGACTTCTTGCAAATGTTGCAGAGAAAAGTTCCCCTCCTGCTCCTTTGTAATCTCAGATGCAATCATGAAACACGAATCGACCCACACTACCAATACCGAAAAGCAGGCCATCGTCCCAACGACATCAGCGGAGGTCGTCTCCAACGATCAATCACTGATCGCAGCGATCCGGGCTCGCACTCCAGCACGGTTGATGCTCGATCGGCGCGGCGGATCCTACCGCACGAGTGATCAGGTCACCCTTCGGCAGGATCATGCAGCCGCCATTGATGCGGTGTGGCGCACGCTCGAACCGAATCGCGACTGGGGGGATTCATTCTGTTGTGCATGGCAGTTTCTGGAAACAGAGTCCGCTGCGGCAACGAAGGAGGAGTATTTGCGTCGCCCCGATCTGGGCAGGATATTTTCCACGGCATCGGCTGCGCGGATACGAAACGAGTGTCCATTGCGAGCGGATCTCCAGATAGTCGTGGGAGATGGTTTATCAGCGGCCGCAGCTGCTCGCCAAGTGCCGCGGCTTGTGCCACTGTTGGCAACGCTTGCTCATCATCGCGGTTGGACACTCGGCCGAATGATAGTTGTCCAGCATTGTCGAGTCGGCATTGTAAACCAGATCGGCGAAATTCTGTCGCCAAACGTAGTTGTCTTGCTCATCGGTGAGCGTCCCGGATTACAGACTGACGACAGTCTGTCGGCATATCTGGCATACCGACCGGCGGCCCATCACACCGATAGTCGACGAAACTTGATTTCCAATATTCACGATGCTGGCACGCGTCCAGAGTCTGCATCACAACGCATTGTGGCACTGGCTGCGGAATTGATGCGATGCGGCACCAGTGGCCCAACGATCAAAGAAGTGCTGGGACCGAAGGGGCTCTCACATCAATGAGGCCAATCCATGTGCATCACACTCGATGCAAAAACTTTCCAGGAGCGGACCCAATTGCCTGCTCGCGAAGATCGCGCAGAACAGTAGCAACATGGTATGTCATTGGCTGCAGGGAATCCGACACCAACGGGAGAAAAGGAAGATAAGAAAAGTCGTTCTGAATGGATCACCAGTATTTTACTAATACCACTCCTGCAAAAACCATCATCGCGCCGGTCAGACGACCAAGTGTGAGTCCTTGTTGCGGCACGTTCATGAATCCAAAGTGATCTAGCAGCAGTGAACAAAACAGTTGTCCGCCGACCATGGCTGCAATAAAGGCCGCCGCTCCGAGTTTCGGAGTGAGTGCTGCCCCCGCTAAAACGATCAACGCTCCGAGTGGTCCACCGATCCAATTCCACCATGGAGCCGAACGAATTGCATTCAACGAGGGCGGCGAGGGTCTTAAAAAAAGCATGACAACGATCGCCGTCACAATCGTTCCGCAAATTGAAAAAAATGCAGCATATCGAGGATCTGCAAGATTGCCTCGCAGAGAGGCGTTGGCCGAAGCCTGGAGAGCAAGGCATGCGCCGGCACCCACGGCAAGCACAATCCAAACCATGTCCATCGCAAGACCCTCAAAACTTTCTGTTAAAAAAATAGAAAACTATCGACTTCGAACAGAGCGTTTGAATCCTGCAAAACGATGTTCAGATTCTCGATACCGGCGCAGATGATTTTGAATGTGGCGTTTCTTCTATCGCACACTCGTATATTACGTCAGAGCCGAAGCTCGACGAATAGACCAACCTGCGGCAGCAAGCATCGCACCGCTGGAGAGTAGGTTGACACCCACAAACACGCCTAAGAGCACTGCCGACTCGGCCGGCTTGCTGGCAATTAGAATAATTCCCAGAAGTGCTGTGATCATTCCGTCAAAGAGTAACCAGCCCCACGGGTAAACGTGTCGAATTGTAAAGGCCGCAGTAAGTTTCAAAGAAGCTTCGAAGAGAAGTACAACTGCGAGAAAGAGTACGAGCGCCTCGATACCAGCGTTGGGCAGAACGAGCATGCCAATCCCGGCCATCATCGAAAGCACTCCGCACATGAGCGTGAGCCAGAAACCGCGCCAAGAGAATGTGGCTGCCGTCATGGCGAGCTGTGATACGCCTCCAGCAACGAGCATGATTCCACAAAAGACATCGACGGTTGCAGCAGCGGCCCATGGAGTTGATATCGAAATCAGACCGAGAACACCGAGGACGGCACCGACGACGAAGCACCACGTGGCAACAGCGGAGGGAGTGTTGATCTGGTCGTTGTGCATGGTGGTTGGCATGGTGAATAAAATCTCTCGACAGGGGAATGAAGCTCAGAAAAGTTTTTTGAAATGCGTGAAACTTTATAAAAAGAGAGGTCTGGGCCAGCGAAGTGTACGTTGCTCTCTCTCTTCACCGCAAATAAAAATCGAGAGATTCTTCTAATGTCAAAAACAGAAGGTATCTCTGGAAGGCACGCAAACATAGCGTGTCAAAAAAAGATCAAACCTGGACAAACTTTTTGTGTCCAATCTGCTAGGGTAGAAAACAGGGTAGAAAAATCTCACAGATTCACACGATCACCGGTCTAAAATCAAAATGTGTTATTTGATCACACGTTCCAAATGAATTCCTGAGAGCCTGACGCAGTTGCCTGTTTTAGCATATGGTTTGTGTGCGGGATGTGTGGACGAATTCTCGACTGTCAAAGTTGCCCGTGGCGCTAGAAAATCTGAAAGTTTGCTTTCATGCCGAATAGCCACTCGCCTCGAAATCAAGGTCCGGAAGACTCTTTGAACAGGGTCGAGAATAGACGTGATCCAAAGGAGTCTTCTGATCTGGTTGGTCGAACAGCCGATCCCGAGTCCGCATTGATTATGTCGGATGATGCAACGGTCATCTCCAATCGAAGAAACCATCGCGTGGGTGGATCCACTTCAACGACCGAAATCGGTCGATTCCTTGAGGGCCGGGATCTGGGCCCCTATCAGCTGGAGAAGTTTGTTGGGGGCGGCGGCATGGGAGCTGTGTTTCGTGCACTCGACACAACTCTTGATCGTATCGTGGCAGTCAAAGTGCTTTCGCCGCAACAGTCGGGTGATGACGAGATGCTGCGCCGTTTTAAAAACGAAGCGCAGTCGGCGGCCCGACTGGATCACGAAAACATCGGCCGTGTGTACGCCGTCGGATACGACGATGGATGGCACTTTATCGTTTTTGAATTTATCGAAGGAACAAACCTGCGAGACCTTGTTCAGAAAGAAGGTCCATTTGATGTGCCCCGCGCGATTGAAGCATCTATTCAGATTGCCGATGCACTTGCCCACGCATCACAGCGCAGCGTGGTTCACCGCGACATTAAGCCATCGAACATCATCATTACGCCGACCGGTCGAGCCCGTTTGGTAGACATGGGTCTTGCACGACTCCATCAGGTAAGTGACGACCAAGATCTCACGATGAGCGGCGTGACCCTCGGAACATTCGACTACATCTCTCCAGAGCAGGCTCGCGATCCTCGCAGCGCCGATGTTCGCAGCGATCTCTACTCGCTCGGTTGCACAATCTATTCCATGCTCATCGGCCGCCCGCCATTTGCCAATGGCACCATGGTTCAAAAATTACTTCAGCATCAACAGGAGACAGCTCCACCACTCGATTCAATTCGAAGTGACGTGCCGCATAGCCTTAGCGAAGTAGTGGCTCGATTGATGGCCAAGAATCCAAATGATCGTTACCAGCGAGCCGAAGAACTTGTCACGGCGTTGCTTGAGATTGCTGACAGTCTGGGGATCGAAATCACTATTTCCAGACCACTTGCTGCAACACCGGTGGTCGCATCAGTATTTTCGATTCACAATGCTCTCCCGTGGTTGGTTCCGCTGATGGCCCTTGGCACATTGGTCGGAGGACTGTGGTGGTTTTCAGAACCACAACCCGGTGCTGGCAAAACTGAAAGCGGAGATGTTTCTGGTTCACAGGGCGAAGTGATCGAAGACGCGAGTGACAAAAAAGCGCAGACGTTTCGACGCGTTGTGGATGCGCCGGATGGACCGCAAGAATATTCGTCGATTTCACAGGCGGTAGAGGCGGCTGCGGACGGAGATGTCATTGAGTTGGCGTGGTCCGGCGTTCGAGATGAGGTGCCTTTTACAATAAGAGGAAAGAATCTTCTGTTGAATCGCGCTGTGGGTTCTCGGCCTGTGGTGAAATTTTCTGGTGGTGCATCAGAGTCGACCCCTCACGGATATGCCGGCATCATGCTTCACAACGCGGGGCTTGCTGCCAAGGGCGTGGCATTTGATCTCGATGTGACGTCACTTCGCATGCATACCCAGCGACACATGTTCGTGCTTGTGGGAGAGTCCTCTTTGGAACTTGAGAAATGCAGGCTTACGATTCCGTCAATCGATTTGCGCGATGATCGAAGTCCGGATGGCCGAAGTGGATTTGTTCTGATAACGCGACCGAGTGCTGTTTCGGATGCTCCAAGAGTGTCCGATGTTTCTTTGATGCCAGTGAAGTTGCAAGTGGTCGATTCAATTGTTTCTGGCGCTGGACTCTTTCTAGAAACGCAGCGAAGCGACGTAGATGTTGTCTGGGATGGGGGGGTGTTTGTTTCCCCGTATCGATTTATTTTGGCAGACGGAGAAACGCGTGGAGCAGTCGCCGACAACGCAACAATTCGGCTTTCACTTTCGAATGCAAGTTTTGTCTGCGAAGATGGATTTGCCTGTTTGCTCGATTCTCCAACCCGACCGATGCCCGAGCGTCTTCGGGTCCTTGCTGACACATGCCGATTCGTGATCACGGCTCCAAATGCTCTGGTGGAACAGTCTGGAATCTCTGATCCGGTGGCATATCGCTCCTTGATCGATTGGCAGAATGTCGGGAGCAGTTATGAAGGAAGCAGCATCTTTCGCCGAATTGATGGTGCGGCGGAGCGAATCGAGTTTGACTATGCCGCGTCGCAACAACCTTTTCGACACACAACATTCCCGGGCGATCTGCCGGATCTAAGCACTCTTTTAGATGAAGACGTTCGTTAGCAAACACAATCCCAAAAGAGTTTGTTCGAGGATCTTTTGAAAACGCTATGAGTGCGAGCGATGGCATGGAACTCAAGCGAGAAATGTTGGCGGCGTGTCCTTTTACAAAATGAGTTTTCGGGTTGTGTTGGGTCTGCGGCCTCGTTCGGCTTTATGATTGTGGAGCCCATTGGCTGTTCCAGAATGAGGATTATCAATGCCAACGGGTTGTGGGTTCACTTGACATTTTGCAGCAAGAAGTTTCTAGTATTGTTTGCGTTGCTACTGTTTTATTGAAGTGCGAATGTCGTGCGGTCAGGAATCGTACGGTATCCCTTTGCAAGGAGTTTTTCATGCGTCGATGCAATGTGCCCGTTGTGGCAGTTGGTCTTTTGGTCGCGATTGTGGCGGGCTCGTCTTCAAAGTCGGCCTACTCTCGTCCAGCGTACGACAAAGAGTTCAAGGCACTGTACGTGAAGCCAGAGGGAACTCCTGCTGAAAAAGCACTTGCAACAGAAGTTGGAACCGCCAAGTGCAACGTGTGTCACGTTGGCAAAGAAAAGAAAGAGCGAAACGCTTACGGAAAGGCAATCGCAGAGATTTTAGGCGAAAAAAATATCAAGGATGTTGAAAAGATCAAGGAATCGCTTGAAAAAGCAGCTGGCATGCCAAGCGATCCGGCCGACGCAGCTTCTGTAAAATTTGGAGATCTGATCAAAGAGGGAAAACTTCCGGGCGGTCCCGTTCAGTAACTCTTCAAAGTTTTTAATATATAGAGAGTCCATCATTTCTTTGCGGAAGGATGGACTCTTTTTATGGACGAATTTAAGAGTGATATTCGAGCTATTTGTTTCAAAAAAATGTTTTTCTGAGTTTTTTTACAGGCACCACAGGCTGAAAGTTCTATGTTCAAAAATCGATTTTCATGGATGTTGATTGTTTCAGCGGTCATTCTTTCTGCGGTATGGGACGTTTCCCAAGCAAGTGCGAGGCCAGGGGCAGGCGGTCGCGGGGCCGGCGGGCCCGGTCGTGCTGGAGCCGCCGGGCCTGGTGTTGGTGGCCGAGGTGCCCCGGGAGTGGGCGCTCCCGGAGTGGGCGCTCCCAGAGTAGGAACCCCCGGCGTCGGAGCACCCGGAGTGGGCGTTCGTCCGGGAGTTGGCACTCCATTACGAGGCGCAGCAGGCGTTGGTCCGGTTCAAAATGCTCGAGCGGTTGATGCATTTCTCGGTACAAAACCTGTTGCAAAAAGCGCTGTCGCGAGTCAGCGAGCAACTCAGTTAAAGACGTCGCTCAATGGACTTGAGCAGCCGTTCACCGCATCGTGGTATGGAGCCCATCCAAATGCATGGCGCTACACGCATCCCTATTCAAATGTCTGGGCTTTTGCCGGTGTGGTAGGGGTCTCGCGATGGCTGGGCTATCCGCAAACAACGGAAAATGTGGCATCAACCACTGTCATTGCCACGGAAAACACAGCGACTGAAACTGAAAGTGTTCTTGCCGGATCTCCCAGTAAAGAAGTTCCTGCAGATCTTGAGTGGATGGCACTTGGGGTCTACGCTGCCGCGCCAGAGGGAACACAACAGGCCAACACATTTATTCAACTCGATGTTGGTCGCGATGGAACTCTGAGAGGCAATTACTTTGATGCCATTACAGATCAGTCGTTGCCAATAGTTGGCACGATAGCGAAGGATTCACGAAAAGCATCGTGGACGGTTGGTGAAAGTAAAAGTGCGATGCGTTTTGAGACAACGCTCGATAATCTTATGGCGGAATCTTCTCAAGGAGTAGTTCTCTCTTCCACCGGACGTCAGCAGACGTGGGATTTCGTTCGAGTGGAAAAGCCTTCCACCGATAAATAAAGCGTGCGACGGTGAGCTTACGAAACAGGCCAGAAGCCTTCTGCTGCTGATTGTCTTCAGGATTTCAGCAGCCGTTCGCGCGCCGTTTCATACACGATGTCTGCAAAATCATCGACGCTTTGAATCTGCTTGACAGACTCTGGTGGAGCAAAAATACGGACACGTTTGACGATATCGTCAAACTGCTCATGCGCCACGGCACGCACCATCGGGGAGAGTTCTCCGAGGGATTTCCATCGACGTCCGCGCTGAGACGTTGATCGCACATCAATTGCAAACTCCACCTCCCGATCTTCGGGAGGCGCGTCAATCAAAAGCAACATTGGATCGATTGTTATCGATAGGCGACGGGAAAGAGCTTCTGCCACACCACCGGAGACAAGCAGGAGATCTGCATACGATCGGCCGGAAAGCAGTTGATGAATCTCTTGATGTTCATGTTGATGAAAGGATGCTGCTCGTTTCCAGAGCCTGCGACGCGGTCCGAAAATTCCTTCGACAAGTTCTGCCGCCGGAGTTCCCGTTGCTAATTGCAGTAACGTTTCAGAAAAAGTGCTGTCATCAAGCGATGTAAACCAACCGGATGGGGCGAGATCCTGTACGATCCAGACAGCCCGCTGCAGCATCGCGGTTGCGGCTCGAACTGCATGGTGCCAGTAGACTTCGCTAAACATCACGTACCTTGCAAAAACCATCATCTCTGCAGCCGTTCGACCTTTTTCGGTGATGGCCAATCGCGTGCCTGATTCATCCAAACAAAGACTTTCGATCAATCGCTGCTCATCAAAATTCATGCCATAAGGAACGCCAGCATGATGGCTATCTCGAACCAGGTAATCCATTTTGTCGATGTCTATGGCGCCGGAAAGCATCGTGGTCAGCACTTGTTTTTCAGGCGTCGCACTGCGTCCGATCACCATGTCAGCCACCACGAGTGGATCGAGTTGCCACTGCGTTCGAAGGACTTCGGCCACATCACCACGCGTAATGGCTTCTGCCGCAAGGAACTCATGCGAATGAAGACCCGGCAGACGCATGTCTTCGATAGGGTGACAGTAGGGCCAGTGGCCGACGTCATGCAGGAGGGCAGCCGCAAAAAAAGCTCCGGCATCACGAGCATCGATGCGGTCTCGAAAAGCTTCTTCATGGCGCAAGCGATCCAGAAACAAAATCGCCATGCGGTACACACCAAGAGAATGTTCGAGCCTTGAATGCGTCGCGCCTGGATAGACCAACGACACCAGCCCTAATTGGCTTACTCGTCCGAGCCGTCGCACAGTAGGAGTATCGAGCAGCGCCCGGGCTCGTTCTGAGAGTGGCACCTGCATTTGTGGAGCAATACGAACCATAGAATCACCCGACGACATTGCAGAGAGTTCTGGCAATTGATCGAGCGACAATTCATTATTGGTGGGAGCCACGTTGAATTCCGAAGTCACACGGAGAGTGATCTACGAATCACAGGGGAGGCAGGCCAGCGCACCACCGTAAAAAACTGGTTGCCAGCGCGTAGAGAGAAAAGTGGGCAAAGGCTGGTCCCCAATCGAGTTCGAGGCTTGCAAGGGCTGCCAGACTTCCTGCGAAAAAAAAGAACGGCCCCAGAAAAACCCACTGCCACATTTCAGCAGTCATCGATTCAGGAATCAGCGATTTCACTCCCCACAGCGCGGCATACACCACTGCACAGGCTGTCACGCGAAGTACGAGAGATTGTCTTTGATACGCCTCGAGTTCACGGTCTCGCACCATGGCGTATCCAAGCCACGCAAGAGGAAATGCAAGAAGAACCGCAGTAGCAGCCAACAGCAGCGTGGGTGGAGTATCGGGTTTTTTATAGGACACTCCAACCAATAACGACAGAACTACGCAGGCCAGTGCAGCGACACCGATAAAAACAACGGTGGTTGATTGAATCGGTGTGTCCTCACGGAGGATCGGAACGAGTCGAACCTTTCCGCCGACCTGCGACGGCAACACGGCGGCTTCGGGTTCATGGATAACAACCCCCTGCGAGGGCGTGGGAATTTTGATTGGAGCCTTGCATTTTGGGCAGGCGCCTGTGCGACCTGCATACTTCTCGGCCACGCTGAAGCGAGTCCGGCAGCCTGTGCAGGTGACCGTAATAGACATGAAACACCAGGTGAAAAAGTCGTGAAAATCTCGAAAATAAGAAGGGATTCTTACCTCGAGTGTCCGAGGCGGACGACGGGCCGTCAAGTCAACGGGATAGAAGCTAGACTTAGGATCGTTTATGACGTTTCTTTTTGAGTTCACCTCCTCCTCGGTTGTAAACCAATGCCTGACTCCCCTGCCGATACCACCGTCCATGGAAATGTTCCTGCCCAGCAGGACGAGGAGAGTATCAAAACACCTCCCGAGTGGATTAACTTTTTTTGTTCGAATGGTCACGCACT
>Ga0194051_1001682_pt1 | contig 11459 bp, 10 predicted proteins | sample SepL2320m_MetaG_FD_161275 | JGI IMG/M metagenome (GOLD analysis project Ga0194051, IMG submission 161275) | Anoxic zone freshwater microbial communities from boreal shield lake in IISD Experimental Lakes Area, Ontario, Canada - Sep2016-L239-20m | ecosystem: Environmental > Aquatic > Freshwater >... | reverse complement strand
AACAATTGCTCCGCTCGGTGCAGAAGTAGATGTACTTGATGCATTAGTGCTTAGTGCAGAACCAGTACTTCTCTTTTGAAAAACTCTTGCGAGGATTGCGGCAAGAACGCTCACGCCTGCAAGTGATCCCACCCGCATCGCACTTCTGCGATCAAGTGAAATATCTACTCTGCGGCGATTGCCAATTAAAACCAACAAGTACGAAAGCCACATAACGGCATAAACGGTGTCACTACCTAAGAAATATGGTTTTACATGCCACGTCGCAGTGAGCCACAAACCTACTGACATAGAGAAACCCGCAAATGCAGCCAAAGTTGGTGCTACCCAAAAGAGCGTAGCAAAACCCAACGCAAATTCAATTAATATGACGCCAACTCCGAAAAAAGTTGAGTGCTCAAGCATGCGCTTAAAGACAAATCCCAATGGAGATGACGTTTGAAATCCCACTAATTCGCGGGCAAAAGAGGTAGTTCCGGTCTTTGAAAGGAAACCAGGATCTACGGCTTTATACCAACCACCGTAAACCCATGTGATTCCGAGCCAAAGGCGAATAACTTGCACTGAAATATGTTGATTGCGCCAAGATGCAGTTACGGCTTTTGTACGATGAGTGATCATGGATAAATTCTAAATGTATTACCTGAGAATTGCTCCCTGACTTGGACTCGAACCAAGAACCTGCCGGTTAACAGCCGGCTGCTCTGCCAATTGAGCTATCAGGGATTAGTGGTGCAGGCGCAAACTCTATCGTATGAATTCTCGCTCTTCTAATTAAGCCCTTTTACAGGGTTATAACTCCCCCAGCGCTAAGTCATGAAGAGTTCTACGTGAGGTTTCCAGAGCCACGAGCTCTGTAAATAAGGCAGTGTGCTCGGCTTCATTTGTCACGGGATTGAGGCGTTGAAGTGTTGATTTCAATTCTTCGATCGCGCGCTTTACAGTCACTTCGCGAAGTCTGGCAATGATGCTCTCAACATAGCGTTGTGTAATTTCGCCATCTGTGCGAATTGGCTCTACAAATAACTCTGCAATGAGAGCTTTCATATGTTCGTCTTCAATATCATCCATTCGAACATTTGCATCAGTGTGGCTATCTACAATCGTTCGCAATTGGCGATAAGCCGGGTGCGTGAATGCATCTGCTTCGATTTCGTTCCAACCGCGCGCTAAATCTGGCATCTGCAACCGTGCCTTCAAAACTTCTCGTTCGAGTGCAAGTCTTGGCTCGTTGGGACTAGGACGCCATTGTGAATCTTCTACAACAGTTGCAGCAGGAGTTGGCGCTTGTGTGCGGGCACCTCTTGCAACGACTGCAGAAACTGTTTCAACTTCAACACCTAACCATCCAGCTAAAAGTTTGGTGTATTCAGGGCGAAGAGATTTATCGCGAATTTGAGCAACGAGCGGTGCTGCAGAATTGAGCGCATTTACTCGCCCTTCAGCAGTATCCAAATTATGAAGCACTAATTCACTCTTAATTGCGAACTCAAACAAAGGCACACGCCGAGCAATGAGATCGCGCAAAGCTAAGTCACCTTTTTGTTGGCGCAGATCGCAGGGATCAAGACCATCGGGCTCTACAGCAACAAAAGTTTGAGTAACAAATTTTTGGTCATCACTAAATGCGCGCAGGGCAGCCTTTTGACCTGCTGCATCGCCATCAAATGTAAATATCACTTCGCCACGAAACGCATCGTCATCCATCAATAAATTCCTCAAGATGCGAATGTGATCACTTCCGAAAGCAGTTCCACATGTCGCAACGGCAGTAGGAATTCCTGCTAAGTGAGCAGCCATGACATCTGTATATCCTTCAACAATAACTGCTTGGCGTTTTTTAGCAATTTCTTTCTTTGCTAAATCAAGGCCATAAAGTACTTGACTCTTTTTATAAATTGGAGTCTCAGGAGTGTTGAGATACTTGGGTCCGGTGTCGACGTCATCACTTGCTAATTTACGTGCACCAAAACCAACAACGTCACCTCTTACATCACGAATCGGCCACGTTAAACGATTTCGAAAGCGATCAATGGGCCCGCGTTGACCCATTTTAGATAGCCCAGCCGTTTCAAGTTCTTCAAACGTAAAACCTTGCGCGCGTAAATGTTTAGTGAGCGCGTCCCATTCATCTGGTGCAAACCCAACTCCAAATGTCGCACATGCATCTTTATCAAAACCACGTTTAGAGAGTAAATCTCGACCAAATTGCGCGCCAGTAGATTCATTGAGTTGGGCTTGATAAAACGCGGAGGCAGCTAAGTTGGCTGCGATAAGTCTTGAACGTTGTCCAGCAGGTGCTGCAGTTCCGCCGCTACCTTCTTCATAATGCAGTGTGTAACCAATACGGTCCGCCAACTTTTCGATAGTTTCAGTAAAAGATAAATGATCAATTTTCATCACGAAGGCAATGACATCGCCACCTGTTTGGCATCCGAAGCAATGAAAATAGCCTTTGCTTGGCGTGACGTGAAAAGATGGAGATTTCTCATCATGGAATGGGCATAAACCTTTTTTTGCGCCTCCACCGGCGTTTTTTAGTTGTACGTAATCACCAACAACTTCATCGATGGGAGCGCGGTCGCGAATGTAGGCAACATCATCGTTCTTAATACGACCACTCATGGCGCGAAGTCTATCTAGGAGCTCAGACGCGAATGAAGGGCGTAAGCCCCCGGGTCGGTCAGGCTTGCAACTTGATCGATGACCACACGCAATTTCTGTGCTTGCGTTGTGGCCCGCTCCCAGTCCTTGAGCAAAATAGAATCTAAATTCTTCGGTGCACTCGCTAAAACCATCTCAACAAGCTCTGAAATAACTACCCGCTGCTTTTGATACCTCTCTTGCGCAATTGGGGCGTTGATTAAATAGTGGCCTGCAACGCCTTTGAGAAAACCAACTTCTAATCGTGAATCTCTTGGTACTTCAAGGTTTGCCCCATATCGGACTAGTGCTTTAGCGCCATGAATTTTACGAGTCTCCAACTCTGCAGATAAAACAAAGCGGCCAATTAATTGACTTGTGAGATCCTTTAAGCGAGCAAGAGATGCGTGCGTGCCATCGTGCTTAGTTGGCCAGCATGAAAGTTTCTGCAAACGGGCAAGAGCCTGTGCACTTTCTTCTTCGGTGATATCCATTCCATAATCACTTACCATCACGTGATGCAATTCGGGTAAGTCTTTCGAAAATCTGCTGACATCAACTTGTCCTGCTACAAGCGCATCTTCTAAATCATGCACGGAGTAAGAAACATCATCTGACCAGTCCATGATTTGTGCTTCTACACAACGCCTTGCATCAGGTGCACCTAGACGCATCCATTCAAAAACTTCTCGGTCATCCTCATAAAATCCAAACTTCTTGCTATTTTTTTCGCTGCCCCATGGATACTTAGTAACAGCGTCAAGTGATGCGCGAGTTAAATTGAGTCCCATTGATTTTCCATTGGCATCAACACTTTTAGCTTCAAGTCGCGTAAGTAATCTGAAACTTTGGGCATTACCTTCAAAACCTCCGCAACTCTGTGCAATCTCAGCGAGTGCATCTTCTCCGTTGTGACCAAATGGCGGATGCCCCAAATCATGCGCAAGGCACGCTGTATCTAATAAATCAGGATCTGCTCCAAGCGAGTCACCAAGTTCACGACCGATTTGAGCAACTTCTAATGAGTGAGCAAGTCGCGTACGTTGAAAATCGTTTTCCCAAGGCACTGCAACTTGTGTTTTTGCACCAAGGCGACGAAGTGAAGCTGAATGAATTACGCGCGCGCGATCGCGCATAAATTCAGTACGACCAGGTCGCTTGGCTGGCTCAAAATCGAACCGCTCAAGGTCGCTCGCCGTGTAATTCGTGCTCATATCTCTAACTCTATTACTGGTTGAGGTGATCGCTGACATGAATTCCGCGTCGCCCTAGCGTGATGTAGGCAAGATACGCCCCGCTTTCACGCAATAGGTAACGCAAATGAGAATGATCCAAAGAATTTGGACCTGTCCTGACGGGAGAGCAATAACTTTTTGCCCCCAAATCGTTAGCCATCGTCATTGCCCGTAAGCAATGGTAAGGATCAGTGACGATGAGGACGCTAACTAATTTTCTTCTTTTCATTTCTTCGACATAACTTTGAGTACTCATCAAAGTATCTCGACCTTTCCCAATCGAAACAATATTTTTAGATTTAAGACCATGGGTACTCAACCAGTATTTACTCGTTGCTGCCTCAGTCGTACGATCTCCAGGTGCGCCACCACCGACTGTAATGATGGTTTTTGCTAGTCCTAAGTCGTAAATTCTCTTTGCTTCAACAACTCTGGCTTTGAGTGCATCACTAGGTCTTCCATCGAATTGCGCTGCTCCTAGAACAACGATTGCATCCGCTGCCGTAATGGTGGTGTTGTGTGCCGATGTCCATGTTTTTCCTATTGCAAAAATAGGGATGACAATGATGAGCAAGACTAATGCTCCAACAATTTTTCTAATAATTTTAAATAAAAACATTCTCAGCCCCCAGAAAATGCATCTTCGAGTTCGATTGCAGCCATTTCATCAGGATCCTTTAACCAACCATCAGGCAGAGTTACAGGTCTGCCATGACTAGTTCGCCCACGCGGCGCATCTCCCACGGCAACGGGATAAGGCTGCTCTTCAAGTTGATCCAATAGTGCGCGGAACTCTTTTAGTGATGAAACCAAACCAAATTGGCGACGAAGCGCGCTACTCACTCTAAATCCTTTGAGATACCAAGCCATGTGTTTACGAAGGTCTCTGCATCCACGATCTTCAGATTCGAAATACTCAACCATTAATTCACCATGGCGGTACATAATTTCGCGCACTTCAAAAAGCGTTGGTAAATGCCTGTTGGTTTCTCCTTTAAAGGAAGCTACAAGATCGGTAAATAACCACGGGCGACCAAGACACCCACGTCCTACAACTACACCAGCGCATCCTGTCTCTTGCGCCATGCGCAGGCCATCATCTCCGCTCCAAATATCCCCGTTACCCAAAACAGGCACACCTGTTGGTTTTAAATGCTCTACTAAGCGAGTAATCGCACTCCAGTCGGATTTTCCTTCATACATTTGCTGTGCAGTGCGCGCATGTAACGCAACCCAACTCACACCCAAATTGGCTGCAGACATTGCTGCTTCTAAATATGTTTCATGATCGCTATCAATACCAATGCGCATTTTTACAGTGACGGGAATCCCAAAAGGTTTAGCGGCTTCAACAGCTGCTTCCACAATTGACGTGAAGAGTCGACGCTTGTAAGGAAGTGCTGCCCCGCCACCTTTTCTTGTAACTTTTGGTACAGGGCAACCAAAATTCATATCAATATGATCAGCAAGATTTTCTTTGCCTAACATCGTTACTGCTAATTTCATGGCAGCGGCATCCACGCTATATAACTGAACAGATCTTGGCCATTCACCTTTACCCGGAACAATCATGCGCAGTGTTTCGGTTCGTCTTTCAATAAGTGCTCGAGCAGTCACCATCTCTGAAACAAATAACCCGGCTCCTTGTTCACGACAAAGCGTTCGAAAAGGTGCGTTAGTTATTCCTGCCATTGGTGCTAAAACAACTGGCGGATCAATGATGTGGTCGCCACTTGCCAGTGGCAAAGTGAGCGTTTTTATGATCCCAGAAGGCGAGGTGCTAACCATGCTTCAACCTGATCTAATGCGATGCGCTCTTGCCCCATTGTGTCGCGATCGCGAATGGTTACGGCTTGATCCTCGAGAGTATCGAAATCAATAGTGATGCAATATGGGGTTCCGATTTCATCTTGGCGACGATAACGACGACCGATTGCTCCTGCATCATCAAAATCTATATTCCAATTCTTGCGAAGTTGCGCAGCCAAATCTCGTGCCTTAGGAGAAAGATCGGCATTTCGCGACAACGGAAGTACTGCAACTTTGACTGGTGCTAAACGGTGATCAATTTTGAGCACTGCACGCTTTTCCATTTCACCCTTTGCATTAGGTGCCTCATCTTCAATAAAGGCATCCATCAAGAAGGTGAGCGTGCAACGATCAACACCTGCTGCAGGTTCGATCACAAATGGCGTCCAACGCTCATTCTTTTCTTGATCAAACCACGAAAGATCTTTGCCAGATGCTTGTGAATGCGCTTTCAAATCGAAATCGGTGCGGTTAGCAATTCCTTCTAGCTCGCCCCACTCGGTACCTGCAAATTCGAATTTATATTCAATATCTGCGGTGCGCTTTGAATAATGAGAGAGTTTTTCTTTTGGATGATCGTAAATGCGCAAACGATCTGGATTGATTCCCAAATCTTTATACCAAGCAAGGCGGGTATCAATCCAATATTGGTGCCAATCTTCATCGGTTCCTGGAACTACGAAAAATTCCATTTCCATTTGCTCGAATTCGCGAGTACGGAAAATAAAGTTTCCAGGCGTAATTTCGTTACGGAAAGATTTTCCAATTTGGCCAATACCAAAAGGTGGCTTCTTGCGAGACGTTGTTGCTACGTTATCGAAGTTAATAAAGATTCCTTGGGCAGTTTCTGGGCGCAAATAAGCAAGGCCAGACTCATCTTCAACTGGCCCTAGGTAAGTTTTTAATAAACCTGAAAATTGTTTTGGTGTTGTGAACTGCCCCTTATTGCCACATGCAGGGCAATTAACCTCTGCAAGAGATTCTGGCTTGCGCTTATTTTTTGCCTCGAAAGCTTCTTCAAGATGATCTGCGCGATAGCGTTTATGGCAAGAAGTACATTCAGTAAGTGGATCAGAAAATGTTGCAACGTGTCCTGATGCTTCCCACACTTCGCGAGCCAAAATTACACATGAATCAATTCCAACAATATCTTCGCGGCCAGAAACCATAGACTTCCACCATTGGCGTTTAACGTTATTTTTTAATTCAACTCCAAGTGGGCCGTAATCCCAAGAAGCTCGAAGGCCTCCGTAAATATCACTGGATGGATAAACAAAACCTCGGCGCTTAGCTAAGCTAACAATATTTTCTAAACGATCTATCGCCATTGCAATCTCCATCCGGCCTATCTATCGGCCAGATTGCGAAATCGCTCCGGCTGGCTGTCGGCGGTTCACAACGTTCGTTGCAACCAGTGCAAAGTTTACTCGCTTGTAAGAATTTCGAATGCACCTGGTTCATCGATTGCTTGAGCAAGCAGGGGTACAGCCTGCATTTTCACAACCGTAGAACTCAAAGCCCTACGATATGAACCCACATTGAGCCAGGTCGTTGTTAAAACCCAAAGCCCACGGTCATCAAGATTTTGTCCAATCGCACCATCTATATAGCCATTGCATGTAGCCAGCGCTTGGTGGGCCGCAGCAATATCGACCTTAAATTGATCGGCGTTGCCAAGGGGAACTCTAAAGCGGGCGATTGCGAGCATGAGCTGAGCCTAGCCCACAGGAAAATGAAAATGATTTTCATTTCTGTTAGCCTCCAGAGGTGAATATCGCCATTGCCTTGGCCGCAATTACAGCCATATCAACAGGAGCCGGTGGTTATCTGGCTATTCGTTCAAAAGATCGGCTGCATCTCACACTTGGCCTTTCTGCAGGTTTTTTATTAGGGCTCGTTGCCTTTGATTTACTACCAGAAGTCTTTGCGTTAAATAAAGGCTCCTTCGGTGGAGTACCGACTGTTTCAATCGCATTTGTTGTCGGATTCTTAGGTTTGCACTTTGCTGAACAAGTATTTGGTTCACACGAACCTGCCGAATCAGATTACGGTCACGAACACGATCACAGCGCAAATATCGCGGGCACTGTAGGTGCAGTCGCAATGGCTGGCCATGTATTTCTTGATGGAGTCGCTCTGGGTTTAGCTTTTCAAATTAGCAATCGTCTTGGCTTTGCGGTGTTCATTGCAATATTGGCACATGCTTTTAGCGATGGACTTAACACGGTTTCGTTTCTTATCAAAGGTGGGCATTGGACTAAGCGAGCAGTATCACTCCTTGGTGTAGATGCAGTGATGCGTATCAGTGGTGCTGCTCTTGGAACATACGTTGTCATCAGTAATCCCGTGATGGCAATCTATCTGGCGATTTTTTCTGGTTTTGTTATTTACTTGGCGACTTCACATATTCTTCCTGAAGCGCACTCTCGTCATCCATCTCGACTTACCATGTTGGCAACTGTTGCTGGAGTTGCAATCATGTGGTTAGTTGTAGGGAATATTTAAATTGAGTAAGTCGATACCCAGGGTGCGCAAGACCCTTGAGCGCGCTGGTGGCTTTGCAAGTGCAAAACAGGTTTATAACCTCATGCAACGTCAAGGCGATCGCATCGGATTAACCACTGTTTATCGTTCACTTCAAGCAATGCTTGAAGATAAAGTTATTGATGTGCTGCGAAAAGATGACGGCGAAGCTTTGTATCGCCTATGCGGAGAAACTCACCATCATCACCTTGTCTGTAAAAGTTGTGGTGTGACAGTTGAGATAGAAGGTGGGGCAATCGAAAAATGGGCAAAAAACATTGCTTCAGACCATGGTTTTCGCGATGCCGGACACACTGCTGAAATATTTGGTACTTGCGCTCGGTGTTAAGCCTTTCCGAACCTTCGATCGCGCTTTGCATACTCTTCAATCGCTCGCCATAGAACGCGACGGTCTACATCGGGCCACAAAACATCCATAAAGACCATCTCTGCATATACCGATTGCCAAGGCAAGAAATTACTCGTTCTCATCTCCCCCGATGATCGTAAGAACAGATCAACATCACTCATGGTTGGCTGATCTAAATACTTTGAAAATAACTTTTCAGTAATTGCATCTGCCTTTACTTTGCCTCTCTTTACATCGAGAGCTAACGCGGTTGCTGCATCCACAATCTCGGCTCGTCCGCCATAGTTGACGCACATGTTAAGAGTGAGGACTTTATTCTTAGCAGTGAGTTCTTCTGCTTCTTCTAGTTCATTAATAACGCTGGCCCATAATCTTTTTGGCCGACCAACCCAACGTACTTTCACACCTAAGTCGTTCATCTCATCTCGTCGTCTTCTAATAACGTCGCGATTGAATCCCATCAAAAATTTCACTTCTTCGGGGGAACGTCTCCAATTTTCTGTAGAAAATGCGTAAGCGCTAATTTCTTTCACTCCAATTTCGATTGCGCCTTCAATGACATCAAAGAGCGCTGCTTCTCCTGCTTCATGTCCAGCAGTTCTAGCTAAGCCGCGCTCTTTTGCCCAACGACCATTTCCGTCCATAACGATTGCGACGTGGTTGGGAATTGATTCTTTGGCTAACTTTGGTGGAGTGATACCTGCGCGATGAGGGCTAGGTTTTTTAGTCATGTGCGCTCCACATGAGGAAGACTACGAAGTCCGCGCTCTAAATGCCACTGAAGATACGCCGCAATAAGCCCGTTTGCTTCGCGCTGATGTTTGCGCTCACTTGAACTAGCAACTTCCCAATCCATGGTGATGAGGGCCTGCATAAGTTCTAGTGTTTCGGGCGCAGGTGTTGCACACGCAGATGGGCGGCAATCTACACAAACAGATCCCCCGCCAACGAGTGAGAAATAGAGGTGCGGTCCGGGCTTTTCACACCGAGAACAATCAGTCATGGATGGGGCGTAACCACCAATTTCGAGCGAACGCAAGAGAAATGCATCCAGAATAAGTGATGAGTCATAGCGTTGTTCGGCTAGTGCTTTGAGGCCACCTACAACTAACTGAAATTCTTTTACTGCTGGCTCATGCTCTTGAGATGTAAAGCGCTCTGCAGCTTCAAGAATTGCGGTAGCAACAGTCCAGCGCTGATAGTCATGAGATACGACTTCCCCGTAATTCATGATTGCTTCAACTTGAGTTACGGTGTCAAAAGTTTTGCCAACGTAGAGTTGAATATCGACATGGCTGCCGGGTTCAAGGCGCGCACCAAATTTTGATTTAGTACGTCGAACACCTTTTGCGACCCCCCGAACTCGACCGTGATCTCTGGTCAATAACGTAACAATGCGGTCAGCTTCACCGAGCTTTTGGGTACGCAACACAACTCCTTGGTCGCGGTAGAGGCTCATGCCACTACCGTAATGGGAGAGTTAACGAATAGCGCGGTTAATCGCCGACACGATGGCTTTAAGCGAGGCCGTTGTGGTGTTGGGATCAATACCAACGCCCCAATAAACATCGCCATCGATTGCGCATTCCAGATACGCAGCGGCATTAGCATCTCCGCCTGCAGAAAGTGCATGTTCGTAATAATCTAGAACGCGCACATCAACGCCATACTCTTGCAAGATTGCACAAAATGCAGCGATAGGTCCATTGCCTTGTCCATTTCGCTCAAATGGTTTTCCACGATCTAAGAAATTAACGGTAAGGAAGACATCTTCGTCGAGAACAGATGTCTGCGAAAGGCCTTTAAGACGGAAGCGTCCCCATGGGGCAGTCTCTGTTGGCAAATATTCGTCTTCAAAAATACGCCACATGTCGGAAGGAAGAATTTCTCCGCCTTCTGCATCCGTTGTTGCTTGCACAACTTTGCTAAATTCGATTTGCAATCTGCGTGGCAAATCTAAGTGATGTTCATTCTTCATGATGTAGGCAACTCCGCCTTTACCAGACTGGCTGTTTACACGAATAACTGCTTCGTATGTTCGACCAATATCTTTTGGATCTATTGGCAAATACGGAACTGCCCAAGTAAATGAATCGACATGAACACCTGCTGCTTTTGCATCCTTATCCATGTGTTCAAGGCCTTTTTTAATTGCATCTTGATGGGAGCCAGAAAAGGCAGTGAAAACTAAATCTCCACCGTAAGGATGGCGCTCGGGTACGCGTAATTGATTGGCATATTCAACAGTTCGGCGAACTTCGTCAATGTTGGAGAAATCAATCATCGGGTCAATTCCGTGGCTTACTAAGTTCATGCCTAGAGTTACCAAGCAGACATTTCCGGTGCGCTCACCGTTACCAAATAGCGTGCCTTCAATGCGATCTGCGCCAGCGAGATAGCCAAGTTCGGCCGCTGCAACACCAGTTCCGCGATCATTGTGTGGATGCAAAGAAACAATCACGCTTTCGCGATTATTGAGATTTCGGCACATCCATTCAATCGAATCTGCGTAAATATTTGGAGTTGCCATTTCTACAGTTGCAGGCAAATTCATGATGGTCTTCCAACTTGGAGTCGGCTTCCAGACATCATTGACCGCGTTGCACACATCTAGCGCATATTCCAATTCGGTACCCGTGTATGACTCAGGTGAGTACTCAAAAGAAATCTTTGTTCCGGGCACGCTATCGACTAGGGATAAGCAAAGAGCTGCTGCATCCGTAGCAATTTTCTTGATTCCATCTTTATCTTGGCCAAAGACCACTCGACGTTGAAGAGCGGACGTGGAGTTATAAAGATGCACTACTGCTTGCTTAGCGCCTTTTATGGATTCGTAAGTGCGACGAATCAAGGGTTCGCGAGCTTGCGTAAGGACCTGA
>Ga0194051_1001681_pt1 | contig 11464 bp, 11 predicted proteins | sample SepL2320m_MetaG_FD_161275 | JGI IMG/M metagenome (GOLD analysis project Ga0194051, IMG submission 161275) | Anoxic zone freshwater microbial communities from boreal shield lake in IISD Experimental Lakes Area, Ontario, Canada - Sep2016-L239-20m | ecosystem: Environmental > Aquatic > Freshwater >... | reverse complement strand
TCGCTCCTGCCCGCCGGGTTGAATCCCCCCGTCGCTTCGCTCCTGCCCGCCGGGCCGCTCATTCGCGCCCCAGGTCCCGATGCAGCACCCGTACCGACAATTGGTGGTTGTCACTGAGCAGCCCTGCCAGTGCCTCGGCGATGGCTACGCTGCGGTGCTTGCCGCCCGTGCATCCGATCGCCACCGTCATGTAGCGCTTGCCCTCCCGGATGTAGCCGTCAGCCACCAGCTTCAGCAGCCGATGGTAGAGACCCAGGAACTCCGTCGCTCCGGGTTGGGCCAGGACATAGTCGCGCACCGCCGGCGACTGGCCGGTCTGCGGACGCAATTCATCGACCCAGTGCGGATTCGGCAGGAAGCGGACATCCATCACCATGTCGGCATCCATCGGAAGCCCGTATTTGAACCCGAACGACTCGACGGTGACACTGGTCTGAGCGACCGTCTCGCCACCGAAAGCGTTCTCGATACTGACCCGCAGGGCGGGAACGGACAGCGACGAGGTGTCGATCACCAGGTCGGCGGTGGCGCGGACCGGCGCGAGCATGACGCGCTCGGCGGCGATTCCCTCGGCCAGAGTCTGGTTGGCCTGCAAGGGGTGACTGCGACGGTTGTTCTCGTAGCGGCGCACCAGGATGTCGTCGGAAGCCTCCATGAACAGCACTCTGGGCCTGATGTTGCGGGCAGCCAGGTCGGTGCGCACCAGGTCCAGATCACCGGTGAAGCCGCGGGACCGCACGTCCATCACGATCGCCAACTTGGTGATACGCGACCCGGCCGCCAGGCCGAGGTCCACCATCCGGGCAATCAGTTCCGGCGGCAGATTGTCGGCGACGTACCAACCCAGGTCCTCGAGCACCTTTGCGGCGGTGTCCCGGCCGGCTCCGGAAAGACCGGTAACCAGCACCACGTCGATTTCGGACGCGCCGTCCTGGGCTGCGCCGGGGCCGGCGGGCTCGGTGTTCTCAGTCATCGGAATATCAGTCATAGGGCTTGCTCTGCATCATCTCCCACCGCGTCGGTCGCTGCATCGGAACCGATGCGATCGGTGAAAGCATCGGAACCGATGCGATCGGTGGAAGCATCGGAACCGATGCGATCGGTGGAAGCATCGGAATCTGCCGCCGCACCGAGCGCTTCGAGCACCGCCGCTGCCGTCGCGGCCCCGATCCCCGGCACGGCAGTGATCTCCTCGACGCTGGCCTGGCGCAGGCGGGCGACCGAGCCGAAATGGGTCACCAGGGCTTTGCGCCGCGCCTCCCCCAGCCCGCGGACGGTGTCCAGCGCCGAGGCCGTCATCCGCTTGGACCGCTTGCTGCGGTGGTAGGAGATCGCGAAGCGGTGCGCCTCGTCGCGGATGCGCTGCAAAAGATACAGCCCCTCGGAGTTGCGCGGCAGGATCACCGGGTCCGGCTCGGCGGGCACCCACACTTCCTCCAATCGCTTGGCCAGGCCGATCACCGCGACGTCGGTCACGCCGAGCTCGTCGAGAACACCTTGAGCCGCGTTCACCTGCGGTGCCCCGCCATCCACCACGAAAAGATTGGGCGGGTAGGCGAATCGGCGCGGTTTCTCATAGACGGCATCAGGTACGGCGTCCTGGAGATGACGAAGGAAACGCCGACGGGTGACCTCTGCGATGGACGCCACGTCGTCGGATCGTCCGTCGCCCGCGGCTTCCCGGATGGCGAAGTGGCGGTAGTCCGATTTGCGTGGCAGGCCGTCTTCGAAGACCACCAGCGAACCCACCACGTCGGTGCCCTGGACGTGACTGATATCGACGCATTCGATACGCAGGGGCGCGTCGGCCAGCCCCAGCGCTTCCTGGATGTTCTGCAGTGCAGCCGATCTCGAGGTGAAGTCGCCGGCGCGCCGGAGCTTGTGCTGTTGCAGTGCCTCGACGGCGTTGCGGTGCACCGTCTCAGCCAGTGCCTTCTTATCGCCGCGCTGCGGAACCCGTAGGACCACTCGCGAGCCGCGCAGTCCGGACAGCCAGGTGGTCAGTTCCCCGGCGTTGGGCGGCAGGCACGGCACCAGCACCTCGCGGGGCACGGGATTGATGGATTCGTCTGCGGCACCGTTTAATTCGGCTTCGGGCGGGCCGCCCAATTCAGCTTCAGCGCCGTAGAACTGGGTAAGGAATTGCTCCACCAGCGCGGCCTCGGCGGAGTCACCGGGATCGCCCGGCTTCTCGACGATCCAGCCACGCTGCCCGCGCACCCGGCCGCCGCGTACGTGGAACACCTGCACGGCGGCCTCGAGGTCGTCGTCCGCGAAGGCCACCACGTCGGCGTCTGTGCCGTCGCCGAGGACCACCGCCTGCTTCTCCAGGGCGCGCTTGAGTGCGCCGAGATCATCGCGCAACCGTGCCGCCCGTTCGAAATCCAGCTCGGCGGCGGCGGCGTTCATCTGCCGTTCCAGGTCGCGGGCGAAGCGGTCGGTCTTGCCGGACAGGAAGTCGCAGAAGTCCGCCACGATCCGGCGGTGCTCAGCGGCGCTGACCCGGCCCACGCAGGGCGCCGCGCACTTGTCGATGTAGCCCAGCAGGCACGGACGCTCGATCTGGCTGTGTCGCTTGAAGACTCCGGCCGAGCAGGTGCGTGCCGGAAACACCCGGGTCAACAGGTCGAGGGTCTCCCGGATGGCCCAGGCGTGCGAGTACGGCCCGAAGTAGCGCACCCCCTTGCGCCGCGGCCCCCGATAGATCATCAGCCGCGGGTACTCCTCGTTGAGCGTGACCGCCAGCACCGGGTAGGACTTGTCGTCGCGGTAGCGGACGTTGAACCGCGGGTCGAACTCCTTGATCCAGTTGTACTCGAGTTGCAGCGCCTCCACCTCGGTGGTCACCACGGTCCACTCGACCTTCGCGGCGGTAGTCACCATCTGCCGGGTCCGCGGATGCAGGCTCGCCAGGTCGGCGAAGTACGACGTCAGGCGGCTGCGCAGACTCTTGGCCTTACCGACGTAAATGACGCGCCCGTGAGAATCGCTGAACCGGTAGACGCCCGGCTCTGCCGGGATGGACCCGGGTGCCGGCCGATAGGTCGCGGGATCGGACACGTCTGACTAGGTTAGTCGGGCCGGCCCCGGCTAGCCCGAGCCCGGCCGGTAGCGGGCCATCAACTGGCGGATGGTGTCCATCGCGGAAACCGCGCGCTCACGGTCGACCGACTGGACGGCCACCAATGGCACGTATTCGTGCGCCTCGAGATCCACCCGCGCCCAGCGCTTACCCGCGGGGAACGAGACATCCACCACCTGAGCCCACGGAATCAACCTGTCCTCGACGACATTTCGCACCTGTACACCGGCGGGCCCCACCCGCACCCTGGGCCGGGTCAGTATCAGAACGCCGCCGGCCAGCAGCAGCGCCAGCCCGGCCATCGCAATCTGGTCGGCACCGCGCAGGTTCGCCCCGGCGGATCTGTTGTTGAGGATCGCGACGACGATGCCGACCACCGCGATGAACGCGGCGACCGAGCACGCCACCAGTCGCATCAGCCGGGGCCGGAACTCGGCATCCCAGCCGACGGTCGTCGATTTGCTCATGCCCGCAGATCGCGCAATGTCAGCGCGGTGGACAACGCCGCGGCAGCGGCCTGGGCGCCCTTGTCCTCCGCCGAGCCGGGCAGTCCGGCGCGATTGACGGCCTGCTGCTCGTTCTCCGTCGTCAGCACACCGTTGGCCACCGGGGTGGCGGCGTCCAGGGACACCCTGGTCAGGCCCTGCGTGACGGCATCGCAGACGTAGTCGAAGTGCGGAGTTTCACCGCGGATCACCACGCCGAGAGCGATCACCGCGTCGTGGGTGCGGGCGAGTTCCTGTGCGATGACGGGAATCTCGATGGCACCGTGCACCCGGACAACCGTCGGGTCCACCACACCGCAGCCGTCGGCCACCCGACGGGCACCGTCAAGCAGTGCATCGCAGATCTTCGGGTGCCAGGTGCTCGCCACGATGGCCAGCTTCACGCCGGAGGCGTCCATCTCGGGGACCTCCGGGATGCCGTCCCCGGCGCTCATCGGCGGCTCACAGTGCGCCGCCAAGGTCGCCCGGCAGAGCGACGCCGTCATCGTCGTAATCCTCCAGGCCCGCGAGTTCATGGCCCATCCGGTCGCGCTTGGTCCGCAGATAGCGGATGTTCTCGGCGTTCGCGCGCACGGGAAGCGGAACGCGATCGACCACCTGCAACCCGTAGCCGTCCAGACCGACCCGCTTGGCGGGGTTGTTGGTGAGCAGTCGCATGGAGCGAACCCCGAGATCCACCAGAATCTGAGCGCCGACCCCGTAGTCACGGGCATCGGCGGGCAACCCGAGCTCCAGATTGGCATCGACGGTGTCGGCACCGGCGTCCTGCAGCTGATACGCCTGCAGCTTGTGCATCAGGCCGATACCCCGGCCCTCGTGGCCGCGCATGTACAGCACCACGCCGCGACCTTCGGCGGCCACCATCTCCATCGCGGCGTCCAGTTGCGGACCGCAGTCGCACCGCTGGGAGCCGAACACGTCGCCGGTCAGACATTCGGAGTGCACCCGGACCAGTACGTCGTGCCCATCGTTCTCCGGACCCGCGATGTCGCCCCGAACCAGTGCGACGTGTTCGACCTGGTCGTAAATGTTGGTGTAGCCCACTGCGCGGAACTCGCCGTGACGGGTCGGAATTCGCGCCTCGGCGACCCGTCGGACGTGCTTCTCGTGCTTGCGCCGGTATTCGATGAGGTCGGCGATCGAGATCAGCGCCAAGCCGTGTTCGTCGGCGAAGATCCGCAGTTCGTCGGTCTGAGCCATCGCGCCCTCGTCCTTCTGGCTGACGATTTCGCAGATGGTCCCGGCCGGCCGCAGACCGGCCATCCGGGCCAGGTCGACGGCGGCCTCGGTGTGGCCGGGCCGGCGCAGCACCCCGCCGTCCTTGGCGCGCAGCGGTACCACGTGACCGGGTTTGGTGAAGTCGTTGGCGACGCTGGACGGATCGGCCAGCAGCCGCATGGTGGTGGCCCGGTCGGAGGCCGATATGCCGGTGCCGACGCCGATTTTGGCGTCGACGGTGACGGTGTAGGCGGTGCCGTGCTTGTCCTGGTTGATCGCGTACATCGGCAGCAGCCCGAGCCGGTCGCAGATCTCGCTGTCCAGCGGGACACACAGGTAGCCGGAGGTGTAGCGGACCATGAAGGCCACCAACTCGGGGGTGGCTTTCTCGGCCGCGAAGATCAGGTCGCCCTCGTTCTCGCGGTCCTCGTCATCGATGACGACGACGGCCTTGCCCGCGGCGATGTCGGCGACCGCCCTTTCGACGGTGTCCAATCTCGTCACGTATGCCGCCTGCCCGTTGCCAGCGAGGACCCCGCCACGGGGCGCTGATGATGCCTGATCATGGTGTGTACTCAGTATGAACCACCGATTAGGGGTGGTTTTCCCGGGTGAGCAGCCGCTCGACGTATTTGGCGATGATGTCGACTTCAAGGTTCACCGGAGTACCTGGGTCGGCGCGGCCGAGTGTTGTCAGCCCCAGCGTCGTCGGGATCAGCGACACCTCGAACCAGTCATGATCGATGGCCGACACCGTCAGGGACACCCCGTCGACCGTGATCGAGCCCTTCTCCACCACGTAGCGCGACAGCTCGGGCGGCAACGCAATCCGCACCACTTCCCAGTGCGGCGAGGGCGTGCGGGCGAGCACGGTTCCGGTGCCGTCGACGTGGCCCTGGACGATGTGGCCGCCCAGCCGGCTGTTGACGGCGGCGGCTCGCTCCAGATTCACCGGGGATCCCGCCGACAGCACCGCCAGGCTGGACCGGTTGAGCGTCTCGGCCATCACGTCAGCGGTGAACCGGCCGTCGGGCAGCACGTCCACCACCGTGAGGCACACGCCGTTGACGGCGATCGAATCGCCATGGCGCGCATCGGAAGTCACCAGCGGGCCGCGCAGGGTGAACCGCGCGGAGTCACCGAGATCGTCCTTGGCGACGACAGAACCCAATTCCTCAACGATGCCGGTGAACACGAGCCCTAATCTAGCTGCTTCTCACCGTGGAACGCCGCGGCCGGATTGTTGTTGAAGTTGCCCACCCGCCGATAGCCGGCGGCCTCGTAGAACGCCTGGGCATGCGGCTGACGGTCGCCGGTGTCGAGCCGAACGACCCGGTAGCCCAGGCCGCGGGCGGCTTCCTCAAGAGCCCCGAGCAGCGCCCGGGCCACCTCGGACCTTCTGGCCCGGGGCACCACGTACATGCGCTTGATCTCACAGGCGCCGTCGGGCAGCAGCTTGATCCCGCCGCCGCACACCGGCACACCGGCCCGGTAGCCGACCAGGTAGAGGCCGCCGGGTGGGCCGAGTTCAGCCGGTCCGGCCTTGGGCATGTCCGGGGCCTCGAGGTCCAGACCGTCGTACAGATCACGCATTTCGGCGATCATCGCGGCCACCAGATCGGCCGCGTCGCCGGTACCCGCCGCGACAGGCCGAAAATCCAGGTCATCGACCATATCCACACTCATACCGACCCGGCGCCCCGCGCACAACCCCGGCATCGCTACCGGCGGGTGCCGGACCCGACCTCTACGATGCAGCTATGCAGACGTGCCGCCGAATCCTCGCCGTCCTGACCGCCCTGATGGCCGCAGCCATATTCGTTTCCGGCTGCTCCTCGAAGAAGGCGGCCGAACCCCTTCCCGACGCCGCGGGACTGGTCACGCAATCAATCCAGACCACCAAGAACCTCAAGAGTGCGCATCTGGAGATCGCCGTCACCGGCAAAGTCGACGGTCTGCCGCTGAAAACCCTCAGCGGTGATCTGACCAACGTCCCCAGCACCGCGGCCAAGGCCAGCGCCAAGGTGGTCATCGGCGGCTCAGACATCGACGCCGATCTGGTGGTGCTGGACGGCACGCTGTACGCCGCCCTGACCCCGAACAATTGGCTGGACATGGGGCCGGCCGCCGAGGTGTATGACCCCTCGGTAATCCTCAGTCCCAGCACCGGACTGGCCAACTTGCTGACCAGCCTCAGCGAAGCGAAGCCGCAGGCCTTCGAGACCATCGGCGGTGTGCCGACGGTGAAGATCACCGGCAAGGTCACCTCCGACTCGGTCAACAAGCTGATCCCGCGACTCAAGGCCACCGGCCCGCTGCCCGCGACGGTCTGGATCGAGAAGGACGCGCCCAACCAACTGGTACAGGCCGAACTGGAGCAGAGCGCCGGCAACAGCGTGCAACTCACCCTGTCCGACTGGGACAAGCCGGTGACCGTCACCAAGCCCGCGGTGTGATGCCGCAGGCGCCCACGACTGCGACCCACCTCACGGAATCGACCGGCCGCAGCCGCCGGGTCGCGATCGGCGCCGGGAGCCTGGCAGTGCTGCTCGGCGCGCTCGACACCTATGTCGTCGTCACGATCATGGTCGACATCATGCGGTCGGTCGGGATCGCGCTGAACAAGATCCAGCAGGTGACGCCGATCATCACCTGGTACCTGCTGGGCTATATCGCGGCCATGCCGCTGCTCGGGCGGCTGTCCGACAGGTTCGGCCGCAAGCTGGTTTTGCAGGCCAGCCTGGCTGCGTTCGCCGTCGGATCGATCGTCACGGCGCTGTCCAACGATCTGACCACCCTGGTGATCGGCCGGCTGATCCAGGGCATCGCCAGTGGCGCGCTGCTGCCGGTGACGCTCGCGCTGGCCGCAGACCTGTGGTCGGCGCGCAGCCGCGCCGCGGTACTGGGCGGTATCGGCGCTGCCCAGGAGCTGGGCAGCGTGCTGGGCCCGCTGTACGGCATCGGCGTGGTGTGGCTGCTCAACACCTGGCGGGATGTGTTCTGGATCAACGTGCCGCTGACCCTCATCGCGATGCTGCTGATTCACCTCAGTCTGCCGGCCCATGAGAAGCGGCCGGAGCCCGAACGCGTCGACGTCATCGGCGGCCTGCTGCTGGCCCTCGCGCTGGGCCTGGCGGTGTGGGGCCTGTACAACCCGGCCCCGGACGGCAAGCAGGTGCTGCCCAGCTACGGTGTGCCGCTGATCATCGGGGCGGTGGTGGCCGCCGTCGCCTTCGCGGTCTGGGAACGCGTCGCCCGCACCCGGCTGATCGAGCCGCAGGGCGTGCGGTTCGGCCCGTTCCTGGCCTCGCTGGGTACCTCGATGTGCGCCGGTGCAGCCCTGATGGTCACCCTGGTCAACGTCGAGTTGTTCGGCCAGGGCGTGCTGGGCAAGGACCAGAACGGGGCGGCGTTCCTGCTGCTGCACTTCCTGATCGCGCTGCCGATCGGCGCGCTGCTCGGCGGATGGCTGGCCACCCGGCTCGGCGACCGGGCGATCGCCACCGTCGGCATGCTGATCGCCGCGTTCGGCTACTGGCTGGTGTCGAAATGGGGCATCGACGTGCTCTCCGCGCGGCACCACCTGGGACCGATCTCGCTGCCGACCTTCGACACCGATCTGGCGCTGGCCGGTTTCGGGCTCGGTCTGGTGATCGGCCCGCTGACCTCGGCGGCCCTGCGGGTGGTGCCCGCGGCGCAACACGGAATCGCGTCGTCATTGGTGGTGGTGGCACGAATGACCGGCATGCTCATCGGCGTTGCCGCGCTGAGCGCCTGGGGCCTGTACCGGTTCAACCAGATCCTGGCGACGCTGCCCAGCGGCGGGGGCGACACCCTGCTGGCCAAGGTCGCCGCCGAGGCCCAGCGCTACCGGACCGCGTTCGCCATGCAGTACGGCTCGATTTTCTTCATCACCACGATCGTCTGCCTGGCCGGGGCGGCGATCGCCCTGTTCATCGGCGGCCGCAAAGCTCAAGCCGCCGCAGAAGCCTGACCGAGCGGTCAGTCGCGCGGCCACACGATCATCGGCACCGGCAGCGCGCGCATGATCTTGCTCGCCGAGTGGCCGAGGAAAAGCCGTTTCGGCTGAGCCAAACGGCTGGAGCCGATCAAGACCACCTCGCTGTCGGTGAAGTCCAGGCCCTGCACGGCCTTCTGCAACGACTTGCCGTGGCCGACAACACTGGTCACCGGGCAGTCGGCCGGCAGCGCGGCGGCCGCCCTGCCCACCAGCGTCGCGGCGTGCCTTTCGGCGAGCTCGGTCCATTCCCGGCGCTCATCCGCCGGCCCTGTCTCGCCGACGGCCACCAGCGACATCAGCCGCAGCGGAACCTTCCATTCGGCCGCCAGGCGGATCGCATTGTCGAGCAGGTCCTCGGCACCCGGCTGCATCCCCGTCGCACAGGTGAGGCGGGTGATACCGGGGTGGTACTTGTAGTCCGCGGGGGCAAGGGCGACCGGCACCGGCGAAGAGTGCAGCAGGGCGTCGGCCAGGCTTCCCAGCCGGAACTTCCCGGCGCGAACGCGATGGTGGGTGCCGACGACGATCATGGCCGCTTCGCCGCCGTCGGGATCGGCGGCCGCGTCGAGCAGTCCCTGGGTGATCGAGTCTGCATGGCGCAGATGGGTTTCCGCGTGCACATCTTCGGGCACGTGGGCCAGCCCGTCCTGGAGCCACTCGCGGCCCTGGTCCTCGACTTCGGCGTTGAACGCATGGTCGGGTGAATACATATGGAAAGTCGGTGCGGCACTGGGCAACACCGAGACGAGATCAAGCGTCGCACCTGACGAACGGGCCAGGGTTGCCGCAAGATTGACCCCGTGAACACCGCGCTGACGCGCTCCGTAACCGACGACGTACCGCATGGTTTCCGACGCTAACACGGCTGGTCCGCCACCGAAGGGCGTCTGCAGCGACGTTCTGAAATCCGGACGAGCCGCGTTACGGTGCGGACAAGCGTTACGGTGCGGACAAACTGCGCCGGAGGCGGCCCTCATTGTGGTAAGCCACGGGAGACGGATTGGGAGGCTTTGACGAATGGCGGGACCGAGATGACGGACGTGTCCACCGGGTCGACGGGAACGACTCAACTGGCCCGGACGCTGGGTCTGTGGGCGATCGTGGGCCTCGGCCTGGGCTACATGACGCCGACGGTGGTCTTCGACACGTTCGGGATCGTCTCCGGCGAGACCGGCAGCGTGGTCCCGGCGGCCTACATGGTGGCGCTCGTGGTCATGATGTTCACCGCCATCAGCTACGGCCGGATGACGCAGGTCTTCCCGTCGGCGGGTTCGGCCTACACCTACACGTCGGAGACCATCAGCCCCAACCTCGGATTCCTCATCGGCTGGGCGGCGCTGCTGGACTATCTGCTGCTGCCGCTGGTCAATGCGCTCATCATCCGCAGCTACATGTACTCGTTCTTCCCGGAGGCGCCGCCCTGGATCTGGGTCGTCGTCTACGTCGCCGCCATCACGGCCATGTGCCTGTTCAGCATGACCAACACCTCGCGGGTCAACATGCTGCTGGTGGTCTTCGAGGTGGTCCTGATCGGGGTGTTCCTGATTCTGGCCGCCAAATCGCTGCACGACGGGATGGGCAACGGGACCCTGTTCTCGAGTCAGCCGCTGTGGCACGAGGGCGTCCAGACCAACCTGGTGATCACCGGGGCCACCATCGTGGCCTTCTCCTTCATCGGCTTCGACGCCATCACGATGTACACCGAGGAGGCCAAGGACTCATCCACAGTGCCGAAGGCGATCCTGCTGGCACTGCTGATCGGCGGCAGCATCTTCTTGGTCTCCGCGTGGTTCACCCAGTCGCTGTTCCCCGACATCTCCAGCTTCAACGAGGAATCAATGGAGAACAGCGCGTTGCCTCAGATCGCCTTCATGGTGGGTGGGCACCTGTTCAAAATCCTGCTCACCTCGGCGGCGTTCGCCGCCACTGTCGCCTCCAGTCTCGCCTCGCACGCCTCGGTGTCGCGACTGCTCTATGTGATGGGACGCAACGGCCGGGGTCCGATCGGACGCTTCTTCGGTTATTTGCACCCGAGCTTCCAGACCCCCGCGTACGCCATCATTTTCGTCGGTGTGGTGTCGTTGGGGGCGATTGCGATGACTCTGGACTTCGTCGCGTCGTTGATCAACTTCGGTGCCCTGATCGCCTTCACCTTCGTCAACTTGACGGTGATCGTCTACTTCGCCTACCGGCGCCGGGAGATCAACGGGGCAGTCCAGATTTTCCGCAACATCGTCCTGCCCGGCATCGGGGTGATGCTGACCGTGCTGCTGTGGCTCTACCTGTCGGCCGAGTCGACCAGGTACGGCATCATCTGGTTCGCCATCGGGATCGCCGTGCTGCTGTGGATCACGCGGTTCTTCCGCCGTCCGCTGTCGGTCAACATGGGTGAGACGCACCCCATTACCCGCGAAGGTTGAACGATCTGCGCGAAATTGCCGCAAGCCTTCGCCGAGTGGCCCTACGGGTCGGTACCCTCGCCCCCATGCTGGGGGCGACGTGCTGACCGCTGCGCTGCGCGACCTTCAGTGGCGCAAGCGCCGCTTCGTCATCGCCATCATCGGCACCGGACTGGTGTTCGCGATGACCTTGGTGCTCACCGGCCTGGCCAACGGCTTCCGGGTGGAGGCCACCCGC
>Ga0194051_1001675_pt1 | contig 11479 bp, 13 predicted proteins | sample SepL2320m_MetaG_FD_161275 | JGI IMG/M metagenome (GOLD analysis project Ga0194051, IMG submission 161275) | Anoxic zone freshwater microbial communities from boreal shield lake in IISD Experimental Lakes Area, Ontario, Canada - Sep2016-L239-20m | ecosystem: Environmental > Aquatic > Freshwater >... | reverse complement strand
GGGAGAATCAGCCCCATGCCTGAGACCCGTCGCCGCGGCCCACCCAGCGCCCGGCTGCCATGGCGCCCGCCTCGGTGACGCGCACCAACTCCAGGGCCAGGTTGCGGTCGGGGGCTTCGCGGCGACGGGTCTCAGGCATGGGGCTGATTCTCCCAGAACGGGCCCTCAGGTCCAGACCTGGGATACTGGGAGCCGCGCTGACGACGATGCTCCAGCGCAGCGACGAGGAGGAGCAGCGCCCTATGGACCCGACTGAAGGCGCACCTGGTCCGGCTGAACCCACCGCCGGCCCGCGCAGGCCGGCCGAACCGATCGCCGGCCCACCCGGACCCAAGCCGGCCAAGCCCCGCGTCCTGCAGGACGGCCGCGACATGTTCTGGTCGCTCGTTCCACTGGTTGCGCTATGCGTCCTGCTGGCCGGCCTGGTGGGAATGTGCTCGTTCCGTCCGGCCGGTCCCTCGGACGGCGCTACCCCGACCTACGACGCCGCCGCGGCGCTCAAGGCCGACGCGGCCGCAGTGGGTTTCGGTGTCCGGGTCCCGATGTTGCCTGACGGCTGGCAGGCCAACTCCGGGACTCGCAGCGGTATCGAAGCCGGCCGCACCGATCCGCGCACCGGGGACAAGCAGCGCGCGGTGGCCACCCGGGTGGGTTACATCGCACCGTCGAAGATGTACGTGAGCCTGACTCAGAGCAACGCCGACGAGACCGCCCTGGTTCAGTCGATCCAGAAAGACGTCTACCCGAGCGGCACCGAAGACGTCGACGGCGTGACCTGGGTTGTCTACCAGGGCGGCGAGGGCGCCGAGCCGGTGTGGACCACCCGGCTCGACGGCCCGAAAGGCTCCACCCAACTGGCGATCACCGGTGCGGGAAGCAGCGACGATTTCCGCGCCCTGGCCATCGCCACCCAAACTCAGCCGCCGCTCGGTTAGATAGGGCCATGGCTTCCGACGTATCCGAGACTGCCCCCGAGGCTGACCTGACCGGCTGGACGTGCGAACCGTTCACCGCCGCCGGCTACACCCACGACGTGTACTACAAGGGCTCCGGACCGGGAGTGGTGCTGATTCCGGAGATGCCGGGCGTGCACCCCGGGGTGCTGGCGCTGGGAAACTACTTGGTGGACAACGGGTTCACCGTGGCGATCCCGTCGTTGTACGGAACTCCGGGTGCCTCGGCCCGCAGTCCCATGCTCGTGCCGACCATGCTGCGGGGCTGCGTGGCCAAGGAGTTCGCGGCCTTGGCGCTCAACAAGGAGCGGCCGGTCGCCAATTACCTGCGGGCCCTGGCGCGTGAACTCAACGCCAAGACTCCGGGCAAGGGTGTCGGCGTGATCGGGCAGTGCTTCTCCGGGGGCTTCGCGCTGGCCGCCGCCGTCGATGACAGCGTGCTGGCCTCGGTGCTCAGCCAGCCCTCGGTGCCGATCGCGCTGAGCAGTTCGCGCAAACGGGACCCGGGGTTCTCCGAAAAGGAGATGAAGGTCATCGAGAAGCGTGCGGCCGACGGCGCCCTGTGCGCTCTGGGCCTGCGGTTCAGCGGCGACGCGATGGCCCCGGCCGAGCGGTTCAAGACGCTCAAGGAACGGCTCGGGGACAACTTCGAAGCTATCGAGTTGGACTCCTCGCCGGGCAACTCCGGCGGGTTCGGGCGGATGGCGCACTCGGTGCTGACGCTGGAGGTACGTGAGCAGCAGGGTCAGCAGGCATACGAAGCGCGCAAGCGGATGATGGAGTTCCTCAAAGAGCGCTTGGGGTAGCCGGTTCACCGGAGCCCGCCGGTTCAACCGGCTTGGCCTCGTCGGGTAGCGGCTCGGATTTCTTCTTACGCCGGAAACGCCTCTTCTTTCCGTCGGTCTCGTCGTCGGCTTCCTCCATGGCTACGCCCTTGTAGACCGCGAGGTACACCGAGATCGTGGTGACGATCAGGATCATCAACACCGGCCCGAGCACGATGCCGAAGAAGCCGAACATCGCGATTCCGGAGAACACGCTCAGCAGCATCAGCGCAGGGTCCAGTCGCGCCTCCTTGGGGACCAGGATCGGCCGCAGGAAGTTGTCGACGTTGGTGATCCCGAAGATGTGGAACAGCACGATGAACAACCCGCCGGCGACATTGCCGAAGAACATCAGCCCGATGCCGAACGGGATGGTGACGATGCCGCTGCCCAGCGGGATCACCGAAAGCGCGCTGAGGAAGATCGCGAAGATGAAGAACGCGTCGTGGAAGCCGGCGATGTAGATCGAACAGGCACCGAGGATGCCCTGGATCACCGCAATAATGAACTGGCCCTTGACGGTTCCCTTGACCATGGCGCCCACCTTCGCCAGATACAGATCGGTGACCTCTTCGCCCAGCGGGTTGAGCCGGCGGATCAGGGTGATCACTTCGGTCTTGTTGACCAGCAGGGAGATCAGCACGTAGAGGAAGATGATCGTCGAGGTGATGAATCCGATCGCGCCGCCTGCCGCGCCGGACAAACTCCGCAGCAGCCACTCGCCGACGGTCTGGGCGACCTTGCCGACGTTGTCCCGCAATGACTGCACCGTGATGGTCGGGGCTTGGAACGGCAGCTTCTGCAGCAAGTGGTTGACTGTGCCAATCGCCTTGTCGCCCAGCGCGTTCAGGTCGGCTGTCTTGGCCCACTCCCCGACGCCGATGAGCATGTGCGAGATCTGAACGGTCGCCAGCGAGATCACGCCGATCAGCGGAATCACGACGATGCCCAGTGCGGCGAGAACAGTCAGTGCGGTCGCCAGCCCGCCGTTGAGCTTCGCCCGCAGCTTGTTGTACAGCGGGGTGAACAGATAGGCCACGATCGCGGCGATCACGATCAGCATGAAGTAGCGGCGCAGGAAATACGCGCCGAAGATGAGCGCGACGCCGGTGACGATGGCCAGTGCACGCTTCTGCACCGGCGTGAAATCTGTTTTCACCGTTCTACTGTCCCATCAGCTTGGTCAGATGCTGGTGAATATCGGGGTAGCGCTTCAGATGTGCGCCGCCATTGAGGTCGAGGACCTCACCGGTCATCCAGGACGATTGCGGAGAACACAGGAACGCCACCGCGGCGGCGATGTCCTCCGGGGTGCCGGCGCGGCCCAATGCGGTGTTCTCGACGTATTCCTCCACCACGCCGGGGATGGCCACCGCCCCCTCGGTCAGCGGAGTGTGCACGAATCCGGGTGCCACGGCGTTGACCCGGATGCCGCGCGGCCCGAGTTCCAGTGCGGCGACCTGGGTGAGCATCGACAATCCGGCCTTGGCCGAGCAGTAGGCGCTCATGCCGATGGCGGGCTGGCGGGCGTTCAACGAGGTCAGCGACACCACCGACCCGCCGTCGCGCAGATGGCGGCCGGCATGCTTGAGCACCAGGAAGCCGCCGGTGAGGCAGACATCGACCACGGAGCGGAACTGCTCGGCGTCCAGATCGGTGATCATCCCGAAGCCGCTGAAGCCCGCGCAGTTCACCACGACGTCCAGCTGCCCTTCCCTGGAGACGACGCCGTCGAACAGTGCGGCCACGCTGTCCTCGTCGGTCACCTCGACGGCGGTCCAGCTGTGCGGCTCGCCGAGGGTGCCGGCGCGCTGGGCGGCCAGATCGGCGTTGCGATCGGCGATCGTCACGATGTAGCCATCGGCGGCAAGCAGTTGGGCTGTGGCCCAGCCGATTCCGGATGCGCCGCCGACGACGACGGCGACACGCTGGATGCTGATGCGCGATCCGCCTTCGGCTTCTCGCTGGTTTCCACTCATGCTGTTCTCCGGTCGACTTCGGGAGCGCCCCACTTGCGGCGCACTGCTTCCCATGGGTTGGCGTACCGGCCGGGCTGCCGGTAGTACGGGGACTGACGTTTGAGGTACTCGCGCGCCAGTGGCGCGATCAGCCGCAACGGGTAGCGCTTCCAGCCGGCCCTCTGGGTCGTCTCGGCCAGCATCTGCGGCCACGAATGATGTTGGTGCCCAAGCAGTTCCTGAGCAGTGGCGGTGTCCATCCAGTCGGTGGCGAACCAGGCGTCGTCGTCATCCGGGTCGCCTTGGCGGCCGGTCGGCAGGGCTCCCACCAGGCCCATCGCCGCGGCCATCGCAGAGCCGATCTCGCCCTGCAGCAGACGATGCGACTGGTCGCCGCCGATCAACAGGGTGTGGCCCACCACGTCGGCGTTGGTGGACGCCGCAAACGCATGCGCCACGTCGCGGACGTCGACGGTCTGCAGCCGGCCGTCGGTGGGCAGGATGCCCTCGAAGTAGATGAGGTCGGGGTCGGTGTCCATCCGCACGTCGACGGTCAACACCCCGCCCAGACGCAGGATCACCCAGTCCAGGTCCGATTCCCGCACGATTGCCTCGGCCTCGATCTTGTGCCCGCCGTACACGTCGTAGGAGCGCACCGGAGTCTGGGTGGTCAGCACGTCGGCGTGCCGGTGCGGATTGCGCGGACCGTGGACAGCGATGCTGGATGCCTGGATGAAACGCGGCGGAGTCGCTTGTGCCGCAGCGGCGTTGACCAGATTGGCGGTGGCGTCGACGTTCACCCGGCGGGCCAGAGCGGGCTGGGCGTAGCACAGCGGCGGGATAACGGCGGCGAGGTGGATGACAGACGCCGGCTGCACCGCCCCCAGCAGGTCTAAGACCTGACGGGTGTCGGTGAGGTCGGCCCAGCGCACCGACACCTCGGCTGTCAGAGCGGCCGCGGACTTGCGGTTGGCCGGGTTGTCGAGATCGGTCGCGACGACGCGCCGGCCCAGCCGCGCGAGGTGAAGGACCGTCGCGGTGCCCACCAGCCCGAAGGCTCCGGTCACCAGCACCGCATCCGACATGCGGCCCCCTCTCACGCCACTTTCGGCTCTCATCTTGCCCGAGGCCGGACCAGCCGGCGGTCAGGCATCGTCGAAGACAGCCGCCCAGTCGTCGCGCATGCTCGCCACCGTCCAGTGCCGTGCCTCGGCGCGATCGAGCGCCTTCTCGGCGCCCGCGTCGTAGGCGAATTCCCGCTCACCGTCATCGTGGTGAACCAGCAGCGCCAGCGCGGGCCGGTGACCAGCGCAGGCATAGTCGAGCATTTCGATATCGCCGTTGGAGTTTCCGGCCACCAGGATCGGTCGCCGCCCGACCCGTTCCCAGATCCGGACCGGCTTCACCGGGCCGTCGTTGAGGAATTCCGGTCGCGACGTCGTGACGAGATGGCCGTCTGAGAAGTCCAGGCCGACCGAACTGCCGATCACCCGTTCCGGCGGGATGCCGTACAACTGGCCGGTGACCGGGCGCATGAAGTCGCGGCCCCCACCGGAGGCGATGTAGTTGGTGAATCCGTTGGCCTCGAGGTGCCGCAGCAACGCCACCATGGGCGAATAGCTGCACGCCGTGTAGGGCCGGTTCAGGCTGGGGTGGTGGGCCTCGGCGAAGAAAGCCCGGACCCGCTCGGCGTGCTGCTCGACGGTCATCCCCCCGAAGGCGGCCAGGACGGCCCCGGCCAGGGCTCTCAGTTGTGTGTCGTCACCCCGGTAGTGCGCTGTCACGGCATCGCCGAACCAGCCGAGATCCCCGGCAGCCGCCGCCGCGTACGGTGCCTGCTCCAACAGCGAGGTGTCGTCGGCCGCCTTCTGCGCCAGCCTGCGCACGATGAAGTCGAGCTGGATGTAGGCCGGCTTCTCGCACCACAGTGTGCCGTCGTTGTCGAACACCGCGACGCGATCCTCGGGCGCGACATAGTCCGGGCCTTCCCGGGTCACCCGGTCGACGAAGTCGAGGATCGCCGCCTTGGTGGTGCCGTCGTGCCAGCCGTCCAGATCACTCACGTGCGTCGCCGTCGGCTGACGACAGCGCCGCTTCGATGCGGGCCCGCGCACCATCGAGATGCTCCTGGCAGCGCCGGGCCAGCGCCTCGCCGCGCTCCCACAAGGTCAGTGCCGCATCAAGATTCACGCCACCCTGCTCGAGTTGGCGCACCACCTCGATGAGTTCGTCACGGCACTGTTCGTAACCCAGCGCGCTCACAGGTGTAATCGAACCTTCGTCGCTCACGCGGCTCCGTCCTCCCGGCCGGTGCTGACGGCGCCGATCGCGCCGTCGGCAAGTCTGATGCGCAGCGTGGTGCCCTCCGGGGCGTCGGCCGTAGACCGCAGCACGGTGGCCGACCCGGTGCCGGCTTCGTCCACGACCTGGACCACCGCGTACCCGCGGGCCAGCGTCGCGGCCGGACCCAGCGTCGCCAACCGTGCCGCCAGATGTCCGACGCGGTCGGCCTCGCCGTCCACCAGGCGGGTGACGTCGCGTCGCGCCGCGGTCAGCGCGCGCTGAACCTCGGCGGCGCGGTCGGCGACCAGGCGCAGCGGGTCGGCCAGCGACGGCCGGCTGCGAAGTTGGGTCAGGGAGTGCTGTTCGCGGCCCACCCAGTTGCGCAGCGCCCGGGCGCTGCGATGGCGCAGCTCGGCGACCAGCGCCAGTTCGGCCGCGGTGTCGGGCACCACCTTCTTGGCCGCATCGGTGGGCGTGGCCGCCCGCAGGTCGGCGACCAGATCGCACAGCGGGTTGTCCGGTTCGTGGCCGACCGCGCTGACCACCGGCGTGCGGCAGGCGGCGATCGCCCGGCACAGCGTCTCGTCGGAGAACGGCAGCAGGTCCTCGGCGCTGCCCCCGCCCCGGGCGATCACGATGACGTCCACCTCCGGATTGCCGTCGAGCTCGCGCAGCGCCTTCACCATCTGCGCCACCGCGCTGGGACCCTGCACCGCAGTATTGCGAATCTCGAAGCGCACCGCCGGCCAGCGTGCCGCGGCCACCGTGGTCACGTCGTGCTCGGCGGCCCCGCCCCGTCCGGTGATCAACCCGACCAGGTTCGGCAGGAAGGGCAGTGGCCGTTTGAGTCGCGGGTCGAAGAGTCCCTCGGCGTCGAGCACCTTGCGCAGCATCACGATACGCGCCAGCAACTCGCCGAGGCCCACCGCGCGAATTTCGCTGAGCCGCAACGAAAATGACCCGCGCCCGGTATAGAACTGCGGCTTGCCGCACACCACAACCTGGGTTCCTTCGGTGAGTTTCACCGGCGCACGCAGGACCAGATCCCGCGAGCACGTCACGCTCATCGACATGTCCGCAGCAGGATCCCGCAGCACCATGAACACCGTGTTGGTGTTGGGCCGCTGGGAAATCTGGGTGATCTGTCCTTCCACCCAGACGCTGCCGAGTTTGTCGATCCAACTCGCGACCCGGATGGCCACCGCGCGGACGGGAAAAGGATTGTCCGCGGAAGTCCCCGGCGCGCTGGTCACTTGGCGGTCGCGCGGGTGATCCTGTTGGCCAGCAGGGTCTGGAACGGGGCACGCGCCTTGGCGGATTCCTCATAGGCCAGCAGGGCCCGCAAGTCGGACACGCTCAGGGACTGAATGCGGGCGCGTAACTGGGCCAGCGTCAACGAGTCGTAGTCCAGTTCGCCGGCGATCGGCGGCGCCGGCACGGCCGGTTCCGCCGGTTGCTTGGCGGAGCCTCTGCGGGCGTTCGCCGGCGTGCCCTTGGTGCTGCTTTCGGGGGCGTCGTTCACCGAGTACAGCGCGAAGCGGCCCTCGGTCGCCCGCTCACCGTTGGCAGACGGCTTGTCGGCCTCGGGTTGATCCTCGTCGAAGGTGGCCCAGTCGGGCTTCTCGTCCTTGGGCGGGAACACCATCTCCAGTGCCGCATCGCCCTTGATGGCAAAGCCGGCCAGGTCCTGCTGCATCTTCATCACCAGCTGTGCGATGGTGCTCGCGACCGTCATCGGGTACATCACGATGGTGTGTGGCAGCTTGCGGGTCTCCTCGATGGCGGTTACGGCCACGCCGACCAGCAGGCGAATCCCGTACGGTGCTGTTGCCATGGGCACCAGCGTACGGTCTGGCCCGTCCACGCCGGGGAGAACGTACGCTGATTCCATGCCGCCAACCGTCAACATGGGGATACCGGGGGCCATCGGTTCGGCCGCGCACCGCGGTGACAAGCGGGTGCTGCTCGCTGAACCGCGTGGCTACTGCGCAGGCGTGGACCGCGCCGTCGAGACCGTCGAGCGTGCCCTGGAGAAACACGGCGCACCGGTCTACGTGCGCCACGAGATCGTGCACAACCGCCACGTCGTCGAGACACTGGCCCAGCGCGGCGCGGTGTTCGTCGCCGAGGCCGACGAGGTGCCGGAGGGGGCCACCGTGGTCTTCTCCGCGCATGGCGTGGCCCCGACCGTGCATCAGGTGGCGGCCGCCCGCAATCTACAGGTGATCGACGCCACCTGCCCGCTGGTGACCAAGGTGCACAACGAGGCCAAGCGCTTCGCCCGCGAGGACTACGACATCCTGCTCATCGGGCACGAGGGGCACGAAGAAGTCGTCGGCACCGCCGGCGAGGCGCCCGACCACGTCCAACTGGTGGACGGGCCCGCCTCCGTCGACGCTGTGACCGTGCGCGACGCGAGCAAAGTCATATGGCTGTCGCAGACCACGCTCAGCGTCGACGAGACGATGGAGACCGTCGCCCGGTTGCGCGAGCGATTCCCCACACTTCAGGACCCGCCCAGCGACGACATCTGCTACGCCACCCAGAACCGCCAGGGCGCGGTCAAGGCGATGGCGCCGGAGTGCGAACTGGTGATCGTCGTCGGCTCCCGCAACTCGTCGAACTCGGTGCGACTGGTCGAGGTGGCGCTGGGCGCCGGGGCGGTGGCGTCCCACCTGGTGGACTACGCCGACGACATCGACCCGGCCTGGCTGGACGGCGTGACGACCGTCGGGGTGACATCGGGGGCATCGGTTCCCGAGATCCTGGTCCGAGGCGTGCTGGACAAGCTCGCTGAATTCGGTTACGGCACAGTGCAAACGGTGACTACCGCCAACGAGACGCTGGTGTTCGCGCTGCCCCGGGAGATCCGCCCGGCGCGGTCGTCCTCAAAGGCCTAGCGGCGCGGCTGATTCCGCGGTTCATCGCGGTAGTCGGCGTCCGACGGGCCGGCATCGCGGTAGCGCACGCGGGAGATCGGATGATGCGTGCTGCTTGAGCCACTTGGTGCCGGACGCCGCTGCGGTTCGGGCGGGTACGACGGATAGGCCGGGTGGGACGGGTAGCCACGGCCGGATTCATATGGTTCGTACCTGCTGCCGCGGGCGGGCCGCGACGGGTAGGCGTCCCGGGATTCGCGCGGCTCACGGCGCGTCGGCGGGGGAGTGCGGCGCGGATCTCGCGGTTCGCGGGTCCGGCGCCGTGGGGCTTCGGATGCCACTTCCTCGGCAGGGCGGCGGCCGGAATCACGTCGCGGTCGCGGCGGTTCGAAATCGTCGACCGGCCGAGGACTGCGTGACCGGGTCGACGTCCGCTGCTGCGTGCGTTGCCCGGGCTTCCTGCGCTTTCCGGCGCCGGGGCGGTCGACCACGTGCCTCGGCCTGGCGGCGCGCTGGCCCGGCCGCTCGTCCACCGAGCCGTTGCCGGCGAAGGCCGACGACACCTTGGTCGACAGCCCGCTCAGCAGACCGCTCCGTTGCGGGGCCCCGGCCGCTTCCCGCGCGCTGGCCGGATGCGCCATCGCCAGATACCAGCGGACCAGCCCGATCAGCAGTACCGCCGAGGTGGTGAACAGCATCAGCGGGAAGCGCTCGATCAGCGGGTAGCCGCAGCTGATCGCCACTTCTTTCAGACCGCTGAACGACGAATTATGGAAGAGGTAGTAGGCCAGCGGCACGGCGACGAAAAGCAGCAGCGGCGGCTGGATGACGGCGGTGAACAGGCTGGATTGGCGCACCGCCAGGACGGCGGCCACGCATCCCAGCGCATAGCCGATGGCAAACGCGCTCCCGAGTTCCTGGTGGCCCGAGCCGGCTTCGACGGCCAGGCCGGCAAGTGTCATCGTCACCGCGATCAGCACCGCCCCCCACCACGGAACCCCCATGTACTGGGGGAACGCGGAGCGCTGATCGGCCCCGGCCGTCGGCTGAGCTGGCACTCCTAGACCGTACCGGTTGGGCCTGCATCCGGGCTGGCACTGTGAACTGGCGTGCCCCCGCGGGCGACGGCAGTCGCGGGCGGCTCTCCTAGACTTGTGACCCCGTGAGCCTCAGCCTCGGAATCGTCGGTCTGCCCAACGTCGGTAAGTCCACCTTGTTCAACGCGTTGACCCGCAACAACGTGCTGGCAGCCAACTACCCGTTCGCCACTATCGAGCCCAACGAGGGCGTGGTGCCGCTGCCGGATCCCCGGCTGGGGAAGCTGGCCGAGATGTTCGGATCGGAGCGTCTCCTGCCGGCGCCGGTCACCTTCGTCGACATCGCCGGCATCGTCAAAGGCGCCTCCGAAGGGGCCGGGCTGGGTAACAAGTTCCTCGCCAACATCCGCGAGTGCGATGCCATCTGCCAGGTGGTGCGGGTCTTCGCCGACGACGACGTCGTCCACGTCGACGGCAAGGTGGACCCGCGCTCAGACATCGAGGTCATCGACACCGAACTGATTCTGGCCGACCTGCAGACACTTGAGAAGGCGCTGCCCCGCCTGGAGAAGGAAGCCCGGAACAACAAGGATCGCAAGGCGGTTCACGAGGCGGCCGCGGCCGCGCAGTCGGTGCTCGATGCGGGCACCACACTTTTTGCGGCGGGATCGACAGTCGATACCGCGTTGCTGCGCGAGCTCAACCTGCTGACCACCAAGCCGTTTCTCTTTGTGTTCAACGCCGACGAGTCCGTGCTGGGCGACGACAACAAGATCGCTGAACTGAAAGCAATGGTGGCCCCGGCCGACGCGGTGTTCCTGGACGCCAAAATAGAAGCCGAGCTACAGGAACTCGACGACGAGTCGGCCGCGGAACTGCTGGAGTCCATCGGCCAGCACGAGCGTGGCCTGGATGCGTTGGCGCGCGCAGGATTTCACACCCTGCAGCTGCAGACCTACCTCACCGCCGGACCCAAGGAAGCCCGCGCGTGGGTCATCCACAAGGGCGACACCGCGCCGAAGGCCGCCGGGGTGATCCACACCGACTTCGAGAAAGGCTTCATCAAGGCCGAGGTGGTGTCGTTCCACGACTTGGTCGCCGCGGGTTCGATGGCGGCAGCCAAATCCGCCGGCAAGGTCCGGATGGAGGGCAAGGACTACGTGATGGCCGACGGTGACGTGGTGGAGTTCCGGTTCGGATCAACGTCTGCGTCGAAGGCCAAGGCGTAGCCGGCGGGGTCGTTGCCGTTCGTCAGACCTTGTTCGCTACCCACGCATCGACGTGAGCGGGGAGCTTTGCTTGGTGCTTCCTCAGCGCCCGCTCGATCGGAAGTAGGTAGCGCGGCGGACCCCGGGTTTTAACTCTGGGGGTGAGCGCGTCGACTGCGCACTCGACGTGCCCACTTTTCCGTTTGGCTTGGGGTGTCGGGCTGGGTAGATAGGTGCGACCTGTCTATTGTTGTCGGTTGTGGGTGTTACGTTGCGGACGAAGGCGAATATCGCGTTCCAGTGTGCGTATCACGTGGTGTGGTGCCCGAAATACCGA
>Ga0194051_1001672_pt1 | contig 11488 bp, 10 predicted proteins | sample SepL2320m_MetaG_FD_161275 | JGI IMG/M metagenome (GOLD analysis project Ga0194051, IMG submission 161275) | Anoxic zone freshwater microbial communities from boreal shield lake in IISD Experimental Lakes Area, Ontario, Canada - Sep2016-L239-20m | ecosystem: Environmental > Aquatic > Freshwater >... | reverse complement strand
GCTCACCGCATTGCCCCCCTCCACCTGCGAGGCAGACACCCGGGAGCCAGTCAACAAGAACAGGGGCAGCAGAAGGCCTTCCGCCATGCAAAGAGCCGCGGTGTGCAGACGGGGTGATTGAGTGAGACACAAAATTGGGTATAAATTTTTACATCGATGATCTGCAAAATGTTCTTTGCAGGCTTTTCGAGCGCGCCGTTGCGGCACGTCCGTAGCAACCATTTCACTTTCAGGAGATTGCCTGTGCCCATTCGTGTTGGAATCAACGGTTTTGGTCGCATTGGTCGGCTGACGTATCGAGCCATCTATGAAAAATACGGGCTTAACGGCAACGTGCAGGTCGTTGCTATTAACGATCTCACCGATGCGAAGACCAACGCACATCTTCTCGAATTTGATTCCAATTATGGACCGTTTCGAGGGCATGTGAGCTATGAGGGCAACGACCTTGTTGTCGATGGCCAGAAAATCAAGGTTTTTGCTGAGAAGGATCCTGGGGCAATCGCATGGGGCAGTGAGAATGTTCAAATTGTTGTTGAGAGCACAGGATTTTTTACTGATGCAACCAAGGCCGCTGCTCATCGTCGAGACAGTGTCAAAAAAGTTGTCATTTCCGCACCGGCGAAGAACGAAGATTTGACGATCGTGCTGGGCGTTAACGACGCCGTCTACGACCCCAAAAAACATCACATTATTTCCAATGCCTCCTGCACCACCAATGGCTTGGCCCCTGTTGCCAAGGTATTGCACGAGGTTTTCGGTATCGACCGTGGTCTTTTGACAACCGTGCATGCCTATACCAATTCGCAAAAGACCGTCGATACGGCCACCAAGGATCTGCGAGATGCACGCGCTGCCGCACTCAACATCGTGCCCTCTGGAACTGGTGCTGCGAGAGCCGTGGGGCTTGTGATTCCCGAACTGCAGGGAAAGTTCACCGGTATGGCGTTTCGTGTTCCCGTAGCGACCGTGAGCGTAGTGGACTTCACTGCGCTTCTTCAAAAAGAAGCGTCGCCGACAGAAATCAATGCCGCGATGAAAAAGGCTGCGGATGGCCCATTAAAGGGAATTCTTCGGTATACCGACAAAGAACTCGTCTCGACCGATTTGAAGGGGGATCCACATAGCTCAATCTTCTCTGCCGTCGACACCATCGGATTGGGAAATCTCGTGAAGGTGGTGAGCTGGTACGACAATGAATGGGGATATTCAAATCGCGTTGCCGATCTGCTCAAGTTTCTTGAAGACAAAGGGCTTTAAAAATTTCTGCGTCCTGATTTTTTGGACATTTTTTATCGCAGCAACGCTCTTTCGGATAGTTCTTGATCGTTTTGCTTGTGAGCATGCAGTGGCATGGCTGTCTCAGCGTCGAAATGTCTTCCATCAAAACTTGTAAGACGGACAAAAAGACGAAGATCGCTGGACACTGGTCGAGCCTGCGGCCATTTTAAAAGTAAGTGCAGTCCTCTTGCACGCGTCGAACCACGGAAATGCGTCAGCGCTTCCTTTGATGGAATTTCCCAGCGTGCCACTCGAGCTGCATCACCGGAAAGAGTCGTATCAATCAGTACCACTGAAACATCGCCCGCTGCTCGCACCAGTCGTTCATCTTGATCACGAGGCTCAAAGACGACCGTGATACCATCGTCGAACCCGTCGTTGTTGGCATCGTAGGCGAGAGTTTTCTGTTGGTTGAGCACAATGCGGCTGATGCGTCCTTCCTCGGCGAGGCTTTCCTCCCAAGACAGCACTCGTACCGTTGGTGCTGCGGCTGAATCGGGAAGAGGTTCGAGAGGCACTTCCAAGAGATCCGATGTTCGCGGACTCGGAAGATCAAAAGAGGGGCCTGGTTCATCGCCAAGCGATGCACCGGGAACGCTCGTGGGTTTTTTCAAAAGAGTCGTCGTGTCTTCGGTGGGTGCCAAAAGGATCGGCGGCGGAACGGATAAACTCTGTGGTCTCACTCGGGGTACGGTAACCGGGGGCGCGTTTTCCAATGGATTAACCTCAATCGACGGTGGCACCAAAACAGGAGGAGCAATCGCGGCGGGTGGGGCCATTCTCAAAGGCTTTGCGGGAGCTGATATGCCCGGCGGAATTGAAATTCGAGCAGGCAGCGATGCATTCGGATCAACGACGCCCAGTTGTTTTTTGAGCGACGAGTTTTCGCTATTCGTTCGGTCAAGCCGCGCGCATCGCTCCGCCAATTGGTCCTGCAGTTGATAAATCTGATCTTCCTGCATGCGCAGTTCGCGCTCAAGAAGTTGTTGATTGAGGTCGCTCTTGCACCCGACCATACAGAGCATGGGCGCCGTGAGAATAAACCAAAGCATAACGCGTTTCATGATGCGCCTCCTTGCGCCTCATTGACGGGTTGAACAGAATAGACGCTCACCAATCCGTGGACATTCTTACATCGAAAATAATCACATCAACCAATTGCCTTCACATCGGTTATGCGTTCGATGACTTCATCAATTAATTTGTACTCGCGTGCTTCAGTCGCTGACATAAATCGATCTCGGTCGGTATCTTGTTCGATTTTTTCAAGCGGATGACCCGTGTGCTTTAAAAGTATTGCATTGAGCTTGTGCTTCACATTTTTGAATTCCTTGGCGTGAATCATGATCTCTTCCGCCGTACCCTCCATGCCGGCAAGCGGTTGATGGATCATGATGCGAGCATTCGGCAAGGATCGCCGCTTTCCGGCCGCTCCTGCTGCAAGCAAAACAGCTCCCATCGATGCGCACTGACCGATGCAGTAGGTGGCAACGTCACAGGTCACAAACTGCATCGTGTCGTAGATCGCAAGTCCCGCCGTCACACTGCCACCCGGAGAATTGATATAGAGATGGATGTCGCTTTTCGGGTCGTCTTGCTGCAAAAATAAAAGCTGCGCAACAATTGAATTTGCTACTTCGTCATTCACCTGAGAACCCAAAAAAACAATGCGATCCTTAAGAAGGCGACTGTAAATATCCATCGCCCGCTCTTCGCGGCCGTTTTTCTCAATAACAAAAGGAATCAGGGGCATGCTGGGCCTTTAGGAGTGTGCGTAGGAAAGGATGGAGGGTGAAGATTCAGTACAAACAGCAGACTATGACTTGTCGGCATCCTTTTCTTCTTCTTCTGAAGTTATTGGAGGCTTGGAAAGAATGTCATCGACAAGACCATATTCCTTCGACTCTGACGCAGTCAGATACCGATCGCGATCGGTATCCTTGGCGATGCGATCGATCGGTTGCGACGTGTGATGCGCGAGAATCTCATTCAGAGTCTGCCGCGTTCGAAGGATCTCATCTGCCTGAATTTCAATGTCGCTGACTTGTCCTCCGACGTGTCCGTAGGGCTGATGGATCATCACCTTGGCATGTGGCAACGCAAACCGCTTGCCTTTCGTTCCACCAGCGAGCAGCACCGCGCCGCCACTCGCGGCGAGTCCCACGCAGTAGGTCGCCACCGGACAGGAAAGAATCTGCATAGTGTCATAAATCGCCATCGTTGCCGTGACGCTTCCACCAGGCGAGTTGATGTAAAAGTGAATGTCTTTACGTCGATTTTCGCTCTGCAAATAGAGCAATTTCATGACGACTTCATTGGCATTTCCGTCATGAATTTCACCCTGCAAAAGGATGATTCTGTTTTCTAAAAGCAAGTCGCCAAGCGTCATCTGTCGCTGTCGCTGGTAATCGCGATAGCCGGCCGACGCAAAGTTTTCAGGACTTATCAGATCGCGTGGAGTTCGATTCAGCATAGAAAAATGAGGCCTCTGCACGTCTTGTGTATTCAGAACAGAAAGGTATCGGTCTATCGTCTTGGTTCGGGAAATAAAACAGCTGTGCAAAAAACTAGCCGCGACGGGAAACGCTCCGTAGGTCGCGGGATTCGGAGTGTGTGGCTGTTGGAATTTCTTCCTCTCCGACCACAGTTCCGCAAACCGCATGATCGACCGCATCGGTTTCAGACTTTTCAAACTCAAACGGGGTGTCTGTGAACTTTGCGTCGGAGGTAATCCGATCGAGTGTTTTGCGCTCAATGATTTGATTGCGAAGCACATCCATGAGCCCACGTTTTTCAAGGCTTGCCCGTACTCGGCGAGGCGATTCGCCCGACTGTGCTGCAATGGCGCGAATCTCTTCGTCGTAATCGGCGGACGCATCTGTGATCGATTCATCTTCTGCAATGCGTTCAAGAATAAAATGCTCTTTGAGCGATCTGGCCGTGCTGGCCATGACGGTCTGCCTCAGTTCGTTAACGTGTCGTCGAATGGAGTCATCATCAAATCCACTGCGTCGCAGTTCGAGCACCGATCGCTCTAATTCCCGCTGGCTTTGACGCTTTAAAAGATCGGGAGGAAGATCCCACGTTGCCGAGGCGGTGAGTGCACTTGCAACCTGCTGACGAACCTGACGTCGCCGATGCCATTCCAGTTGGTTTTCCAGTTGCTTTTGCACCGCAACCCGAAGCTGTTCGAAAGAGGAAAAATCGCCAAGCTCACTTAACAGTTCAGAGCTGAGTGTTGGGAGTTCGAGTTTTTTCACCTCGACAACTTCCATTTCCATCGTCACTTTGCCGCCACGAAGCTTTTCGTCAGCAGCCTCGTTCGATACGTTGACCTCTGCAGAGACTTTTGATCCAGCCTTAGATTGATGGACCAACACGTCAAAGCCATCGAGCAGTCCATCGGCAAACGAAAGCGTTGGACGCACGATGATTTCAAGTTCGGATGCTTCCGATACAAGCCGATCTCCGTCAAGAAATCGCACATTTACTACGATCAAATCGCCCTTTGACGGAGAACCATCGTAGGGCACAAGACGACCGCGTTCGCGGAGCAACCGAGTCACGGCATGTTCCACATCTTCGGCCGAGATCTCACGAGTGGGACGTCGAATCGAAAGTCCCTTCCAGTTGGGAATGTCAAACTCGGGACGCACTTCGATTCCAAACTCGAACATCATCGGTCCAGTATCTGGAAGCACTACGGCATTCACATCGAGATCGGGCTCGCTGATCGGGGCGAGTTTTTCTTGCTCTCCCACCTGAGCCATCGCGTCGTTCAGAAGCTTTGAGCGAATTTGATCGCCGAGTTCAGCTTTAAACCGATGACCAACAAGTGATCTCGGCGCGCGTCCAGGACGAAACCCCGGCATTAAAGCTGTGGGCATAAGATCGCGGACGGCTTCGTCGTAGTAGCGATCAATGTCTTCTCTGGGAATCGTTACTTTGATACGTCGCTGGCAGGTCGAGACCTTCGAGATCGATACATCGATCTTGAGAGACTGGGGGGCCTCAGGAAGGTCTGAGGATGCTTGTGCAATGGCGGACTCGGAAGTGGTCATGAAACTCTCTGGGGATCTCTAGAAAAAACAGAAAAATGTGAACGACTCAAAAACTCCTCGAGAAGCGGGTGATGGGATTCGAACCCACGACAACCACGTTGGCAACGTGGTGCTCTACCAACTGAGCTACACCCGCATTTTCCGATTCAACCTCTCGTCATGTCATCGCAGCAGAAGGACCGCAAAAAAACATTGTGAAAAGAGAAACGACGTAAACCCCGCGAGTATAGGGACAATCGGGGGGGCCGCAAGGTCAGCGAATGTCGCATGGGAGTACGTAATAGCCTTTCCCTGTCCTTCCCCATTTCACCAGCTTCAGAGCATTCATTGGCACTTTGCCAGCATCTCCTCAAAAAGAAGAATAGACTTTGGGAGGCTTTTGACAAAAACTGGCGGACTTTTGAAAAAACTGTATCCCGCATCGAGTGCCGCTTTTAATATTCCGTTCTTTTTAGAAACGTTCGACTGAGTGGTGATGACGAGTCATTTTGGAATCAACACGTAAGCGTATTTTTATGTCCATGAAAGTTCGGTTTGTAGTGCTGGAGCCGGAATCAAAGCAGGGTAGCCATCAGGTCACCGTGCCGCTTCTCATCGGCCGCGGTGAGCATGTAAAGTTTCGAATCGAGCACGTTCGCATCAGTCGAAAGCACTGCGAGTTTTTCGATGACGACGGCCATCTTTTTATTCGTGACTTGGGATCGACCAACGGCACCCAGATGAATGGAGAGACGCTGCCATCGAAGGTCAAGATGCCCGTGAAGAGCGGTTCGCTCGTACGCGTCGGCAGCGTCCTCATTCGAATTGAATATGGCATTTCTGAAACAACGTCTGCTCACGATCAAAGCGATGAAACAGTTGCTTACGATCAATTCGAACACGATCCAGCGGAATCCATTGAGATTCATCATGTGGCGGATCAGTTCCATTCACCTGACGAATGCGACACGCACAAGAAGAATGTGCCGGTTATCGAACTGGCAAAAGAAGAACCTCGCGAATCCGTAGCGCAAGACGTTCAAGACATCGATGAGATACAAATCTTGGAACATGTCGTCGTCGATTCTGAATCTGTTGAGACTCCTGCTGGGCTCGACGCTCTTGCGATTGATGATGATGCCCCCGTTCGGGACGGGCCTTCCTTTAGTTTTCTAGGTGCTGAAAATATAGATTCCACCGAGTCTCAAAACGCTGAAGCAATGCAGTGGGACCTCGCAAACCAGACGAAACAAAAGCCGTCCGCAGACAATGAAAAGCTCGGTGACTTTTTCAAGGATCTCAAGTAAAAAATTCTACGGTTGAATCCTCACCACGATTTTCCCATCATGATCACATGCAACCCTCTTGAGAACACTCTCTCTTGAGCGTGTGCCTCACGTTCATCGGTGAACATCGCAAGCACCCCTTTTGATCGCAGAGTTTTTTGCGTTCACACAAACATACGGAAACAATCAACCATGGTGCTTGGCGTTCTCGAACTTGAGCAGGTGAAAAAAAGCTATCCCGAGTCTCCGGGACGCCGACTTGAGGTACTCGACATAGAACACTTTTCCCTCGCATGTGGAGAGCAGATCGCTCTTGAAGGGCGTAGCGGGTCGGGAAAGTCAACACTTCTGCATGTCCTCTCAGGCATTACAAGCCCCGATTCCGGACGCGTCATTCTCGACGGAATAGAACTTGGAAAGCTTTCGGAAGCTCATCGCGATCGAGTGCGTGCCGACAAGCTTGGCATGGTATTTCAGTCATTCAATCTTCTTCCTGGATTTACGGCGCTTGAGAATGTTTTAGTCGCCATGTCCTTTGGCTCTGGCAAAGCCGATCGTCGCCGGGCAATCGATCTGTTATCGGCGGTTGGCCTTGAACACCGTCTATCCCATCGTCCGGCAGCTTTGTCGATGGGGGAACAACAGCGAGTTGCGGTAGCCCGCGCAATTGCCAATCGTCCTCGTGTCGTTCTGGCGGATGAACCAACCGCGAGTGTTGATCCCTCAAATCAGAGAACGGTTGTTGAGCTACTCAAAAAGACCTGTCGTGATCATGGATCAGCTCTTTTGATCGTCACGCATTCACCCGAGGTTGCATCGCAGTTTGAAGTTCGAGTGCGGATCGAGGATTTTAATCGTGTTTTCGCTCGATCAATGGCTGCGTCGATTGCGACCAACATCGAATGAGATACTTGAACGTTTGGAGAATCTGACAATGAGTCTGTTTGGGATTGCATTGCGAAGTCTTCGTCAGCGCATGGCGACATCGCTGCTGACGGCGTTTTCGCTGGCTCTTGGGGTGGCGCTGGTTGTAGCAACGCTGGTGACCGGTGGAGTTGTGCGGCAGGCATTCGATTCCGGTTCAGGGCTTGGTTACAACATGATTGTCGGCGCGAAGGGGAGTCCGCTGCAGTTGGTACTCAATACCGTCTATTACATCAGCAGGCCAATTGAAAATATTCCGTTTGCCCGGTACGAAGATTTCCTGCCCGCTGCTTCGCGTGCCGATGGAATTGATGGTACCTACGCACAATTTGTGGCAACGGCGGTGCCCATTTGTATGGGGGATTATTTTCGAGGCTTCCGAGTCATCGGCACCAATAGCGCCGCCTTTGGAAAGCTTAAGAGTGGCAATGTCGATCCGTATCGTTTTTCGCAGGGGAGAAATTTCACCGACGAGGCCTTTTTTGAAGGAGTACTCGGTGCATCGGTCGCTGCGAGTATTGGCCTGAAAATTGGCGACACGTTTTCTCCAACGCATGGTGCCGACGATGGCGCAAAGCACGATCCCTTTACGGTAGTAGGGATTCTTGAACGCACTGGAAGTCCGATTGACCGTGGTGCCTTTGTCAATATGGAAGGATTTTATCTTCAGGAGGGACACGCCAAGCCTATCGATGGACACCCAACGCCTGCGAGCCAAAGTTCCGAACACAATAAAGACGATGGCACACGACCTCTTGCATTACCGAAAGAACAGCGAGAGGTCACGGCGGTGCTGCTGCGAACGGCGTCAGCGCCTGGGCAGCCGGCTGAGCTTACGGCCATCGGACTACGCACGCTGCTCAATGAAGGGCTCGATGTGCAATCTGCTCTTCCGATTGCAGAAATTAGTCAGCTTTTGGGACTCTTTGTTCGGCCGATCGAATTGCTGTTGCTTTTGGTTACGACGATGGTGGTCATCGTTTCGGCAGTTGGCATGCTGGTGAGCATGATTGGATCCATGATGGAACGCAAACGAGATGTTGCCATCATGCGTGCCCTTGGAGCGAGACGATCCCACGTGATGATTGTTGTATTCCTTGAAGCGGTGCTGCTTGCAGTTGGCGGTGGAGCTGTCGGATGGATTTTGGGCCACGTGCTTGTTGGAGCGGCCGGACCTTGGATCACCTCTTATGCTGGAGTTTCAGCAAGCGCTCTTTCAGCAGCTCCGGGTGCAGAACTGCTGCTCGTGCCGATGCTTGTTCTTCTGGCGATTGCAGCCGGGCTTGTTCCGGCACTGTTGGCCTATCGCACCGATGTCTCCAAGTGGCTGCAAAGTTCGGGCTAATTCGCATACTAAAGCCTTTGTCAGCCAAGAGAACATGGAACTGAAAGAATGCTCGTTCTGACAATCAACATATTTGAGGCAGCATTTGATGACTGGCTCATCGTAGACTCAAACGGTGCGATCGCACTTTGTGGTGGGGCTCGTACACCAATCTGGAGAAATGAAACCTAATGCACACTCAACAACGGAACCACTTTTTTCAAACGATCACGCGATCGACACGACGGCGCGCCTTTGTGGTGCTCGTTATGACCGGGATTCATCTCGTGACTACGATGAATCTACCTGCCTGTCCATTTTGCTCAGCAGTCTCCCTCACCTTTACGCAGGAGATCGATCAGAGCGAGGTTGCTGTTGTGGCGCAATTGGTCGAAGGACCAGATGCAGAATCGCTCAAGCCAACCTCCCAAGGTCCACTTCCCAAGGGACGATTCAAAATCGTTGAAATACTCAAAGGGGGAGACTTGGCCGAAGCGGCTGGGCTCCTTGGACCGGATGCCGAAACAATTGAAGCAATTCTGCTTGAAGACAAGCCGCTTGGCGGGATGTTTTTACTGCTGGCCATCGAACCGCCAAAACTTTTCTGGTCGAGTCCAATTACGCTTGGCCCAGAATCGGCCGCGTATTTACGAAAACTGCAAGACCTTCCAAAAGCCGGGGCCGGTCGGCTAGCGTTTTTTCAGGATTATTTGGAATATTCTGACGAGACAATGGCCCGTGATGCATACGACGAATTTGCAGTAGCACCCTATGCGGATGTGCGTGGGCTCCGCGATCAAATGCACCCGGAAAAACTTCTTGCGTGGATTGAAAATCCAAAGGTTCAATCGAGTCGTCGTCGACTCTATGCCACAATGCTCGGGGTCTGTGGATCGAATCAGGATGCCGATCGAATCGAGGCAATTCTACGTGGAAAAGACTCCGAATTGCGAGTGGGGCTCGATGCCTTGATTGCCTGTTTTGTCACGCTTCGCGGTTCTCGTGGGCTTGATCAGATCGACGAACTATTTTTAACAAAAAGCGACAAGGAAATTCCCTTTACGGAAACGTATGCGGCGGTGATGGCGTTGCGATTTCTCGGCGAGGAAACCGAGATCGTACCAAGAGCCAGAGTGCTTGAATCTCTTGAGCGTCTGCTCGATCAACCCAAACTCGCCGACCTCGTGATTGCCGATCTTGCTCGCTGGGAAGATTGGTCGGCTCTGGCAAAACTCGAAAAGCTTTTCGCAGAAGCCAACGCTGACAACATTTTCGTGCGAGAACCAATTGCTAACTATATGAAAGCATGCCCGTTGCCTGAAGCTGTCGACGCCTTGGAACGATTAAGAACGATCGATCCGGAAGCAGTTCGTCGCGCGGCAACCCTTGCGGGTTTTGCTCTTTCTCAGTCGGCAGCTGTCGACGGCACGGCACTTCGAGAATCCGGCGACGAAGATGACGGTGCAACAAAACCCAGCGTCACTGATTCTGTTGACACGGTTTTGACAGAGGATGAAGCCGTCATGGAGCACGAGGACCTCGCGATCGCAAAAAAAATCGCTCCTGTTCTGGCCGATGAAGACGCGACGGATGATCAGATTCCAACGGATTCCGAATCGTCAGAAGGTTCTCCAGATGCGCAAGCAACGTCTCATTCCAGAACACCGCCTGCCGGTCGCGATGAAATTTTTGATCGCACTCGAATCGTGCGATGGGGTGCTTGGGCGGTCATTGTCTTGATTGTGGCAGCCATGGCACGAATTGTGATGCGACCTACCGGAAAGCCCGGCTGACAAGCCGTATTTTTTGCGGGAGAAGCGTCCGTTCGCCAGCTTCTCGACATCAAAAGCGATCGTGAACAAATAGACCGAAAGATTTTTAGCGTTTGTGGCGGTAGACTTCAGAAAGACGACACCGTCGACCGCCACTGTTTTCAGCTCGCTCTTTTCACATGAACGCCATGGCAACTTCTTTCGTCGATCGCCGCACGCTGCCAGATTCCGCGTTCGACGAAACGCCTGAATATCTCGCCTACAGCAGACTTGCGATTGCAAGTGTTGTGCTCGCGATACTTTCACCGCTCTGTTTTGCCGGCTGGTGGTTTGCAATCGTGCCAATACTCGGATTTGTCTTCGGGCTTCTTGCGTGGCTGCATATTCTCGATCGCCCACAACAACTCGCAGGAATTCCGCTTGCCGTCGGCGGAGCAAGCCTGTCGGCAGTGTTCTTAGTAGGAGGTCTTTCCTATCAAACCATGATTTACGTTGCCGAACTTCCGGAAGGTTTCGAGCGACTCAGCTACTCCGATCTTCAGCCGCTTGAAGGCGATCCAGACTATGCCATTCCAGATGCTGCCCTCGCGTTTCATGGAAAAGAAGTGCTTCTCAAGGGCTATATGTATCCGGGAGATCAGACTCGTGGCATCGTGCAATTCCTGCTGGTTCGGGATCAGGGAGATTGTTGCTTTGGCGGCAATCCGAAAATTACCGATCGAGTTCTTGTGCAACTTCAGGACCCGAATGGGATCTCGTTTTCTGCTGGAATGACAAAAGTTGCAGGCCGATTTTCAGTTCGCGACACAGGTCTTTCAGCGATGGAGGGCGGCGTCTATTACCACATCGAAAATGCTGTCG
>Ga0194051_1001669_pt1 | contig 11504 bp, 10 predicted proteins | sample SepL2320m_MetaG_FD_161275 | JGI IMG/M metagenome (GOLD analysis project Ga0194051, IMG submission 161275) | Anoxic zone freshwater microbial communities from boreal shield lake in IISD Experimental Lakes Area, Ontario, Canada - Sep2016-L239-20m | ecosystem: Environmental > Aquatic > Freshwater >... | reverse complement strand
TTGATATAACCTTGAGCGCGATGGCGTATGAAGTGAACACCCCGGTCTTTGATGGCCCATTTGATTTGCTCCTGCATCTCATCTTGCAAGAGGAGGTGGATATTCATGAGGTGTCGTTGCTGCGAATAGTTGAGGCATATTTGGTTGAAGTGCAAAAGATGCAGACCTTTGATCTCGAGATTGCCACCGAGTTTTTGCTGATCGCTGCGACACTTGTCGAACTGAAGACCCGTCGTCTGCTGCCTGGTAAGGCCGACATGGACCTAGACGAAGAGCTTGCCCTGTGGGAAGAACGTGATTTGCTGCTCGCTCGTTTGCTGGATTGCAAGACATTTAAGGATGTTGCCAGTGTGTTCAGCGATTTGGTGGAAAAAGCAGGTTTGAGTTTTGCACGTATGGCTGGCCCTGATGAGCGCTTTGCAGAGCTGTTGCCCGATCTTTTGGAGGGTGTGAATCCAGTGCGTTTACAGCGCGCGTTCATGCGTGCAGTTCAGCCCAAGCCACCAACAACTATCGACTTGTTTCACGTGGCGCCTATTCGTGCAAGTGTTGCAGAAGCACTGATGGAGTTGCTGGATGTCTTGCCGAGTCTTGGACGTGTCACATTTGCGCAACTCACCGAAGCAATCCATGATCGTATTGAAGTTGTGTGTCGGTTTTTGGCGATTCTCGAGTTGTACAAACAGGGTCGTGTCGATATTGAACAGAGCGACAAGTTTGGTGACATTCAAGTGCTATGGACTGGCGGTAATGACATTGGGTTTGAAGCGGTCTTCAACATTGACGATTATGAAGGATGAGTTTGGAATGAAAGGTTTGAGAAATGTCTGATGACGAAACGCAGATCAGTGCCGAGGTAGTGCGCGCATTGGAAGGGATTTTGTTGGTCGCGATGGAGCCCGTCGACCCAACACTGCTGGCTCAACTTCTTGAACAACCCATAGCCGTTGTTGAGGGTCTGTGCGAGAGGCTGTCAATGGCGTATGCCGAAGCCGGACATGGTTTTCAATTGGTCAAGGTTGCAGGCGGATACCGCTTCCAATCGCACCCCGATGTTTCGGCCTATGTAGAAAGATTTGTGCTCGATAGCCAGCAAGCCCGTATTTCGTCGGCTGCTCTAGAAACCCTGGCGATCATTGCGTACAAGCAACCATTGTCGCGCCAGCAGGTGGCATCGATTCGTGGAGTTGATCCCGATGCAGTAATGCGTACATTGCAAGCTCGCGGTTACATCACCGAAGTGTCTCGCGATGATGGTCCAGGACAGGCAATTTTGTTTGGAACAACTGCAATGTTTCTTGAGCGACTGGGTCTTGATTCGCTCACCTCATTGCCACCAATTGCCGATTTTGTTCCGCCTGCCGAAGTTGTCGAGGCTCTCGAACAAGGACTGAGAATTGTTCCGGCCAATCCAATGGGTGCAAGTCGAAACGAAGTTGAGGGGTAGCTATTAGCTCATCAACGCCGGGAGGCGACGAACAGTTGTTTGAAGGTGAGCGATTGCAAAAAGTGTTGGCTCGCCATGGTTGGGGCAGTCGTCGCGCATGCGAAGAGTTGATCGCCGACGAACGGGTGACAGTGAATGGTTTGATTGCTGTGTTGGGACGCAGGGTCGACGTAGAGGTAGATCTCATCGAAATTGATGGCGCACCAGTTGGCGTGCGACCCGATGTTGTGTATTACTTGCTCAACAAACCAGTTGATGTGATCTCAACGGCTATTGATACGCACGGACGTGAGACCGTTGTAGATCTTGTTCCTTTGGAACCTCGGGTGTTTCCTGTTGGTCGCCTCGATGCCGATTCTGAAGGATTGCTGCTGCTCACCAACGACGGCGAATTGACCAATCGCATCACACATCCCAGCTATGGGTTGGAAAAAGAATATCTCGTACATGTGGAGTGTTCTGCTGCAGGCGTAAACAACACTGCCTTAAGTCGGATGCGAAATGGCATCGAGTTAGATGACGGATTGACCGCACCCGCCGATGTGAGTCAGTTGCAACCAGGTGTATTGCGCGTGGTGATTCATGAGGGAAGAAATCGACAAATTCGTCGCATGTGTGAAGAAGTTGGATATCCAGTTGCGCGACTAGTTCGCGTTCGCATAGGCCCAATCGTGGATAGGCACTTGTTGCCTGGTCAGTGGAGGCATCTCACAAATGCAGAGGTCAAGCTGTTAATTGAATCGGTTGCTCAGTAACCCACGAGTAGAATTGTCAATTGTGATGCAAAAACGTGCCAATGTTTTCGGTCTTGGTTTGATAGGTGGATCGCTAGGGCTTGCGCTATCGAGCAGAGGATGGCACGTCACCGGTTGTGACTCTGTTGACGATATTGAACGCCAAGCGCTTTCACTGGGAATCATTCATCAGATTGGCGTTGACAAGGATGCTGCCATCACTTTCGTTGCGACGCCAGTGTCTTCTATTGCAGAGCAGGTAGTTCGTGCACTTGCCGAGACAACTGGTTTAGTTACTGATGTTGGCGGTGTAAAGGCCCATCTTGTTGGACAGATCAACGACCCTCGATTTATTGGTGGACACCCTATGGCTGGTAGTGAGCTCATTGGGTTGGCCGGTGCAGATGCCAAATTGTTTGAGAGTGCTGTTTGGGTGTTGACGCCCTCTGTAGGAATTTCTGACAGTAACTTCGAACAAGTTGCCGGAGTTGTGACCGAACTCGGTTCCGAAATTGTGGTGCTTGACCCACAGCGACATGACCAACTGGTTGCAATTGTGAGTCACCTTCCGCATTTAACAGCAGCAGCATTAATGGGACTAGCAAGCGAAAGGTCGGAGGAGCATGTTGCGGTTTTGCGTCTGGCCGCAGGCGGTTTTAGGGACATGACTCGAGTTGCATCTGGGCATCCTGCTATCTGGATCGACATCTGCAAAGAGAACCGTGATGCAATCGTGATAGCACTGGATGGGCTGATCGACGGTCTTGCTCACATGAAACGGATTGTTGAGCAGGGTGATTCCAAAGAACTGATGAAGCGTTTGCAGCAATCTCGTATTGCGCGGTCTAATTTGCCAAGTCGTGTTCGAGATCTGATGGATGTTGTGGAAGTCAGGGTGCCTATTCCTGACCGATCTGGTGCGGCCGCAGAGATATTTACTCTGGCCGCAGAACTCGGCGTCAACATTGCCAACTTTGAAGTAGCTCACTCGGTTGAGGGCGAACGGGGAGTTCTCGTGCTTGTGGTTGAGCAGTCCAGTCAAGATGTGTTTCGTGGCGGCCTAATTGCTCGTGGGTTCAGGCCAATATTGCAACAGATTTCATGACACAACAAAGCGAGTACGCAGTCGCTGTAAAGAGTGGAGCGCTTGATGCTGTCGCTACTGTTCCTGGATCAAAGTCGATAGCGCATCGGGCTTTGATATGTGCAGCACTTGCACGTGGCGATTCGACGATCACAGGGTTGCCGGACGGTGATGACACGCAAGCGATGCTGCAGGGCCTCATAATGCTTGGTGCAAGCATTTCGCTTGACGGTGCTGATGCCCATATTCACGGATCAATTGATTTAGATCGCACGGATGCGATCACCGTTGATGCCAATTTGGCTGGAACGACGGCGCGTTTTCTCACCGCCATTGGCGCATTGCGTCGAGGGCCAATGACAGTGACGGGCAACGAGTCATTACGCCGTAGGCCGATGAAGGATTTGCATCTTGCTGTAGAACAACTGGGCGCCGACGTTTCGTGGCAGAACGAAAAATATTGTTTGCCCGTTACGGTTGCGCGAGGTGAGTCTTACTCTCATTCGGTTCAAGTCGCGGCTGACACTTCATCGCAATTTGTTACATCGTTGATGCTCATTGCGCCAAACCTCATAAATGGATTGACGATTGAACTGACCGGAGACATCATTTCGCTTCCGTACATCGCTATGTCGGCATCAGTGATGAGATCATTTGGTGCACATGTGCGTATTGAGGATAATCGCAACATTGTGATTGCCGGCGGGGGGTATGTGGGTTGCCAATTCGCAGTCGAGCCTGACGCGAGTTCGGCTTCGTACCCTTTCGCTGCAGCAGCAGTGGTTGGTGGTCGCGTTTGTGTAATTGGTATGCGGTCAAACATGTTGCAGGGAGATAGTCGATTTATCGATGTCCTGCGACAGATGGGCTGCGAAGTTTCGGAAGAACAAGTCGGAATCACCATTAGTCGCGATGCAGATAAGCCATTGCAGGGTGTAGATATCGATATGTCTGAAATATCAGACCTGGTTCCAACGCTCGCTATCGTTGCGATGTTTGCAAAGACGCCAACTCGAATTCGCAATGTTGGTTTCATTCGCAATAAAGAGAGCGACCGCATTGGGGATCTTGCAAGTGAAATGCGAAGGCTGGGGGCAAAGGTCGTCGAATATGGAGACGGTCTTGAAATTTCACCCCAAGCGCTACACGGTGGCTCGTGTGACACACATCATGACCATCGATTAGCGATGGCATTTGGCGTTGCTGGGCTCAAACTGCCCGGAGTAGTCATCGATCAGGCAGATGTTGTGAGCAAGAGTTGGCCACAATTTTGGGAGATGCTCGAAGCGTTATGACACCCCCAGTTCTCAGGGATGACTATCTCAATACGCCAATACTTCGCCGTCTGCAGGGGACACACCCACGCTTTGCGGAAATAATGAGCCGCCATGCCTCGGCTGTTGCTGACCGTTTGCCGTGTTATCAAGATCCGGTCTCAGGGCTTTCAGTCATGACGGCCGAGTTTTTGGCATCACGTAATTATTGTTGCGAGAGCGGATGCCGTCACTGCCCCTATGTAGCCGACTGATGAACTAGATTGATGGTTTCACGAGATGCAATAAAGGGGTCGAGTTGAGCGAAGAACGAGAAATAATGACGTGGGAGTCCTTCGGAGTCGCGAGTCGCGAACTTGCAGTGATGGTGGCCAAGAGTGGCTACGAACCCGACATTATTCTTGCAATTGCACGCGGTGGACTGCTTGCGGCAGGCGCTCTCGGTTATGCGCTTTCTGTCAAGAACACGTACACCATGAACGTTGAGTTTTATACCGGCGTCAATGAGCGGCTTGCAGTACCAATGATCCTGCCTCCCGTGCCAAGTCTCGTCGACTTGAAGGATTCAAAAGTTTTGATCGTCGACGATGTTGCCGACACTGGCCATACGTTGAAACACGTTCTTGAGTTTTGCAAGGGTCAGTTAGCAGATACCCGCCTTGCTGTGTTGTACGAGAAGTCACAGTCCATCATCAAGTGTGACTACGTGTGGAAGCACACTGACCAGTGGATCAATTTCCCTTGGAGCGATAAAGATCCAGTGGCCCAGCGTAAGTGGAGCGTCAAAGACGCCTGATTCGTCTATCCCTGGTAGGTGATTGAAGAATCCAAGAATTCATTGTCGGTGATATCGCCTGCAGTGATGTCGGCAATCTCAAGGCCCTGCTCGCGCAAGATCGGCGTCGCCTTCGCAATGAAGTCGTTTACTCGAGTTTCTTCTAGATCGCCAAAAGTTGGTGTCTCGCCGTTGCCGACGATGCCCATTTCTTTTTGGGCCAAAGCGCCATTAGCAACGTCACCTTCTGATTGTGTCCACCAGCTGTCGTATGTGGCGACGGTCGTGAGGATAATCGCGTTTGCTCGGGTTGGATCGGCAATGTAGTCGAGTTGTGCTCGTTGAAAAATTGGAACAATTTTCTCAAGGCAAGGGCGCAATTCTTCGAGTCGATCTTTTCGAATGGCCAAGTTTTGCGCGTATGAGTTCCAGCCTGCATCATGAATGAGTTGGTAGCCGGTGGTGATTGCACCGCTCTCAAGATTTGCATACTTGTACGGTTCTGATGTTGCGAAACCTTGGTGTGCAGCATCTTCTGTAGAGAGCAACAAGTTGCCTTTGTAGTTTGAATCAACTTGATCTTTTTGGATGAGTCCCTGCGCTTCGAAATAACGCATCCAGGCTGGGTCGCCGTAGACATAAAAAGTTTTGATTGTCTTGGCAGCATCAGCAATTGTCTTAGCTTCTGGATGCTTGGTTGCATCCCACAGCAAAACCTGCGGATTGATATTGAGAGCGTTGAATACTGCGAGCGTCGGTGCGTCGTTGTAGCGAGTAATCGCCACATCGGTGCCTACGTAACCGAATGTGATTGCATTGTCTTGATACATCTCTGTGACAACCGGAGACTCAAGGAATGGTCCGCCTGCACGAATCTCGAGGTTGACACCTGTTGGTAGCCCATCTACCACCAATGATCCGACTACAGCACCCGTATCTTTTGACGCAACTGCGTCATCGCCCATCAGCTGGAAAATACCACCGTGCTCGGACTCGGGGAACCAATCTGTCTGAACGACAATTGTCGCAGGACACACGTCTGTAAGCGAAACTCCAGTTGTAGAAGATGCGGCTGTGGTATCTGTTGCTGCGGAGTCACTGCTTCCACAGGCGCCAAGTAGCGAGATGGAAATACCTAAGGCGATTGCACTACCGATTGTTGTGTTTCGCTTGTTCATGTTGTTTTATGCTCCATTGTTATTGTGAAATCGAACCTTCGTACCATCTACCAACAACCCACGTGTTGAGGAGACCGAACACGATAAAAAGCATAAGACCCAGCAAGGTCGCAGCCAACGCTGTGACAAACATCGGACCGGCTTGACTGTTCAAGAAAAACTGCGTGATGAGCTTGCCGAGACCGGGGTCACCTTTGGCAAAGAAGAAGTCGCCAACGATGGCACCAATGACGGCCAGGCCGGCCGAGATGCGTAAGCCGCTAAATATCGCAGGACTCGCGGCAGGTAATTGAAGTTTCAACAGCCGAGTTGCGCGACCCGATCTGTGCAGCGTGAATAGATCGTGCATATTTTTGGGAGTTGATTGAATACCAAACAGTGTGTTTGAAACGATGGGGAAGAGTGAAATGATCACTGTGACAAGCACTCTCGCACCGAAATTGGAACCCACCAGTTTGATCATGAGAGGAACAATTGCAATGATCGGTGTAACTTGCAACGCGATGAGATATGGCCAAAGCGAACGCTCAAGCCACTTGGCCTGGGCCATCAGCACACCAGATACCAAACCGATACAAATTGAAAGTGTCAAACCTACGAGCGCGGTCTTGAGGGATATCCAAAATGCTGTGATTATTTTAGTGCGTACAATGCCGTGAAAATCTTCAAAGAGTCGATGTGGCGGTGGAATGATCATTGGTGTATTTGACGCTGGAGAGAAATTGTTTTTCAGGCCGTAGGCAAGTGCATACCACGCAAGTAAGAACAGAGCGAACACGACGGTCGGGCCGAAGTATCGAGCAATGATTTTCCTGAGTCGAGTGTTAAAACTCATGATGTCTGCATTTCTCTCATCAGCGCAGCGATCTGTCCACAGCACTGAGCAAATTCGGCGCTGTAACGAATCTCAGGTTTACGTGGGTATTCAAAAGGAATCTGGATCTCGTGCGCAATTGTTCCCGGGCGTGGTGACATGATGATGACTCGCTGCGAAAGATAGACGGCCTCAGTGATGGAGTGAGTCACAAAAACCGCCGAAAACTTTGCAGATGCGAACAAAGCGAGCAAATCATCATTGAGTGATTCGCGAGTAAATTCGTCCACCGCGGCGAAGGGTTCGTCGAGCAAGAGCAAACCGGGATCGGTGACGAGAGTGCGAGCCAGGGATGCTCGCATTTTCATGCCTCCCGAAAGTTGTCGCGGATACTTGTGTCCGCTGTCTTGTAGTCCCACTGACTCGAGGGCGACTTGAGCCTTGGTTCTGCGCTCGTTTGCATTGACTCCTCGCAACTCGAGCAATGTTTCAATATTCCGAAGCGTCGATCGCCAAGGCAGCAGCGTTGGGTCTTGAAAAACAAATCCGATGTCACTGGTGGTGGATGTAAGGCTGCCGCTTGTTGGTTGTTGAAGTCCACTCAGCACGCGCAGCAGCGTTGATTTGCCGCAACCACTGGGGCCGACAAGTGCAACGAATTCGTGTGTTGCTATTTGCAGCGAGACTCCTCGCAAGGCCTCGGTCGAGTCGGGAAACGACAAACAGATGTCATCTGCAGAGATCAAATGAGACCCCGAGCGATGAACGTTTAGGTTAGGCGTGGTGGAGTTCACCGAAGCGTCGGCTGAGCCGCATCCTCGTAGGGGTCACACAAATAATCTAATAGTGCCGATCATGCGATCGGCGAATGCCAGAGACCTTTATTCTGCAGAATCTGCTTCAGAACAATGGGCTTATCGGTCATTATTCCATCAACGCCGATATTCAGTAGGTGCTCCATCTCATCGGGTTCGTCGATGGTCCACACATGAACCTGTAGTCCAGCACTGTGTGCGTCATCGACTAGTCGCTTATCGGTCAGTGTGATTGGGCCCTGCTTAAGCGGAATTTGGGCGGCAAGGGCACCTTCGAATGGTTTGACCACACCTATCCAACTGCGCACACGGAGCAATGCGACTTGTTTCGGACCTAGCGACGAACACAGTGACGAACCGAAAGTCTCACGAAGCACTGAAAGGCGCTTGTCGCTAAATGAACCAACACACACTTTGTCGAGCACATGGGGTGGTCGTAGGGCATGAATCAATGGTGGGAGCGCAGCATCTGATTTGCAGTCGATGTTGATGCGTGCCTGTGGCCACGCATCAAAAATATCTTGCAATAGTGGAATGCGTTCAGTCCCGTTGACCCGTGCATTGCGCACTTCGGAATAATCGAGTTCGCTAATTTTGCCTGCAACACCACACGTACGTAACAGGTCGTCGTCATGGAAAGCTAGGAGCACACCGTCACGAGTGGCATGTACATCGGTCTCGAGGTATGTGTAGCCAAGCTCAATTGCTTTCGCAAAAGCCGGCATGGTGTTTTCGGGTGCGTCACTCGCACCACCGCGATGCGCGAAAGCGATAGGGAGTTGAGTCTCAAGAAATGGGTGTGACACGGATCTTTAGATACTTCTGCCAGCAGCGGCCCAGTATTCGTCTTTCAAGAGGCGTTTATACAGTTTGCCTGTCGGATGACGTGGCAGTTCGGTTCGAAAATCTACTGACTTAGGACATTTGAACGAGGCAAGAGTCGCTTTGCAGTGTTCGATGAGAATGCGTTCGAGATTTTTGGCATCTTCGGGTGTTGCGGGCATCACTGTTGGCTGCACTACAGCTTTGACTTCTTCGCCAAACTCGTCGTTGGGGATGCCGAATACGGCAACATCGATCACGTCTGGGTGAGATACCAAAATGTTCTCTGCTTCTTGAGGGTAAATATTGACACCCCCAGCGATGATCATGAAAGCCTTGCGATCGGTCAGATAAAGATATTTCTCATCATCTAAATAACCGATGTCTCCAAGCGTTGACCAGCCCCTACCAAGAGAATCTTTAGATGCTTGAGTTTTCTCGGGGTCATTGTGATATTCGAATTTGGCAGCACTTTCAAAATAGATGGTGCCTGTTTGACCAATCTCCAGTTCGTTGCCATCGTCATCGAGAATGTGAATGACTCCCTGGATTGATTGACCAACCGTTCCCGGGTGGGCAAGCCACTGTTCAGAGTTGCAGTACACAAACCCGTTACCTTCGCTGCCCGCGTAATATTCGTGGACGATTGGTCCAAGCCATGCGATGGTCTGCTGCTTAATGTCAATTGGGCATGGCGCAGCGGCATGAAAAATATGGGTCAAAGATTTGGTTTCGTACTTGGTTCGCACATCGGTTGGAAGTTTGAGCAGTCGTACAAACATTGTCGGCACTGTCTGAGAGTGGGTTACGTCGTACTGCTCGATTAACTGCAAATATTCTTCGGCATCGAAGTGCTCCATGATGATCGTTGTGCCGCCAACTCGATGCACTGCAAGGTTCCAGCGCAGAGGTGCTGCGTGATACAGCGGCGCTGGCGAGAGGTAGATCGTGCTGTCGTTCATCGCAAACAGGAATTGTCCAAGTGATGTGACGCCATTTGGAGATCCGAGCGGGTTGTTGCCGAGATTGAGTGCGACGCCTTTCGGACGTCCAGTGGTTCCACTCGAATACAACATGTCTGATCCGTCCACTCGGTCGTTTAACGGAAGTGGGGACTGCTGAGCAACGATGTTCTCGTACTTTTCGTAGCCATCGATTACTCCATCCAGCATGAGCCGTAGGTCGACATTTGGTATTTCTTCTGCAATTTCAGCAGCCTGGTCGGCTTTGTACTTGCTTGTGATGAAGGCCTTCGCGTTGCAGTCATTGATGATGTACGACAGCTCGTCGGAGGTGAGGCGACTTGAACACGCGGTATATATAAGTCCCGCATAGTGACAACCCCAGATGACCTCGAAATAACGCGGATGATTCTCGAGGCAAATTGCGATGTGGTCGCCTGGACGCAAACCATGTTGATAGAGCAGCTGGCTGAGACGGTTGGCGGCCTCATCGAGTTCTTTATAGGTAATGACTTGGGACGTCGAAGCCATAATGACGGCAGGCTTGTCTGGGGTGACGGTCGCGATCTGTCCAGGAAACATAGCCAAAAGTTAGCCCACAATTTGTTACGTCAAGCAATTCTGGATCCGAAATCTGCAAGACCAATACAGCGTAAAGTAACTTGGGTTACTAGATTTGATTTGGTCAAAAGAGCAACATAAGGGGAACATATGTCGACAGCACAAACACAGACGTTGGTGGATGAGCAGCAGATAGAGGATGCAGTTTCGGCACTGCTTGATGCATTTCCTCCACGCCAAACAAAAGCGGAAATCTTTTTGGGTGAGCAATACGATCGTGGTCTGGCTTGGGTGCATTTTCCCGTCGGCGCTGGTGGTTTGGGTTTGTCGCCTAAGCATCAGAAAATCGTGAGTGAAAGATTGTCGGCCGCTGGAAGTCCGAATCCATACGCACGGAATCCGATTGGCTACGGAATGTGTGGACCAACCGTTGTCGAGTGGGGAACTCCAGAACAGCGAACCAAATATTTGAGACCATTGTTTACGGGTGAAGAAATCTGGTGCCAGTTGTTTTCAGAACCAGGTTCAGGATCAGATTTTGCAGGCCTCTCGGCGAAAGCAATCCGCGATGGTGACGAATGGTTAGTCAATGGACAAAAGGTCTGGACAACGTTGGCCCATCTTTCAAAGTGGGGCTTGTTGGTGGTGCGCACAGATCCTGAAGCCGTGAAGCATGCTGGCATGACTGCAGTCGTGGTGGATATGCACGCACCAGGAGTAGAGGTTCGCCCATTACGTCAGATGACGGGCGAAGCCGAATTCAACGAGGTGTATTTCACTGATGTTCGCGTGCCAGTCTCGGAGACACTTGGCGGGCCGGGCGACGGCTGGCGCGTGAGTTTGACAACACTGATGAATGAGCGCGTTGCAATTGGTGGTGCAATTCCTCCTAAGGCTTCTGGTCCAATTCGTGAAGCGATGAAAATTTGGGAAAAGATGCCGGTTGATCAACGAGATGCTGCAACTCGAGACAAGCTGACTCAGCTGTGGATACGCGCCGAAGTTCTTCGACTGACAAATATTCGAGCTGGACAAAAC
>Ga0194051_1001668_pt1 | contig 11510 bp, 9 predicted proteins | sample SepL2320m_MetaG_FD_161275 | JGI IMG/M metagenome (GOLD analysis project Ga0194051, IMG submission 161275) | Anoxic zone freshwater microbial communities from boreal shield lake in IISD Experimental Lakes Area, Ontario, Canada - Sep2016-L239-20m | ecosystem: Environmental > Aquatic > Freshwater >... | reverse complement strand
TGCTTTTTCTTTAACTGCCCAGCTACGCTTTGCGTGGCTTTTATTTCGTAGGGAAGTAATATAGGGGTTGCTTCATAAACTTGCAAGCCAGGTAGACTATTCACAGGCGTTTGGGCCCCGGAATAATCAATTCCTAGGTAGCGTTCAAATTTAGGCATAACAGTTATAACCCGCTAAATATTTCAAAGATCAGCATAGCCTAAGCTATCATTCATACTCATCCATTACATGACTGAAAAAGTGCGTTGCAATCTTTTTCCAAAACGCCACCTGTCAATTCACAACTCCAATGAGGACTACGGCGAATAACTTCCTGGGCAAGAATATCAATCTGATGCCAACCATTGTTTTGTAAAAATCTTATCGAGGTGCCAAACACCACCATGCCAATCCCTGCCCATAAAATTGCGGACATACACATGGGGCAAGGCTCAGCCGTTGTGTACAAAACCAACTTTGAGGCATCAAGAGATTCTTGACGTAACACCAATTGATTAATTGCATCTATTTCGCCATGCCATGTTGGATTGATGTTAGTTTTGTTCCAACCTTCAGCAAGAATTTCGTTGGTATCACGATTTACAATCAAGGCACCAAAAGGAACATTGGGAACATTCAAAGCAAGTTCAATGGCCCGCCTCATAAAGAATTCATGATCAAGATTATTCATGAAGCCTTCTGATTAATGAGAATTCTGCAGGCAGGGCATGTATGAAAACGAGTACCGGTACAACAAACGATATGTTCAAAGCACATTTTCATTTCGCCACATTCCCAGCACTTGGCGAGAACTTTTTCAGGTTGCTCATGAGGTGGCGAGGCATTCTCGAAAGTATCCATGAAAATCTCTCTCCCAAAAGAAAACCAAATAAATGAAACCAACATGTAATGAAGTTTCTCAAAGCAGATTCCTCTTCATTATAAGCAGCAAAACAATCATAAGACCAACAAAGGAAAGATCGCATTAATGTTGCAGCGATAATATCGAAAGTGAATACCTGAAGAGTTGCATTCAAAGCTTAATTTGTCTTTGCCAATCGTAGGCCAATCACAACATTATGAAAATCCGGTGCGACGAGATCCCGGGTCGAGCTACGAAGTAAAAGGCCATCAACAAAAAACGATCCGCCTCGCAACACATGATCGCGGCCATTATTAACCCCCATCGGATCTAAAGATTTGCCCGGTGAATATGCACCATACCAATCAGAACAAAACTCCCAGACATTGCCATGCATATCGTACAAACCAAAGGCATTGGGTTTGTAACTACCGACTGGTTTTGCACCGCCCTTGGCATTTTCATAATTGGCATCATTCTTCGTGATTTTATCCCCAACGCTGTATGCAGATTTCGAACCAGATCGACACGCATATTCCCACTCTGCTTCCGTAGGCAACCGGTAATTACTTTCAGTCTTTGCATTTAACTTGCTGATAAAGTTCTGGCAATCATTCCAAGAAATATTCGTAACAGGCAATTTAGCGCCCTTTGTTTGACTAGGGTTATCACCCATTACAGCTTCCCATTGCTCTTGGGTAACTTCATTCTTCCCAATGAAATACGGCCTAGATAAAACAACCTGATGCTGGGCTTCATCACTCTTATGGCCCGGTTCTGAAAAAGGAGAACCCATCATAAATTTCCCCTGCGGAATTAATATCATCGCAAGGTTGACACCCCTACCAAGATCTACCGTAGTTTCAACCGCCAAGCCTAAAGTTTTGGCCAAGGCTTGTTGCGCTTCCTGTGCTTGGTTAAAGTCAAAAGGTGGCTCGAGAAAAGCTTCTTGGGCATCGTCGGTATTGTTGAGATCATTTTTTACCATAGTATTTTTAGGGATAAAAAGTATGACAAGCAATCCAACCACAACAAATAGGCCTGCACAAAACATGGCAATCTTCTTATTCGCAAATATCCCTGCGCTCTTTTTTGGCTTTATAGAAATATCATCAAGGTCAAGAAAATTAACGCCATTAACTTGGAATGGATTTAAAACTGCATCTTGTTTCAAAAGATTCTGAGTTGTAGATTCTTTTTCTAATGCTTCCAAATCTAAAATCAATTTCGTCATGCTTTGGTATCGATCTTCCACCTTCTTCGCAACCATCTTTGTATAAATATCATCAAGCTTTTGCGAAACATCGGGGCGCATGAATTTTAACGACGAAATCGGGGCTTGCCTATGAGAGATCAACTTCGAAAAAGTGGCTTTCTGCGGATACATCACCTTCGCAGTCAGCAGAAAATAAAAGCTTGCCCCCAAGCTATAAATATCAGTGCGGGTATCGACATTTTTGGTTGAAACTGTTTGTTCAGGCGACATGAAATCGGCAGAACCCATGATCGCAGTATTAGTGGTCAGCATAGAAATTTTATCTTCATTTTCCCCTTCCTGTATCTTTGCCAACCCCATATCAACTATTTTCAAAAGCCCTTGCGAATCTGCGATGAGGTTTGCAGGCTTTACATCTCGGTGTATCACACCGTTTGCATGAGCATGTTCAAGGGCCCTTGCAGCCTGAATGATGTACGCAACGGCTTCTTTAATAGCAAGCTTCCCCTTCTCATTGATTAGTTCAAAAAGATCTTTCCCCTCAATCAATTCCATCACCATGAATAAACTGCCCTTGGAACTTCCGGAATCCAGCACCGCAATAATATTGGGGTGAACCAACTTTTCTGAAGCTTTTACCTCCCTTTCAAACCGCTTAATAGATTCCGTATCGAACTTCCCTTGAGGAAGAATAACTTTGATTGCGACTAATTTCGCAGCCTCTGGGTGGTATGCTTTATAAACCTGCCCCATACCACCAGCACCAAGTTTTTCTTGAATGATGTACTTGCCAAAAGCTAAACTTTCGCCTTTACCTGCGATTATTTGTTCTGCCTGAAATTTGGTCAGCAGCTTGGATTCGATTAAATCCTTAATAAAAGATTCAACATTTTGATGGTGAATCTTTTTCTGTTCGAGAGCATTAAAATTTTGTTCTGTTAATATTCCAGAATCAAACAATCGTTGCAGAAATGTTTTGAAATCAACCGCCATTTTTTTTCATCTTTTGTAAGGGTTAAAATAATAGAACTATTTCAAAAGATGATAACGGCAATTAATTTGTCTTTGCCAATCGAAAACCAATACCAATTGTCCGGCTAGAGGGCACATTAAAATCCCCCCGATAAGAGGACCGGATATTCGAAACATGAAAATAGTTGAACGACCCGCCCCTTATAACACGGCGAACACCTTCTTTTGGTCCTACTGGATCTACTAATGGGCCTTCAGGGTAATTTGCAAACCAATCACTGCACCATTCCCAAACATTGCCGTGCATGTCGTACAAGCCAAAGGCATTGGGTTTGTAACTACCTACTGGAACAGGTTTGTCTATTTTTGATTCATCATAATTAGCATCTTTGCTTGTGATGGTTTCACCAAAGGCAGTTGCAGTATTTGTACCTGCCCTGCATGCGTATTCCCACTCAGATTCAGTAGGTAAACGATATTCCCCTTTAGTTTTTAAATTCAACACCTTAATAAATTCTTGGCATTCAACCCAGGAGACATTCGTGACGGGTAGTCTTGGCCCAACATTAACGCTTGGATTTTTACCCATCAGAGCTTCCCATTGTTCCTGCGTTACTTCATATTTTCCAATCAAAAAACTTTTTGTAATGGTCACTTCATGTTGAGTTTCATTTTTTTGCCGCCCTCTTTCAGTTTCAGGCGAACCCATCTTGAATTTGCCTGCAGGAATAAAGACCATTTCTAGATTAATTCCCTTACTAAGATCTATAACTTCAACTTTTCCAGGCTTCACTTCCTGAGCCATTAAAATAGAAGCAACAAAACTGGCTATGATAGCCATTAAAAATATTTTCTTAATCATTGATAATTCCATTGAAAGTAAAAACTTAATAGGTTTATGGTAAAACAATTTATTGGAACTGTCCATCAGCAAAACATCCACACCATTAACTAGCTACATCTGTTCATAAGATTATCGATAGGCCCGCCGTGCCTTAGGATTGCTCTCGCCTGAAATCGTGTGAAAGGGTGCGAGGAAGATTATCACTAATCGGGAGTTCATTGAATAGGCTCAATTCAGGAGCAAATCAGCTTGATAAAGAAAGATGAAACAAGAATGTATTGATTAAAGAAAGCATGTTTATTTCATTTGTTCAGGATTGACATTGCGGAGCCAAACCTCCCAAACGCCTGGCATATCGTTGAAGTAAGCGCCCCAAGCAGCCATGAAAATTGCGGTCAAAAAGAAAGATGCAGCCAGACAAGACCCGTTCAAATCCAACTTTGCACTAGAAAAAAAGTTAAAGCCCATAAGAAGGAGAAACGAAAAGGTAAGCAGGATGGTACCTTGCCATACCCCCGCTTCGACACCACCGTAAAACCAAAAAAGCCCAAGGGGGGCAACGAAAAATCCTGCCAAGATCCTAGTGCTTAGGGGTGGGTTTAGGCTGGCAGATGGTTGTATGCAATGAATCACATAATACAAGAGAAGGATATAGAGAGCCGCATACCAGATCCAATGGCCAATGATTTCATCGTAATTGTAAACAAGCACAAAAAGTTCGAGCACGGTTTCGCCTAGTTGCTGGATAGCGGGGTTATCTGCAGGCGCAACATCCAATGGCCCAGTGTGTCGCATTTGCATTCTGCCATCGACGGAATCTGCGGAGAGGTGGACCCCCTGCCCCAGGCTCATGATGCAAAGGAGAAGAACAACCAGAGTGATTGATATTTTCGCCCCACGATCCAAGGCCCGCATGAAAAACTTAAACAGAATAAAGGCGAGAAAGATGGGTGCAAGTGCGTGAAGCCAATCTCCAAAGCCAGGTAACCCACGAGGCGCAGGCGGGGTAAGTGCGTTGACAATGGGGCGGGCGTAATCGAAAAAATAAGATTGAAAAAGAAGCAGACCAAAGAGACCAGCTTCGAATTTCCTAGGTTTTGTTGCAGGAGGCTGATTCATGGCCAAGGCTACTTTCTATAAGACTTTTCGGATTGGCGTGTCGCGGCCTTTTATGATTGGATACCTTTAGAGCGGTATTTGATGACTAAAGTTAATATTAAGAATGCCACGGCAATTTGCAGCAGGATCCCAACTAGGGAAATCCACATAGCATCATTATAAGGGCCGTAACATTGCCAGACAAAAGGTACTCCATCGCCCTCACTAGAAACGCCCCGATGAGCCCAGTAAACGGGAGAAAAAGTTTTGGCTAAAACATCGAGTAAGCCTCCGCGTATGGGCAGGATACGTGCACCAAGCAACAAGTGGGGAACGATGAGCATTGGCACTGCCAAAAACCCTTGTTCAATAGTTTGAATTAAAGCAGAAACTATCATTCCCGTAAGCGCACAGCCAACCGCGGAAAGCCAGTTGAAACCAAATTCAATAAATGGTCCACGCCTGTAAATTTCCTCAGGGCCTTGACCTCCCAAGGTGACACGAAGAGCATCCGCTATTTCCGTTACCCCGGAGAAAATACCCACTTGAACAAAAAGCACTGCACCAACGATTGTCAGTTTTGAAAGGGAATAAGATAAAACAGACAAGCCGTGCCTTCGTTCGAGAAGCCACATCGATCTTTCCTTCACGACTTCCTTGACTCCAGTGAGAACGCCGAGGATGGCGATGCAGATATTGATAACAAAGAGCAATTTGTGTGTGCCTGCAGGGCTGATGATTTCCCGATCGGGCGCCAAGGGTATTTTTCCTGCAATTGCGTCTTTTAAGATACGCTCAGTGTGATCGGATTTCAAATGTGCCATTAATGCGGGGTGATTATCGAGAAAAACCCTAAACATGATGGCGGTTTTATCTTCAAGTGTGGAAGCATCCGCGGGGGCAATTGCCTTGCGGATATCGCCCCACAAGTCAGCGACGACATCTTTTTCACTTTTTTCAAGATTACGGGTCATCATGAAGGGTGCACTGTAATTGGTATCACGAAAACCGACAAAGATCGCCAGCGCCATTAGTATTGGCAAAAAAATCGTGACAGCTAGGTTTACACGGTCTCGGAGCAAGGTTTCAAATCCCCGGGAAACCAGAGTACTAAATTGTTTAACTTGCCCGATAGGGTGCTCGTTGGCAACGGAATGTAGTCTTAGCTTTGTCATGCCTTTGGGTTGTTCGATCTTGCCTTCATCTTTACCGGCTTTTAATAATGCTCTATAGGTTCCCCACTTTTCGACCCACTGCTCTATGGGTTGATCTTCGAGAAGAAGATAAACATCGGAAAGCCTAGAAACCTGAAAATATTGGAGAGCCTCGGTCTGTGTGCCAATCCAAACGACCCGGCCCTTTGCAAGAATAATCAATTTGTCTGCGCGATCAACATTGTCGAGATGATGGGTTACACAAACCACAGTCATGCCGGATCGCGCCCTCTTGGCAAGAAGATCCATGATTCTTGCTTCGCTTGCAGGGTCGAGGCTGCTGGTAGCCTCATCTACAAGAAGCAACCCCGGGCTGGAAAGAACTTCAGTTGCCAGGCTACAGCGTTTCTTTTCTCCACCTGAAAGATTAACTATGGGTGTGTACTGCAAATGAGAAATACCAACATCTTCCATGGCTTGATCAATCGCATGGTGAATCTGGTTGCTGTTGGTATCAGCGGGCAATCGAATCAAGGCTGCGTAATTAAAGGCCCGCCTGCAGGGAAGCGCGCCGGGGCAGATATCTTGCTGGGGCACATAGCCCACAAGCCCGCGCAGGCGTCTAAATTCCGTTACCGGATCTCGACCAGCAATTCGAATTTTTCCATGCGTTGCATTGCGTTGACCCAGCATTGCGTTAACGAGGGTGGTCTTGCCTGCGCCACTGGGGCCAAGGATGCAAATAAATTCCCCCCGTTCGATCAGGAAGTCGACATCTTTAAGCAAATGTTTTTCTTCGCCTTCAATGCGTACCGAAACACCCAAGCCCTCTGCTAGAATTTCTAACCCGCCATGGCTTTCAGTAGAAGAAAGTTTTTCATTTGAATTTTTCACGATCGATCTTTCTTAATATTTAAAGGTTGGAAATCATTTAGAAGATGTTGAAGGATTTCCAGACGGCTTGATAGCTTTTGCTGCTGAACCAGGAGTTCGCGGCTTTCCATGCACTAGGTAATCGGGCGATTCCACAATGGTACCATCGGGTTTCCAAACATATTTATAGTTATGTTCAGCAAATCGCCTGAGTACAAAACTTGCATTAAGCGAGGCAGTAAAATTGCGGAAAGTAGCATTTTGCGGATCAATGAAGGAGTTAGATGAAAAAGAAAGCATGGGTAACAACATTTCATCCAAAGTCGTTTCCCCGTTGTAAACGATCTGGGGTGGATTGTTGGGGTTCTTTGGGTTGTCAGATGAGTTATCGTAGGCTGCTTCGGTTTCAAAACGGGTTCCCTTGGGGAAGTGCATGGGCTCCTTTAAGAAGTAGCTGGCCTGCCAATCGAAGTTCCAATTCGGCTGCTTAATGATTTTGATGGGCCTTTTTTGGCCTGGAACATAAGCGGTTAGACTTATCCATTTGCACAAAAAATGAGCATGGAGCCCGACGGCCATTAAATTAGCTTCTTCAGGCAGTGTGTAATTGCCCTTGATCCGAAAATCTTTCGCACCCGCAGGGATGGCCATGAAATCACCACATATGTAAATGAAATTTGATTTCTTCTTGATGATTTCAACAGGGTCTTTGTCAAACCATATTCCTATGCTACTCGATGAGGTTTCGCGTTTGCCTGTGCGATGATAGTGGATTTGCACAACGAAATCAGTTTCAGGAGGCACCAGCATATCTACATCTGGAGGCGTTAGAATGCCCTGACCACTGCCCGGGATATATGCCCCAAGAAATGCTGCCGGTAATAAGCCATCATCCCTTGGCTTTGGTCTTTTGAAGCCAATCTTCATTTCGCTCCAAAAACCGGGCATTTTGTCATCAGGATGGGAATACCCTTCAGTGCCCCCGAACTCCTTCTCGGATTGCCTTAGCGTTGTACTGGGCATGTATGCAAATAAGGCATGGTGAACAATCGCGTTGTTACCTGAAAGGTATTGAATGGCCCGGATACGGCTCGTTATTTTGCTATTGAAGGGGAAAACAATATTGCGATAAACATCATTACCATCGGCACCAAGAATTGATGGAGCTGGTTGCGTAATGATGATATCTGGCGGCCCTATATCCGTTCGGAAGGCTTTAGAATCTTGAAGTGGTTCAAGTTTAGGTTGGCTTGCAGGATCGCCTTTGGGTTTGTTATTGGCCAACCACCTCCGAAGCTTTGAAATCTCGTTGGCATTTGGAGGTTTGGCTGCGGTGTATTCCAAGTCGCTTTCAATCTGCGCAGGTGGCATTCGTTGCGCATCAATTTCATTTAAGCCCATCTCGATCCAGTCCACTGCATCTTCATAATTGACCAAGTTGAACGGGCCTGCATTACCAGGGCTATGGCAGGCTTGGCAGTGTCGATTGAGGATGGGCAATACATCCTTGTAATAAGTAACCTTGATATCCTCCTTTAAATCGCCGGGTTTTGCGATTGATGGCGGATTTTCTTTTGGCAGTTCGGGCCTGCTGAGTGGACAACCCGGTGCAATGGTTTTTGGCACCCGTACGGCCTTGCCTGAAAGAACATCCATAATCGCCTCACGCAGGTCGTCCCGCTGTTTTTCAGCAGATTTAACAATCCCAGGATTTGTTTGGTTACTGGACTGCTGAAAGCGATCATCGATTCGCCCGGAATAAAGAATCTTGCGCTCGCGATCCATCAAAAAAACTTCGGGAGTGGTCATGGCGGAAAGCGCATTGGCCAACAGAAAACCTGTGTCGGTGTAAATTAGAAAAGGCACGGTAAAATCGATGTGATGCTTTTCCAGCTTATCGGCGCCCACCTGTTCCCCAACAACACCTACAAAGTGAATACCTTGTTGTTCAAACTCCTTGATTAACCTTGCAAGCACAGGGGTGTACTTTTCGCAAAGAGGACATTCAGGATAGAAATACACAAAGCAAATCGCGCGACTTTTACCTAGGATTTCATCGAAGCCTCGTTCGACTTTTTGAGCATCATGGAGCTTAATTTTTTCTGCAGGAATTGCTGATTGAGCATTCGTGTTTTCTGCCTCAGAAACTTCCCATGTCTTGCTCGAGAGAACCAAAGGAAATAAACCAAATATGACTACAAACAACAAGAAAAACCTTGGATTTTGGCACGTCGTTATCCACATGATGTTGATTATTTTTTTCATAGTACACGAAACCTTTTTTATAATTACAAATGAAATTTTCGAATCAACACCAGCGCTCCCCAGTTAATTAAGGTTTCGGGGCAAGGTGTTTGTCGAACCACTTGACCATCGCCTCAAACATGCGGAAATTACCCGCAGAATCAAAGCCATGGCCTCCCCCCTGAATGATAATCAACTCGTTAGGGACTCCTGCCTTGGCTAGGGTGTCTCGAAACTTTTCGGTATAGGAGATTGGAACCAAAGGGTCTAAGGTGCCTTGAACCAGAAGCGTAGGCGGACTGTTGGGCTTTACCAACAGTACAGGCGAACACGCCAAGGCTTGCGCCTCATCAATGCGCAATGCGGGAATTCCTTTTCGGGAAGGGTTTTCAGGGTCTCCTACTCCTTGCAGAGTCGTAGGCGGATACATGGCGGCAATCGCCCGGATCAACAGTTTATCTTTGGCGCCCTTCGAATCAGGAACCTCGGCGGTTAATCCCAGCAGCAAAGATAAATGCCCGCCCGCACTGTAGCCAAATACTCCCAATCGATCCCGGTCAACTTTGGATTCTGCGGCATGGGCATAGATGTGTTGCAAAGCCAAGTGCGTATCCGCATTCATTTCGGGAACGACATACTTAGGGCTACTGCAATGGCGCACGCAAAAAACGGTGTATCCCGCATCGAGCAGGGGTTTAAAGAATCCCACGATTAATTCAGGTGGGGCCCACATGGAAACCCAAAGCCCGGTGTTCATCCAAAGTACTCCTACCCCTTTTGAATTCTTTTTAGGATGAAAAATATCGTAAGTAAGGGCCATACCATCCCTGCGGCCATAAACGATATCCCTCGTCACTTCGATATCTTCAAATCGTAGTTGGGGAGCCAACTTATATTGCGCTGCGGTTTCTAGGCTTGGCTCTACAGGTTTGGTTGCAGGATCTTTTATCTTTACTGCGCTTCGAACCACCCGGAATCCGAACAGCGATAAATTATACGAGGGCAGCATGCTTCGGTCTGATACCTTGCAAAGGTCTGCAGGAAAGTAGCAAGTGCCACCGCGGAGGGATCTGAAGGTTCCTCTTGCGGGGCCGATTGGATCAGTTCCACCTTGCAAAGTCAACGCAGGCCACAAACACCAGTCAGAACACCATTCCCAGGCATTGCCTTGCATGTCGCAAAGGCCCCAGGGGTTGGGTTTCTTCGTGCCCACTTTCTCTGCGTGGCCCGTGCAATTGTCTTTGAACCATTCATAATCGCCCAAAAGCAATGGATCATCACCAAAGGAATAGGTCGTTGTAGTGCCGGCCTTGCAAGCGTATTCCCACTCCGCCTCGGTGGGCAGGCGGTATTCGACTTCACGGGATATTTTACCGCTTTTTTGTTCAAGGGCAGTCAGTTTCAAACAAAAGGTACTGGCATCATCCCAAGGAATGCATACCGCGGGGTAATCCGCACCAATCCCAACAACTGGGCTGGAATTTGCCCAGGGTTCGGTGCTCATTACTTGCTTCCACTGTTGCTGGGTTACCTCATGCTTGCCAATTGCGAATGGTCGGGTCAGTGTCACATCGACAGCGAAAACACCACTCCCCATTTTGAATTTCCCCGCTGGAAGTTCGGTCATTATCATCCCAATGGAGTTGTCAGACGATTTGGGATTGGTCTGCAGATTCTGCACAAAAGCATATTTCGCAAATATAAGAGCAATCACTAACGCTGTGAAATATGTTGGATTCATTAAGAATTCTCCAAACTAAAAATATGAATTATACATTTATTATATTAATGATTGTTATTAAAATTGGAATATCAACAAATAATTAACATAAGTCAGTTCATGTTGAATTGTGAGCATGATTAATTACTTTTGTTTGTTGCGCCACTCCCGAGCCAATGGCGAAAATTATCGAAGCTTGTAAATTCTCTTGGTTAACAGTGTGACAAGGTGGAACCAAGGCAATTGGGCAACAGACTGCTGCCCAATTACAGCGCTAGGGCACTGCTGAGCAAAAAACCTCATGTATTTAAGGTTGGAACTAGAGAAGCCTTTCATCTTTGGAAAAGCTTCAGCAGATCACTGGCCAGACGATCGATGACTTTGGCCCCCAACCCTGACGGGACTGAAATAGAAAATCTTACGATTCTACAAGGTGTTGGCAGTTCAGAAGTTAAAGGTGTTTTACCGAGAAAAAGAGAAGTGCGCCCGGTTGGAATCGAACCAACGACCCTCGATTTAGGAAACCGATGCTCTATCCCCTGAGCTAC
>Ga0194051_1001667_pt1 | contig 11519 bp, 13 predicted proteins | sample SepL2320m_MetaG_FD_161275 | JGI IMG/M metagenome (GOLD analysis project Ga0194051, IMG submission 161275) | Anoxic zone freshwater microbial communities from boreal shield lake in IISD Experimental Lakes Area, Ontario, Canada - Sep2016-L239-20m | ecosystem: Environmental > Aquatic > Freshwater >... | reverse complement strand
GTCCACGACAACGCAGGGGATGGATGAGGACGATATGCGCCTCATCGCTTCGCTGATTGCACGTGCGGTCAAGGACGCCGACGGCACTGACATCCCTGCGGTGGCTGAAGAGGTCTCAACTTTGGTGGCGAGTAAGCCGGCATATGCGTCCTAGCGACGAATGTGTAGGAGACTAGATACGTGCGCGAGTACCTCCTGTGCCTTGTTATCGCTGCGGCGGTGACGTACCTGACGACTCCGGTCGCTCGGGCACTGGCGCTTCGATGGGGGGTGATGGCGGAAGTTCGCGACCGTGATGTGCACGATGAGCCAACACCGCGAATGGGTGGTCTGGCCATGGCGGCAGGGCTGGTCGCGGCGCTGCTGTTGGCGCGTCAATTGCCGCTCATGGGTTCGGTGTTCCACGGCTCGTCTGAACCGAAGGCGTTGCTCATTGCGGCGGGCATCCTTGTCGTGCTCGGAGTTATTGACGATAAGTGGGGATTGGACGCACCCACGAAATTCGCCGGTCAGGCGTTTGCGGCTGCGGTGATGGCGATGCAGGGGATCGCCATTGTTTGGTTGCCGATCGGTGGAACATTTGTTCTCGACCCTGTGACGTCGGTTCTGTTGACCGTTCTTGTCGTTGTTGTGTCAGTTAATGCGATCAACTTCATTGACGGCCTTGATGGTTTGGCCGCCGGGATCGTTGGAATCGGATCACTCGCTTTCTTCACCTACTCGTATCTGCTGTCTTACGAGTACGGATTCACTCGAGCAACGCTTGCTGCTCTCACGTCGGCGATTCTGGCGGGTATGTGTGCTGGATTCCTCCCGCATAATGTGAATCCGGCTCGCATCTTCATGGGGGACACCGGATCCATGTTGATCGGTTTACTGCTCGCTACCTCTGTGATCACGTTGGTAGGGCAGTTGGATCCCAACGTGGTACCCGGTCCGACATTCGTTCCTGCATTGCTCCCGATCCTGCTGCCGGCAGCTGTGTTGGCTGTGCCGATGGCCGATTTACTCTTAGCAGTCATTCGAAGAACCCGTGCCGGCCGCAGCCCGTTCACGCCTGATAAGCAGCATCTCCACCACCGGCTTCTAGAACTTGGCCATAGCCAGAAGCGAGCGGTGTGGTTGATGTACGCATGGACCGGCCTGCTTGCATTCAGCGCGGTGAGCCTGGCTTTTGCGCCACTGGGGGTTGTGGCGCTGTGGTTCGTGTGCGCATTCCTGCTCTTGGTTCTCGCGGTGCGCTGGCCGAAGCTGCAGGCGGCCCGCCAGTAGGTGTTGTGAGACTGCCGATGTATCTCGTGTTTGGCACATGACCACCGGCATCGGGCGTGTCTTGGTGTGTATGATCCAAGACGAACGAACCGCATCCTTCGGCAATATCTGGGGCAGTCCATGACTGAGCAGGAACCAACGCCGGATGAGTCGTCTCCCGTGAAGGAATTACCCGGAGCCCTAGCCTTTGTGGGGATGGGTACGACCATCGCAGGATCTATCGGGTTAGGTGTCGGTTTGGGATTGTGGGCAGATTCACATTGGGGGAGGGCCCCGTGGGGATTGGTCATTGGTGTGGTGATTGGATCGCTCTTAGCAGTTGCCGCTGTGGCCGGTCAGGTTCGTCGCTACCTGTGAACGACATGGCTCGAAACGCACCAAGTTCTGTCGTAAAGTTTGGTCCGAGATTCATCCGCATGAGCCGCGCACAGGCTCACGACTGAAGGGGTAGAAATCACCGTGGCGTTCTCCGACCTTCAGGCCGGTACTCTCGAAAAGATCCTACGCCCCACCGTATTTGCCGCGATAGGCATCGGTGTTGTCGCCGCCTTGATCGCCTGGTGGCTCGGGGCGCCGCTGGCAAGTTACGGAATCGCATTCGGTGTTGGGGTTGCGATTTTGAACGTTCGGATTCTCGGTAGCGGAGTCATGAAGGCTCAAACCGACGAGCCCGACGGCAAGCAGATCAAAGGACTTCTCCGCAACAGTTCAGCGATGCGGTTGGTGCTGATCACCGCCATTGTGATTGGCTTAGTGCTCTGGATGCCCCCTCTTGGTATTGGTGCCATGGTTGGGCTGGTAGTTTTTCAGATTGCATTCGTAGTAAATGCGGGACGAGCGGTGGTTTCGTCACGCGCACTGCTTACTGATTCGGGTCCGACGTCCGCGTCCGGTACCGTGTCAGCGCCAGAAGAGACCGGGTGAGAGGTAGCCAGTGAACTTCCTGACCAGCGCATTGCTCGCCGACTCAACTATTGACGTCGGCGGTCACGCGGTTCAGATCGAGGTCTTCGGGATGAAGATCAACATGGACATTGTGTGGGCGACACTTGCCGCCGCCGCGGTGGTCCTTGGTTTTGGCTTGCTTGCTCGTAACCGCGTCACCTCTGGCGTACCTGGCAAACTCCAGCTGATTTGGGAAATGCTTGTCGAACAGATCGGTGGGATTGCTGAGTCCGCAATCGGCCCGGAGGCCAAGAAGTTCGTCCCACTCGCAGTGGGTCTCTTCACGTTCATTTTGACGTGTAACTGGATGGAATTGATCCCGAGCGGTCACAATCCTGAGTGGCTCCCAGCGCCAACTGCGGATGTTAATCTTCCGCTGGCCATGGCCGTCACGGTGATCTTCCTGGTGCACTTCAACTCGATCAAGGCGCGCGGAGTCGGTGGCTACTTCAAGCACTACCTCACTCCGTATCCGGTGATGCTCCCGATCAACATCATCGAAGAGGTCACCAAGCCGATTACGCTGACCTTCCGACTCTTCGGAAACATCTTCGCCAGTGTGTTGATGGTGTCGGTTCTGACGGCGCTGCTACCACTGTGGGCCGTCCCGATCGGTGAGTTGATCTGGAAGCCATTCGCGATGTTCATCGGCGGTATTCAGGCCTTCATCTTCACACTTTTGACCCTCATCTACCTCGGTATCGGAATGTCAACCGAGGAACACTAAGATCTACCGACACCCCGGTTCGTCGCGGTGTCGGATGTTCGGCACGAAAGCTCAAACTGAACGAACTGCACGGAGTTATCAGCAAGATCACCTATGTAACAGCAGTCAATGCACGAACCCGAACAGTGGAGGAAGACATGGCAGACCCAGGGCTCGATAGCGCGATCCGTATCGCGGGCGCCCTCATCGGTGGCGGATTGGCGCTTGCCGGTGGTGCTGCAGGCGCAGCTATCGGTGACGGTCTCGTCGGTAGTTCGACGATTCAGGCAATTGCTCGTCAGCCAGAGATCGAGAGCAAGGCACGTCAGTACTTCTTCCTGACCGTTGGTCTGGTTGAGGCTGCGTACTTCATCAACCTGCTCTTCATGGTCGTTTTCGTTTACGTCTTCTCTGCAAAGTAGAACCTTGGCTTAAGCCAGTCCCGGACTGGCATTTGAGAGCACGACGTAGTTGGAATCGAACTGGAGAGCGTTGAAGTGGGAAACCTAGCTGAGGAAATTTTCCTCCTGCCGAACGGCACGTTCTTTGTCGAGTTGGCAGTGTTCCTTTTCATCGTCTTTGCATTGATGAAGTGGATTCTTCCACCCATCAATAAGGCGTTGGAAGACAGGCAGAACCAGATCCGCACCTCACTTGAGGCTGCAGATGTGGCAGCTGCCGACGCTGCTGCTGCCGACGCTGAGCGCCGTGCTGCACTTGAAGAAGGTCGACGTCAGGCAAGTGAACTCATTGCCACTGCGCAGGCTGATCGTGCCTCGATCGTTGATGGGGCACGTAAGGAAGCGACCGATGCTGCTGCGGCAGTGACGGCGCGTGCAGAGGCATCGTTGAGCGCCGAGCGCGCCTCGACGTTGGCTTCACTTCGTCGAGAAGTTGGCACCCTTGCCATCACGCTTGCGGGCAAGGTGGTTGGTGAGTCGCTAGCCGATGACGAGCGTGCTCGTGCAACGGTGGATCGCTTCATCGCTGATCTCGAAGCACAGGCGAATGGAGCGTCGAACTGATGCTCGGCTCATCGCGTCAATCCCTCTCCGCGTTGCAGGCATCTGTTGATGCCCGTCGCGACGAGCCGGGCTTTGATGCTGTGTCTCCTGACTTGCTGGCCGTGGCTGGTGTTCTGGGCGGCGAGAAGTCGCTCAGCGTGGCCCTGGCTGACGCTGGTCAGGCAGCGCCGGTACGTACGGGAATCGTGGAGTCACTCTTCGCTTCGCGGATCAATCCGGTGTCAATGGCCATCCTCAAGGACGTCGTGTTGGCGCGATGGTCTAGTGAGCGGGATCTTGTTGAGGCAGTGGAATCAACGGGCGCGCAGGCTGCGTTCATCGAGGCTGAGAAGCAGGGTGTTCTGGATCGAGTCGAGGATGAGCTCTTCACCTTCGGTCGCGCCGTAGATGAGTCAGCGGAGCTTCAAATGACGCTAACTGACCCGTCACTGGGTGCTGATCGCAAGGGCGCGATTGTTCGCGACATCGTTGGTCCGACGGCGAGCCCCATCACGACGGAACTTCTCACGTACTTGGCCGGCAACCTTTACGGTCGACGTCCCGCCTCGGCCATTGAGAATCTGGGCCGCATCGCCAGTGAGCAGCGCAGTCAGGTTCTGGCTGAGGTGCGCACGGTGATCGCGCTCACTGATGAGCAAAAGTCACGGCTCACCGCGGCACTGAGCACGCTGCAGAACCGCCAGGTTCGCCTCAACGTCGTCATCGACCCTGAGGTACTCGGTGGGATTGTCGTGCGCATCGGTGACGATGTCATCGATGGAAGTGTGGCCGCACGTCTTGAACAAGCTCGCCGCGCTGTCACGGTCTGACCGTAAAGCGCTCTGAACGAGCGAACGCACTGCACGAACTGATTCGCTGAAAGAACTGCACGATCTGAGTGAACTGAACGAGCACGACCTGTACATAGCAAAGACTTGACCAGATTTGATGGCGTCAACAACGGCGCGAGGAAGAGAGCAGGACACCATGACGGAGCTAACGATCCGGCCGGAGGACATCCGCGACGCGATCGAGCGGAACGTCGAGTCGTATGCACCCGAGACAACCCGTGAGGTTGTTGGGCGCGTTGTCGAGACCGGTGACGGAATTGCGCGCGTAGAGGGTCTGCACTCGGCGATGACCAACGAGTTGCTCGAATTCGAGGGCGGCTTGCTGGGTCTGGCGCTCAACCTAGATGTACGCGAGATCGGTGTCGTTCTCCTGGGAGACGGCTCGAAGATCGAGGAAGGTCAGTCGGTGAAGCGCACCGGCGAGATCCTTTCGGTACCGGTGGGCGATGGCTACCTCGGCCGGGTCGTTGACCCGCTGGGTAATCCCATCGACGGCCTTGGCGCGATCGTCCCCGAGGCACGCCGCGTCCTTGAACTTCAGGCACCATCGGTTGTTCAGCGTCAGCCCGTTAAGGAGCCGATGCTCACCGGCATCAAGGCCATCGACGCCATGACTGCTATCGGTCGCGGACAGCGCCAGCTGATCATCGGTGACCGTCAGACCGGTAAGACGGCAGTGGCCATCGACACGATCATCAACCAGAAGCAGAACTGGGAGTCGGGCGACCCCAAGAAGCAGGTCAAGTGCATCTACGTCGCCATCGGTCAGAAGGGTTCCACGATCGCTGCGGTCAAGGGCGCCCTTGAGGATTACGGCGCAATGGCTTACACCACCATCGTTGCTGCTCCTGCTTCTGACCCCGCAGGCTTCAAGTACCTCGCCCCGTACACCGGCTCGGCCATTGGCCAGCACTGGATGTACCAGGGCCAGCACGTCCTGATCATCTTTGATGACCTGAGCAAGCAGGCCGAGGCCTACCGTGCAGTTTCGCTGCTGCTGCGTCGTCCGCCGGGCCGCGAGGCTTACCCCGGTGACGTCTTCTACTTGCACTCACGTCTGCTCGAGCGTTGCGCAAAGCTCTCTGATGAGCTTGGCGCCGGTTCGATGACGGGTCTGCCCATCATCGAGACGAAGGCCAACGACGTGTCGGCCTACATTCCTACCAATGTTATTTCGATCACTGATGGGCAGTGCTTCCTTGAGTCTGACCTCTTCAACTCGGGTGTTCGCCCAGCTATCAACGTGGGTGTTTCAGTTTCCCGCGTTGGTGGTTCGGCACAGCCCAAGGCCATGAAGAAGGTTGCTGGTCGTCTGCGCCTAGATCTTGCCCAGTTCCGTGAACTGGAGGCCTTCGCCGCATTCGGTTCAGACCTCGATGCTGCTTCCAAGGCTCAGCTTGAGCGTGGATCGCGTCTTGTTGAGCTACTCAAGCAGGCTCAGTACCAGCCGTTCCCGATGGAAGAGGAAGTCATCTCCGTGTGGTGCGGTACCACCGGCAAGATGGATGACGTCCCGCTGGAAGACATCCGTCGTTTCGAGCGTGAATTCCTCGACTACCTCAAGCGGGATCACGTAGGCGTCATCGAGAGCATCCGCAGCAGTGCGGATATGTCCGACGACAGTGTGCGGCTTCTCGAAGGTGCAGTTGCAACGTTCAAGGGCAGTTTCATCACTAGCGCAGGTCACTCGCTGGTGAACGAAGCTGCGGTAGCTGCGCTGGCCGACGAAGAGGTCGAGCACGCCACGATTACCCGGGTCAAGGGCTGAGGTTCGCTGACACATGGGTTCCCAGCTCAGGGTCTTCCGACGACGGATCAAGTCCGTCCAGGCGACCAAGAAGATCACGAAGGCGATGGAGCTCATTGCTTCCTCGCGCATCGTGAAGGCTCAGCAGCGTGTTGACGCTGCGGGTCCTTACACGCGTGAACTGATCCGAGCGATCTCAGCGGCTGCCTCGACGCACACTGGTAATCACCCACTCCTTGACACCAACGTGGTCGATCGCAAGCGCGCGGCCGTATTGGTCATTACCTCGGACCGTGGTCTTGCTGGCGGCTACTCGTCATCTGCGATCAAGGAAGCTGAGCAATTATCTGTTCTGCTTTCGTCGCAGGGTCTTGAGATCGTGCCGTTCCTTGTTGGCCGCAAGGCTGTTGGTTACTACAAGTTCCGAGGGCGCGCGATTCGCGCCTCATGGACTGGGTTCACCGACCAGCCGCAGGTTGAGAATGCCAAGGAGATCGCGGCTTCACTCATCGAGGCGTTCCATCAGCCATTCAACGAAGGTGGTGTCGACGAGATCCATATCGTTTACACGAACTTCCAATCGATGGTTACCCAAAATCCAGTGGTTCGTCGCATTCTTCCCCTCGAAGTTCAGGAGAAGACCGCCGCTGAGGCAACGGCAGCGGGCCAAGGCCCGTTCCCGCTGTACTCATTCGAACCATCAGCGAAGGCAGTTCTCGATGCACTTCTTCCGAAGTACGTCGAGAATCTTGTCTACACATCACTGCTGCTTTCTGCAGCCTCAGAACATGCAGCTCGTCGTCGGGCTATGAAGGCCGCGACGGACAACGCAGAAGATCTGATCAAGAACCTGTCACGACAGGCAAACCAGGCCCGCCAGGCCGAGATTACCCAAGAAATCAGCGAGATCGTCGGTGGCGCCGACGCACTCTCCGCATCCGCATAGGAGTCGAGGAAGACCATGACTACAACGACGCACACCTCGGTTGGTCGCGTGGCACGAGTGACCGGCCCGGTCGTCGACGTGGAGTTCCCCGTCGAAGCAATGCCGGCGCTATACAACGCACTTCACGTAGACGTTGACTTCGGTGGTGAGGGTGGCCAGCGCACGCTGACCCTTGAGGTCGCCCAGCACATTGGTGACAATGTGGTCCGCACCATCTCCATGCAGCCCACCGACGGTCTCACCCGTGGTGCTGCCGTGACGGATACCGGCGACGCGATCACCGTCCCCGTTGGCGACGTAACCCTTGGCCACGTGTGGAACACCCTCGGTAAGCCACTCGACGTGCCGGAGTCCTCACTCCAGATCACCGAGCGCCGCAGAATCCACGCACAGGCCCCCTCTTTCGATCAGCTCGAGTCCAAGACCGAGGTCTTCGTCACTGGTATCAAGGTCATCGACCTTCTCACCCCGTACGTCAAGGGTGGAAAGATTGGTCTGTTCGGTGGTGCCGGTGTGGGTAAGACCGTTCTGATCCAAGAGATGATCAACCGCGTTGCCGAGCAGTTCGGCGGTGTGTCGGTGTTCGCCGGTGTCGGTGAGCGGACCCGTGAAGGTAATGACCTCTTCGGTGAAATGACCGAGTCTGGTGTTATCAATAAGACCGCACTCGTGTTCGGTCAGATGGATGAGCCGCCGGGCACACGTCTTCGCGTCGCACTGTCAGCGCTGACGATGGCTGAGTACTTCCGTGATGTCCAGAAGCAGGACGTTCTGCTCTTCATCGACAACATCTTCCGTTTCACCCAGGCTGGTTCTGAGGTATCGACCCTTCTCGGTCGTATGCCATCTGCCGTGGGTTACCAGCCGACCTTGGCTGACGAGATGGGCCAGTTGCAGGAGCGCATCACGTCAACGCGTGGTCACTCGATCACCTCACTTCAGGCGATCTACGTCCCGGCTGACGATTTGACCGACCCGGCACCTGCCACCACCTTCGCGCACCTTGATGCAACGACGGTATTGTCGCGTCCGATCTCCGAGCTCGGTATCTACCCGGCCGTGGATCCGCTCGACTCCAACTCGCGCATTCTTGACCCGCGCTACATCGGTGATGAGCACTACCGCGTTGCGGCCCGTGTAAAGGAGATCCTGCAGCGTTACAAGGATCTTCAGGACATCATCGCCATCCTCGGTATCGACGAGCTTTCCGAAGAGGACAAGATCCTCGTGGGTCGTGCCCGTCGCATCCAGCGCTTCCTTTCGCAGAACCTGTTCGTCGCCGAGCAGTTCACCGGACAGCCTGGTTCGTTCGTACCGGTCGACGAGACCATCACCTCATTCAAGGCGCTATGTGAGGGCGAGTACGACCATCTCCCTGAGCAAGCGTTCTTCCTCTGTGGTGGTGTCGACGACGTCGAGAAGAACGCCGCGAAGCTGGCTGGCTGACATGGGTGAATTGAACGTCACTCTCGTTGCGGTCGATCGCAAGATCTGGTCGGGTACTGCTTCACGCGTTATCGCTCGAACCCTTGATGGTGAGATCGGTATCCTGCCGCAGCACGAGCCGGTCCTAGCGCTTTTGGACGATAGTCCGGTCCGGATCACGACGACGGCCGGTGATGTCATCGAGGCGGCCGTGCACGGTGGCTTCTTTGCTGTCGACCACGACAATGTCTCGATCCTGGCTGACAGCGCCGAACTTGGCGGCGAGATTGACGTTGCGCGGGCTCGTGAGGCTCTAGATAGGGCGAAGGCTGCTGGTGATGACGATGCAGCACGTGCCGCGCAGGAACGCGCCGAGACTCGTCTCAAGGTGGCGCTCAATGAGCAGCGTCACGCCGGGGATGCCCGGCAGGCTTAGGCGTCGATAACGTGAAAAACCCCCTCATTTGAGGGGTTTTTTTCGTTGTGGGGGATTAATTTTAGGGTCGCCCAGACCACCGACTAGGGCATCCGGTGAGCCGGGTACGCGGGGTAGCGTAAAGAGTCGGCTGCGTGGAGGGATCGTCTCTCGACGTTTAACGCGGCAGTCATTTGGTCCACCGCGGGGGCGCGGTGAGAGGGGATTTACGTGATGCATAAGTTTTTCCGCACCGTCGCCATTGGAGCGATCGCAGCGATGGCCGCAGCGCCACTCGTTGTGGGCATTTCCGCGCAGGCCAGTGTGCAGACCGCCGGAACAACTGCGGCCCGTTGCAATGCTGAAGCGCGCGGTGCCTGCGCAACGGTTCGAGGTATCACATCCACAGGTAATGCCGAGGTCGGTTCGACGTTGATCTGTGATTACCATCTGGCGAAGGCTTACCACCTCTACGGTCGTCCGAGCGAGGTTAAATACTCATGGAAGCGCAGCGTTTCCGGTGGTCGTTTTCAGCTCTGGGGCAAGGGACGCACCTTGCCGCTGAGTGCTGACATGCTCGGCGACGACTACACGTGTTTCGTCACGATCCCCACCTCGATTAACCAGACGCGCGAAGGCAACTCTGAAATGGTCGGCGTGGTTAAGGGAACGTTCTCCAACTCTGTTGCACCAGCCGTCGCCGGTGCTTACTCTGCCGGTGTTGCCCTTCCAGGCCACACCCTGCGTGCCGCAAGTGGAACGTGGTCGGATCCGAGCGGTCGTTCATTCTCGTACGCGTGGAAGAGCGGAAGTTCGGTGCTGAGCACATCTTCTCGCTTCACACCCACCACTGCGCAGCTGGGCAAGACCGTCACGCTTTACGTAACGGCGAAGCGGTCCGGATTCGTGGCAAAGTCCGTGGCAGCGAAGCCGGTTGTAGTTAAGGGTGCGCTTGCTAACTCAGCCGCCCCGGCAATCTCGAAGGGCTCGTGCAACACGATCACCAACAAGTGCACGACAGTCACTGGATCGTTGGGAACGTGGACGAAGGGTTCGACCCTAAAGTTCGTTTGGCTGCTCGATGACAAGGTCATCGCCAAGGCCACCTCACTGTCGTACACGCCGGTGATTTCATCGATGGGTCACAAGCTTCAATTGCGGGTGACAGGTTCGAAGGCGAACTACATTGGCAAGGCTGCCACGTCAAAGTTCTACATCGTTGGAGTTAGTGCCCAGCAGTAATCCCTCTAGATAACGACGAATGTCCCGTGAGCCTCGAAGGCACGGGACATTCGTCGTTTGTAATGGACGGTGTGGTTAGCGGGCTTGGCGATCCTTGCCCGGCTCCCAGAGCACATCTCCACCGGCGTTGATGTTCGCAGCGCGAGCCAGAATGAACAGGAGATCTGAAAGTCGGTTCAGGTAATGGGCGGTCAGGGTGTTCACCCCATCGCCATACTCATCGATGGCGGCCCACGTCGAGCGCTCTGCTCGGCGGACAACCGTGCGCGCCACGTGCAGAAGGGCAGCACCGGGTGTTCCGCCTGGGAGGATAAACGAACGCAACGGCGTGAGAAGTTCGTTGTACGTATCGCAAGCCGCCTCGAGTGCCTCGATGTAACTCTGTTCAACTCGCAGCGGGGGATACTCGGGGTTTTCCACGACCGGAGTGCACAGATCGGCGCCAACGTCGAAAAGCTCATTTTGCACGCGCAGGAGCAACTCGATGATTGCAGGATCAAGATTACCCAAGGCAATCGCTACCCCGATGCTCGAATTGGCCTCGTCGGTGTCCGCGTAAGCGTGCAATCGGTGATCGTTCTTATCTACCCGCGACATATCTCCGAGTGCCGTTGTGCCGTCATCGCCAGTTCGCGTGTAGATCCGCGTCAGATTCACCATGCGCCCAGCCTATCGGGATGTGCGCGTCGCGCTCGGTCAGCGTGAAGGCCTAGGTCGCATATCCTTGTGGAATCATGGAGGTTTTCGAAATTGTTGGTGGCGCCCGCCTAGTCGGTGAGGTGCGGGTTACTGGCGCCAAGAACAGTGTGCTGAAGTTAATGGCCGCCACACTGTTGGCCGAGGGCGAAACCATCCTTCGCGAAGTACCTGACATCCTCGACGTGACGTACATGGCGGAGTTGTTGCGGCGTTTGGGCTGCATCGTTGAGCGTGATGTGGACGCACGAACACTCACCATCGATGTGC
>Ga0194051_1001661_pt1 | contig 11553 bp, 9 predicted proteins | sample SepL2320m_MetaG_FD_161275 | JGI IMG/M metagenome (GOLD analysis project Ga0194051, IMG submission 161275) | Anoxic zone freshwater microbial communities from boreal shield lake in IISD Experimental Lakes Area, Ontario, Canada - Sep2016-L239-20m | ecosystem: Environmental > Aquatic > Freshwater >... | reverse complement strand
CTACCGCAGTGGTTGTTCTCGGTGCCTCGGCGGCCATATTGAGTGAGCTTGGCGTGAGTCTGGCTGCGCTCCTAGCGAGTGCAGGCGTCATCGGAATTGCCTTGGGGTTCGGCGCTCAGAATCTGGTTCGAGACATGTTGGCCGGATGGTTCATCGTTGTTGAGGACCGCTATGGCGTTGGCGACAATATTGACGCGGGTGCACCCGCAATCGGGGTCGTCGAGCGCATCACGCTCAGGTCCACTCGGTTGCGTGACATCAACGGAATTGTTTGGCATGTAGACAATGGTGAAGTCGCTCGAGTTGGCAACAGAACACAAAACTGGTCCCGGGCGGTCATCGACGTGGTCGTGACTCCCCAGACAGATGTGGACCTGGCCTGTCAGTTGCTCGAACAAGTGGGCCTTGAGATGCGAGAAGATCCGCAATGGGCGCCGCACTTAGCTGAAGACCCACCGCATGTGCTCGGGGTCTATTCGATGGATCCAACAGGCGTGACGCTCCGTGTGCATCAAGACACCGAGCCGTCTAGTCAGTTTGCTGTTGAGCGGGAGTACCGCAAGCGGGTGTTGGCTCAATTTGAGTCTGCAGGAATTGTGCAGGCTTCGGTCAGTCAACTCACCTTGCGAAGCCAACCTGTTGCCCAAGCCGACTTGCATACAGAGAATCCAACCGAGACGAGCCCAACTCGCGATGAGCCCTCGAGTCGAGGGTCCACCGAACCAACCTAACGCGCTGATACGTTTGCTTTGCGGACGGAGTTCCTCGTTTGGTTTGCGCGTACGGGGTTAGGCCAGCCTCTGCACAACTGTCGTTAGCTTTGGCTAGCGGAAATGTGGAGGAGTTCAGATGAGCAAAATACTGATGCCAATCCTGCTACTTGCTGGTGGATTCATGGTGTTGGCCATGTGGCGCAGTCCAGCCACTGCAGCACACGACTTTGGAACGGTTCTCGGCAACGCTGGCACCTTTGCACAAGAAGTGTTGAGCAAAGTGGCAGAGTTCCTCGGCAATCTGGGTCGATGACCGACACGGGTCATCGACCGGGTTCGCGACCGTCGCGCCAAGGTGCTCGGCCTGCACGTCCGGGGGCGGGGCAGTCGAGCCAACGCGCCTCGCGCGGGTGGCATCCAGACACCATTGTGGATGCATATCTCGTTCCGGGGGAGCGAGTCGTGCTCGAAGAGACTCGCTCCGTGCGCGGATTCTTGCTGAATCAGATTCTTTGGTTGATTCTGGTTTTGTTTGGACTCGGAGTGGTTGTGCTGCTTGGTCAGGTGCTGCTCGCGGGGCTAGCAGTCATTGCCGCAGCAGGATTTGTTGCCTTTGTGGCGGCCCGGGCGCTTCAGGCTTGGTTCACGAGGTACGTCGTGACCGACTTGCGGGTGCTTCGTGTGAGCGGAGTCTTGAACCGGCGAGCTGAGTTCATTCCGTGGAAAAAAATCACCGATATTACGCGAACGGAATCCCTGCTGCAGTGGTGGGCGCGGACCGCCACCATCTGTATCGAATCAGCGAACGATGAATCGGGATTTCGTTCAATTGAAGATGTCGACGACCCGGCCTACTTCTACCGGGTGCTCGTCGAGATGGTGGACCGAAAACAGGGTCGGCTGAGAGATATCTCGATCTCTGACTAGTCGGAAGTCTCGACTCAATCGCGAGCGTAGCCAAGAGCACCGGCACAAGATCGGACCCGCGCACAGGTTGGCTAGGTCTGCGGCGTGGGAGTTTCAATCTGAGTCTGCACCAACAAGCTGTCTGCAGAATCGGTGAGCAACTCTTGCACTTTGCCGGCATCGGCCACGTCAGCCGACACCGTTGCGAACAAAGCCAAACGTTCAGCGGTATCGCGAACAGTGGCCTGTTGAATTGGTGATCCCATGCGGACTTTCGCTGCGGATTTCGCACCTCGAAGCTCAGACAGCACTTGCGCCGCTATCTCGAGAGCAGCCGGATTTCCATCGGCAGCAATCTGCTGCAGTTCAGCTGAGTCAGGCCAGGCTGAGCGATGAACAGAGCCCTGCATCCACCATGACCACACTTCTTCGGTAGTGAAGGGCAAGAAGGGGGCAAAGAGTCGGTGCAGGGTTGACAGCGCGAGTGCTAGCGAGGCTCGAGCTGACTGAGTCGCAGCACTTAATTCTTCGCCTTCGGTTCCGTATGCGCGACCCTTCACGAGCTCAAGGTAGTCATCACAGAATGGCCAGAAGAATTGCTCGGTTCGCTCCAACGCTCGCGCATAGTCGAAGGATTCAAAAGCGGCCGTTGCATCGGCGACGAGTTTGGCCAAACTCGCAACCATGGCTCGATCCAGGGGTTCGGTAATCGCCGCAGTTTCGACGGGCTGTTGAGTCTGCGTGGCCTCCGAGTCGCTCGCGCTGACACCAAAGGACAGCGCAAACTTCGATGCATTGAGCAACTTGATGGAGAGTCGCCGTCCAACCTTCATCTGCGCCTCATCAAAAGTCGTGTCGGTGCCTGGTCGTGCAGAGCCCGACCAGTAGCGCACCCCGTCGGCGCCATGCGCCTCGAGCAGATGGGTTGGCACGACCACATTGCCCTTTGACTTCGACATCTTCTTGCGATCCGGGTCCAAGATCCAACCCGAGAGCGCAACATTCGACCACGGGAGGGAGCCGTGTTCGTACTCGCTGCGTAACACGGTCGAGAATAACCAAGTCCGGATGATGTCGTGTCCCTGCGGGCGCATATCCAACGGGAAGGTGCGACTGAAGAGGTCGGCATCCTCCTCCCATTGGCAGCTGATCTGCGGAGTGAGCGAGGAGGTGGCCCAGGTGTCCATCACATCGGGATCGCCGATGAATCCTCCTGGAACGCCACGCTGACTCTCGGTGAAACCTGCGGGGCACTGAGACTGAGGGTCAACGGGGAGTTCAGCCTCGGTGGCTGTGATGGGGTTGTCATAGATGGCAACGGCGTCTGCATCGAGGTGGTACCAGAGCGGGAACGGCACGCCGAAGTAACGCTGCCGAGAGACCAACCAGTCACCATTGAGCCCGCCCACCCAGTTCTCGTAGCGGTGCCGCATGTACTCGGGGTGCCAAGTCAACTCGGTGCCAACCGAAAGCAGTTGGGCTTTGAGTTCCTCGGAGCGTCCGCCGTTTCGGATGTACCACTGCCGTGAGGTAACAATCTCGAGGGGCTTATCGCCTTTTTCGTAGAACTTCACTGGGTGCTGAATTGGTCGAACATCTCCGAGAAGTTCGCCAGACTCGCGCAGCATCTGCACCATCTGTTCGCGTGCGCCACCGGCTGCTTTGCGAGCGATTCGAGAATAAGACTCGCGTGCCGCGTCGGTGGTCAGCCAAGGCGGTGACTCGGCGGCAAAGCGGCCATCTCTGCCAATCACAGCCCGCGCCGGCAGGTTCAGTTCTCGCCACCACGTCACGTCAGTGGTGTCGCCAAACGTGCAGATCATGGCTACGCCAGTTCCCTTGTCTGGTTCAGCTAGTTCATGGGCGAGAATGGGAACTTCAACGCCAAATACAGGAGTGGTCACCGTAGATCCGAAGAGTGCCTGGTACCGCTCATCGCTGGGGTGTGCAACGAGGGCAACACAACTCACAACCAATTCTGGCCGGGTGGTGTCGATGAGCACGTCGGGGTTTCCAGCCGCAGCTTCCGAGGGGTGAAAGGCAAGTTGGTGGTACGCGCCCGGGCGTTCGCGGTCTTCGAGTTCAGCCTGAGCAACAGCAGTCTGAAAGGTGACGTCCCAGAGCGAGGGTGCTTCCATTGAGTAGGCCTCTCCGCGAGCCAAATTACGCAGAAATGCTCGCTGTGAAGCCCGACGCGAGGTCGTACTGATCGTGGAATAGGTCATCGACCAATCAACAGACAGACCAAGCTGACGAAACAGCGTCTCAAAAGCGGCCTCGTCAATCACCAGCAGTTGCTCGCAGAGTTCAATAAAATTCTGTCTTGATGTTGGTTGAAACTCGCGGCGTTCCGAGGCCGCATTTTCTGGTGGAGCAAAGGTGGGGTCGTAAGGCAAAGTTGGCTCACAGAGCACTCCGAAGTAGTTCTCTACTCGCCGCTCAGTGGGCAGGCCGTTGTCGTCCCAGCCCATGGGGTAGAAAACTTCACGTCCGGCCATGCGCTGATAGCGAGCGATGATATCGGTGTGGGTGTAGCTAAAAACGTGCCCGACGTGCAGAGATCCAGAGACCGTTGGTGGGGGAGTATCGATCGAAAACACGTTCGCTCGGGGAGCAGACCGGTCAAAGTTGTAGGTGCCCTCCGCCTCCCAGATGTTGCTCCATCGCTCCTCAAGGCCATCGAGTGAAGGCTTGGCCGGAACGCAACGATTAGGTCTGGGGGTGGGTGAAGTGCTCAACATACTTCACATAATCTACCGGCCATGCACACTACGGTCCGCAGTCATGGAATTGAATAGCGGAGTTGCAATCCTCACAGGGGCCGGCGGCGGCATCGGGTCAGCAATTGCGAGACGGCTTGGTCTCGAGGGAATGTCGCTCGTTCTCGCAGATCGCGATGCAGTATTGCTTGAGCGAACAGTCGAGATTTTGCCCGAGGAAACCGTGGTTGAAGTTGTCGTGGGTGATGTTGGCCTGGTTGCTCACCACGAAGAATTGGTGAGGGCCGCAACGAGTATGGGCGAACTCAAGCTGAGTGTTCTGAACGCTGGCGTCTACCTTCCGGGGCTGTGTTGGGAGATCCCCTTGGAACAGTGGGAACTGCAGATGCAGGTGAACTTTTGGGGAGTGTTGCACGGTGTGAGGGCAGCGGTGCCGACCATGATCGAGCAAGGGTTCGGCCATATGGTTGCTACTGCATCAGGTGCCGGCCTGGTGGCGACGCCCGCACTCTCTCCCTACGTGGCAAGCAAACATGCCGTTGTGGGGCTTATGGAATCGCTGCACCATGAGTTGAACCGGGTAGCTCCAGCGGTGCATAGCTCGGTGATCTGCCCCGGAAATATTCGCACCCCGATGGCTGCGAATTCCCGAGCGGCTGCGGGAATCGAGACGGAACACCTTCTTGGCGAGGCGCTCGTTGTGGCCCAGTCCGTTCGTGCTGGTAACGATGCGGGGGCTGATTCCGACACCGTGGCAGAAGCTCTCGTGCAAGCCGTTGCAGAGAATCGGTTTTGGGTGCTGCCTCAGCCCGAGGTGGCCTGGGGTGCGCTCGATCGCGTGCAGCGAATCATGGATGGGCGCGAACCCATCGACTTGATCGGTTAGTTCAGCGTCCCTGGGCTTGGTTGGACGCTCGGCTCGCTGGCAAGAACAACGCGATTGCCACCTTCTGCTTGCGCTTGCGCAGTAGCGGTTTCGGCGAGTTCAACAATCTGATCAAGCGAGGTTGCGCGATGGGACTCCACAAGCCCCGCCGAGAAGGTAAAGGGGTGATTCTCTTGAGAGACCAGAAGTAACGCCAGCGATTCTCTTGCACGTTCGAGTGCAGCGGTTGCTTGGATTGCTGAGCAATCAGCAAGCACGACAGCAAAGCGCGGTCCGTCGAGTCGGCAGATGAGATCCTCGGGGCGCAGCGTGGTGCACAACACGTCAGCCATGAGGCGAAGCGAGTCATTGCGTTGCTCGACGCTCCGATTGCGAGCGACTCCGGCGAAGGAATCAATCGAGATGATGCCAACGCAAAACGGTGCCAGCGTGCGAACCAAGTCCCTGAGCTGATGCCGCAGAGCTTGGGCGCCGGGCAAGGCAGTAATTGGATCGGTCGTGCCGGCTCCAGACGGTCCTCGCTGCAGTCTCTGCTCGGCGACTCTGATTCCCGTTCTTTCTACAGCCCAGGCTGCGCGGCTCATTGTCTTTGCGTTGGCGATCTCACCAGGAGCGCACGTGATACAAACCGAACCGAGTGTTCGATCACCAAGGTGTAGGGGAATGCAAATGGCTGAAGTCTCTCCACCGGGATCATGTAGGTGGCCGCAGGCATCCAGTGCTGTCGAACTTGCCGATACAGCGATTACTGAACTTGATAACGCAGTACATGATGGTGTGTGAGGTAATGGCACGGCCTGTTCCAACGAACCGCCACTCATGCGGATCTGCCAGCCAACGCGGGGTTCGTCTGGAACGCTTAGCAACAATGACACTTCTGTATCTGGCATCAACTCGGCGACGGCTCTCAGTCCAGTCCGGAGCGCGCCGGGCTCAGCCTCGGCTGCGAGTAACGCTCGTTCGAGTCGTTCGCGAAATTCCTGATCCGTCCGATGATCGAGTAGTTCCTGCTCAGCGCAGAACTGTCGCTTTTGAGCTGTTTTCCGGGAGTCGATCAGCGGTTGCAAGATGAACGTGTGGGTCGCTGCGATCGAAACCAAAATACCGACTAGCAGTAGCAGTGCGGCCGGAACCCCGGAGGCACCGCTTGCGAGGACCAGAAAAGCCGAGACGAGCACCGGAGCAGAGACACTCAAACTGAGTCGAACTGCGTCGTTCGTCAGGAGCGAACTGCCTCTAGATGACTTCACAGGCCTAAGCCTACGGAGAGTGCAGGAAAACCCACCCGCCCGGCACCCAACCCAAAACCCTGCGTTCTGTCCTGCGCTGTGCCCGAAGACCCTTGTTCTGTCCTGCGCCTCACCCCCCATAGGGGGTCCCTCGCAAAACGGAACGGGGTGGGATGGGTCGCTTGCAGAACAGGACGGGTTGGGAGGGAGTATCGCGGCGGACGGTAGGATGCCGGTCCATGATCCGGTTGTACGACACTGCGCTTGCCGCGGTAACTCCTTTGGAAACGAGAGAAGCCGGAAAAGTCTCGATGTATGTATGTGGTCCGACCGTGTATGGCCCACCACACCTTGGCCACGGTCGGTTCTCGCTCGTATTCGATATTCTGCGCCGCTATTTGGTGTGGTCGGGGAACCAAGTCACGTACGTTTCCAACATCACCGATATAGACGACAAGATCCTTCAGCGAGCGGCGCAAGAAGGGCGAGACTGGACCGAGGTTGCCCAAGAGTACGAGCAGGTCTGGTACTCGGCGATGGATGCAATTGGCGTGCTGCGGCCAGACCGTGACCCCCACGCCACGCAGTACGTCGAGCAGATGGTGCAACTCATTGCAGATCTGATTCAATTCGATGCTGCCTACACGACACCCGATGGCGTGTACCTGTCGGTGGATCAGGTTGACGGCTATGGCTTGCTTGCGCGCCAGTCCCTCGATGAGATGCTCGCTGGCGGCGGTGATCGCGTGATTGTGGGGGAAGGGCACAAGCACCACCCCGCCGACTTTGTGTTGTGGAAGTTTGCCAAGCCGAATGAGCCCGCTTGGGACTCACCCTGGGGCGCTGGGCGACCTGGTTGGCATACCGAATGTGTTGTGATGAGCTTGGACCTGCTGGGCGACGGGTTTGACCTTCATGGCGGCGGCATGGATTTGGCATTCCCGCATCATGAGAATGAACGTGCACAAGCAGTGGCCTTGGGCCGGTCGTTTGCTCAACACTGGATGCACAACGGCTTCGTCGAGGTCGGCGGCGAAAAGATGTCGAAGTCGCTGAACAATTTTACCACGTTGGTCGACTTGATCGAGGCCCATGATCCGCGTGCGTATCGCTTGGTGGTGCTCGGTTCGCATTATCGATCGCCAGTCGAGGTGACTGACGCAACGATTACCGCGGCCGAGAACGCCTTAGATCGCTTGGATTCGCTCGCTCGACGCCTAACAACGGCAGTCGTTGCGCCGGCCCCGGCCGACCTACAGGTCATGGATGCGTTTCGAGAGCAGATGGATAATGACCTTGACACTCCTGCAACGTTTGCGCAGATTTTCGGTCTCGTCACCGAGATCAACCGGGTCCTCGATGCTGGAGATTTGGATCAGACTGCTGCCCCGCTCGTAGCGGCATGGCTACAGATTCTTGAAGCTGTTGGCTTGCCGGTGTTTGGTCAGGCCACGCCGATTCCAGCAGAGATCTTGGGCCTCGCCGCTCAGCGAGACGCTGCGCGTGCGGCCAAAGATTGGGCTGCCGCGGATCTGTTACGAGATCAGATTCAAGCAGCTGGTTGGTTAGCAGAGGATTCGCCAACCGGAACTCAAGTCCGGTTGGCATAACCCCTGCCCTCTGAGCCCACCCCTGGCACCTGACTTAGGCCGTGTTAACGGACGGCGTAGCTGGTATCTGAGACCTTCATCTGTGTGGAGTCAACGACTTGGAAGTCTGACGGTGTCAGGCGTGTGAGTTGCGCCATGTCAGCGTTGTTCCAGTCGGCGCTGTTCTCTGCCAGAAGGCTGAACTGATGTGCGCAGCTGTCGGTCAGAATCGCGCCTCGGGTTTGGAGCGCCTCAACAATGACTCGGGTGCCACCCGTGAACGAGGCCGGGTCGATGTTTTTGCCCAGTCTGATCCAGGTGCCCATTGGCATTGCATCGGTTGCTGTATTCAAACCGTCGCTCTTTCGTGCTGGCCACTGTGAGGTGGTGCTAATTCGAGTGTTCTGGGAGCAGAACGCCATCACGTGGGGGATCGTTCCGGACTTCACCTCGGAGTTCAACACATACTGACCAATCATGGGCATGTTGGGTGCGTTCGTGGTGCCGAGCGGCATGTCGTTAGAGTTCAGTGGGTAGCGAGCTCCGGCAAGTGCATTGCGATTAAAGGAGGTGCCGTTCCAGACCTGTGAGTATTGGATGAGTTCGTAGGCCATGCACTCCGCCGAGTCCACCACCATGAGTCGCTTGTCCCAAGCGCCGGCTGGGTTTGGCGCTCCTTGCAGCAGAGGTGCAGCGGGAACTGGGTACGGGCCGAGGTATGACTTTGCGGACCAGTCGTGGCCGAACGTGACTGGCTTAAAGCCTGTGACTCGTGAATCCACGATGTTCATGGGAGTCCCTGGTCGGGAGCCTTCCCAGATAGTTGAACTTGGTGCAACCAGATTGGTAGCAGAGCCGCCGATGCTATTGAGCCAAGCGGTGGACTCCGAGCGAACGGGCAGCGAATCAACGTTCGTGGCGTTCATGTAGTGGTCTGGGGGGAACACTGCGCAGCCACCAAGTGTTGCTGTGGTCTGAGTTTGATGGAATGAGGCTGTCAAGGAGAGCGGGCCAGAGGTCCGTGGCGTGGTGGTGGTCGTGGTGGTGGGTGGGCGTGTGGTGGTGGTTGTGGTGGTCGGTGGGCGAGTGGTGGTAGTTGTCGTGCGTGGCTTCGCCGTCGTTGTTGTGGCAATTCGTACCGTGGTCACTGCCTGAGCGGAGAGGCCGCTTGAGGGAGAAACCTGGCCAAGTAGCGGTCCGGCGATCGGCGTGCAGGCTGCGCTGAACACCAGCAATGCGATCGAAATAGACAGGATTTGAATCGTGTTGCGCAGTTGCAACTGGCCGCGGTTTGAGTTCATGCTCCAATATCGACGGCCTGCCTACCTGGCAGGATCTCGACGTCAGCCGTATCGACATGAAGCCGAAAAGCTTGAGCAGGAATTCACTGAACAACTAGTCGCAGCAGTTAGGCAGCGAACTGATCTATTGAGTTGTTCAGAGTTGTGGCAGTCATCGCAATCTCGACTTCGATTGCATCCTCGGGGTCGAGCTCAATGAACTCGCTGTGCGCGCCTTGCTCCGTGGCTGACGCCGCCTTCCAGACCGTAAGTTCGGATGGTAGGCCGCGACCTATCCAGAACGCGGGTCCGCGAATTGTGGGTCCCAACTTGCCGGCCCAGAAGTTTGCTCGGTGATGAGAGGGGTGCTGGGTTGCGGGTCCAGGTTGCGCCAGCCAAGAACTTTGCAGAGCGCCGCTTGCAGCGAGGGCAACAAGTCCAGCTGCGAGCAGGCCGCGCACTGCGTGGCGTGCGGACTCATCGCTCAGGTTGAACTCGGTGGTCAACAGTTCTTGAAGCTCCTTGTCGGTCAGGTCAAGTACCACGGCTAGGGCCGAAAGGTCATGGGCACGAAGGTGTACCTTTTCCTCGGGCCTGAGGCCTCGCTGCCTGCGCACTGCAGCGAGGTAGCTCTGGATGAGGTCAATGTTGAACTGCTGCGGAGTGGTGTCTGGGCCAAGGTAGTCAGCAACGAGAATTTGTTCATCTCCAACCCGGAGCACTCCAAGGTGCTGAGGGTCGATCAGGTCGGTACGGGCGACCATCACGTCTTGCAGATCATCGCCGAGTGCCGCAACTGCGGAGACAAGTTGGGAGGCATCTGGGATCGTACGGTGAGCCTCCCAAGAGCGCAACGTAGAGCGAGAAATGCCAATCCGGCGCGCGGCCTCACGCTGGTTCAAGCCCGACAAGATTCGGAGTTGATGTACTGAGTTTCCGGTGTTCTGCTCGGCGAGCATCGTGCCTCCTGCTGACACAATCGGACGCAATCGCTCAGATGTGAGCAATTCAACCCAGTTGTAGAGATTGTTGTTGTAGTTCAGCTATTTGGTCCGTACGGTTTGGTAATCCCCCGTGAAGTGCTAGGTTACCCATGGGTAACCTACGGAACAGTAAGTTCTGAGTAGGTAGATCTCACGAACTGAACCTGACACCACCGAACAGCACGAGAGTATGAAGCGAAAGGAACGCAGCGCATGAGTGAATTCTCGATGACCTTGAATGAGGACCAACTGCAGATCCAGAAGTGGGTCCATGACTTTGCCGAGAACGTGGTGCGGCCCGCAGCTGAAGAGTGGGACGAGCGTGAAGAGTTCCCGTGGCCAATCGTTCAGCAGGCTGCTGACATTGGTTTGTATGGATTCGAATTCATCTCTCAGGCAATGCTCGGGGACCCAACTGGGCTGACCATGCCAGTTGCACTTGAGGAACTGTTCTGGGGTGACGCAGGCATTGGCTTGGCCATCTTTGGTTCTAGCCTTGCGGCCGCCGGCATTGCCGGCAACGGAACTATGGAGCAAACACTCGAATGGGTGCCACAGTGCTACGGCACCCCCGAGAAGATTGCGCTGGGAGCCTTCTGCGTTTCTGAGCCCGACGCAGGCTCAGATGTCTCTTCGCTTCGGACCCGTGCGGTGTACGACGAGGTCAAAGACGAATGGACTCTGAACGGAACCAAAGCATGGATCACGAACGGCGGAATTGCCGATGTGCACGTTGTGGTTGCAACCGTTGACCCTGCGCTCAAGGGTCGCGGCCAGGCCAGCTTCATCGTTGGGCCCGGTACTCCCGGATTGTCGATGGGGCAGAAGTACAAGAAGCACGGTATTCGCGCCTCGCATACCTCTGAGGTTGTGCTTGACGATGTGAAGATCCCTGGAGCAAACCTGCTCGGCGGCAAAGACAAGCTGGATGAAAAAATCGCTCGGGCTCATGAGGCACTGAAGAACCCAACGATCCATTCGGGCAAGCAGCCGGCGATGGCAACCTTCGAGGCCACACGCCCAGCCGTGGGTGCTCAGGCAGTTGGTGTGGCGAGAGCGGCCTATGAGTACGCACTGCAGTACGCCCAGGAGCGCACAGCATTCGGCAAGCCCATCATCATGAATCAGTCGATTGCGTTCATGCTGGCTGATATGGCCACGCAGATTGAGGCTGCTCGACTGATGGTCTACCGTGCAGCTTGGTTGTCGGGTAACGGCGGCGGTTTTGTCAACGCCGAGGGCTCAAT
>Ga0194051_1001660_pt1 | contig 11554 bp, 7 predicted proteins | sample SepL2320m_MetaG_FD_161275 | JGI IMG/M metagenome (GOLD analysis project Ga0194051, IMG submission 161275) | Anoxic zone freshwater microbial communities from boreal shield lake in IISD Experimental Lakes Area, Ontario, Canada - Sep2016-L239-20m | ecosystem: Environmental > Aquatic > Freshwater >... | reverse complement strand
GCTTGCCGCAACGCAAGAGGGCGATGCGCATTGCGGGCGGCTGCATCCCACATCAGGCGCGGATCGAAGGCTTCGGCAGCAACGATGGTGACGAAGACCACGGCGCAGAAGGCGAGCGCGCCCGAGCCAGGCTCGATGGTCACCACGCGGCCGAACTGGACCAGCGCACCCAGGAGCGATTCCATGAAGATGTCGACCATCGACCAACGCCCGACCCAGGCGACGATGTAGTAGAGCGTCGTGCGCTGGCGCAGGAGAACCGACGCCCCGCGCTCGGTCGTCACCATCATGGTGGCGCCCAGCATGACCGCGAGCCCGATCAGCTTGAACATCGGCACCAGGATGCTGGCGAAGAAGACGAGCAGCGCCAGGGGATACATCTTCGACGCCAGCAGCTCCTCGACACCGCCCAGGATGGTGCTGGGCTGCCCGGCGCCGCCCTGCATGACGGTGAGCACGGGATAGATGTTGGCCGGGACGTAGAGGACAGCGGCGGCGATCACGAGCGCCCAGGTTCGTTGCAGGCTGTAGGGCTTGCGGGCGTGCAACGGGGCGCCGCAACGCGGACACCGGGGGGCGTGGTCGCCACCGTGCTCCGGCGGCACCGAGACCAGGCCGCAGCTCTCGCATCCCACCGCCTCGGGGCGAAAATCGAGGCGCGCTGGTGTAGCGACCGGTGGTGGCATCGGCGCATGGGTCTGGCCGCTGCGCTCGATCCCCTCCCAGACGGCATGGGGGTCGAGCGCGGTCTCCGCCCAGACGATCACGATCGAGTAGAGGCCGAGGGCGTAGACGGCGGGGCCGATCTCGATGTTCACCAGGTCGCCGAGCTTGGTGTAGGCCACGAACACGCCCAGCAGCAGGACTTCGAGCATCGCCCAGGTCTTCATGTAGCGGACGACGCGGAAGACGCCGCGCAGGTTCGGCGGCGGTGTGGGCAGCTTGAGACCGACCAACACGTAGATGATGCCCACGAGCCTGATCAGCGGCGCAGCGACGGTGGTGAGCGCGACGGCAGCCGCCAGCGGCCACAGACCGCGCGCGACCAGCTCGATCGGCCCCGAGGCCAGTGTCGTCGAGTGCACGATGCCGGCCGTCGATACCTTCATCAGCATGGCCAGCCACAGAATGGCGAACAGCACCAAAGCCGCGATGTTGAGGGCCAGGCTGCGATCGAACGGATCCGCCCGGGTGAGACGCAGGACGGTGCCGCACCTGACGCAGTCCGAGCGCATGTCGGCGCCGAGCGCCGGCACGATCTGGAACAGGCCGCAACCTGGGCACTCGCGAAGCTCCGGCGCCGTCACCGGCGCCTCGGCCGCGGGCGGCAGGGCGGCGGCACGCAGCATCTACGGCTGCAACAAGGCGGCGACCCCGTCGGCGAGTTCGCCCACGGCATCGCTGATCGCCGCCACCTGACCCGTCACGTCCGGCGTCGGCGGCTGACGGGAAATGGCAAAGTTACGTGACGCCGAGCGCCGGGGCCGGTTGAACTCCACGGCCGCCTGGGCCAGCAGGATGAGCATGCCGGCCTTGTCGGTATCGAGGCGCTGGATGTTGATGCCGAGCACGGCGTTGGGGTCGGCGTTGATGGCGCCACTTTCGCTATAGATCTTGCTGTTGGGAAGGCGCTGCGACAGCTCGACGACGAGGACACGTCCGAGCAGAGACCCCAGGGACTCGCCCCACCAGTTGTTGGCCATGACGCCGAGCTTGTAGTCTTCGGAGGAGCGCACGATCTCCTTGCGGTCGAGGTAACTGGCGAGGCCGATATCGCGCAACTGGACCACCCGCGGGCCGGCCGGGAAGGTCGGACCGGGCCGGACGGCGACGGTGTAGAGAACCGGATCGGGCGAGGCGCCGCAGGCGCCCACGAGGGCCGGCACTGCGATGGCAGACAGGCGGCGGCGGCCCAGCATCATGTCGATCATTCCTTGCCGGTGTTTGTGCGACCCTTGATCAGGGCCTCGGGATGCCGCGCCAGGAGATCGCTCAAGGCACGGATGGAGCGCGCCGTCTCGGTGATCTGCGGCATCAGACGATCGATATCGCGGAGAAACTTCGACTGGTCGCCATAACCCTTGTCGAGCGAGCCGATCAGACGGTTCGCCTTGGTGAGCGAATCCTGGAGCTGCACCGCGATGTCGGGCAGCCGCTTGAGCGCCGGCGTGGCCCCGTCGTCGAGCTTGCGCAGGACATCCTGAGCTTCGACCATCGTGCTCTCGAGTGCCGCCAACGTCTTCTTTAGTTGCGGTCCGTTGACGATGCCGTCCAGGCCCTTGAACGACCCCGCCAGGCTTCGGCCGATCTGGTCGAAGTCGATGCGATTGATCTTGGACAGGAGTTCGTTGGCCGACCGCGTGATGCTGTCGAAGCCGCCGACTTCCGACGACGGCACGACGTAGAGATTGCCGTCCACCTCGAGTTCGGCCGGCGGGGCGTCCGGCATCATCTCGAGCGCCACGATCTTCTGTCCGGTGATCAGGCTCGGCGCCTGCAGGGTGGCCCGCAATCCACGCTTGACAATCTCGGCGGCAAGCGCGCCCGGAGCAAGCCCCTGGGCGGCGGAAATGCCCGTGATGCGGTCAGCTTCGATCCGGTAATGCACCGGCGCCACGATCCGGTCCTGTTTCGGCTGGTAGACGAGCGACACGTCGGTGACTTCACCGACCTTGAGACCATAGAGCGTCACATCGGCACCGACCGAGAGACCGGCGACGGATCCGGAAAAATTCGACACGAGTTGCAGCTGACGGCCGAACCCCGCCGATTTCGCCACTTCCTGGCTGGCATAGAGCGGAAAATGGAAATGCTGGGGCGCGACGGGAGATTTCGGATAGGAAGAGGTGTCGAAGGCGATGCCGCCCAACAACACAGCCCGAAGGGACTCGAACTGCACATCGACGCCGCCCGACGTGAGCTTGATCGAAATGCCCGAGGCGTTCCAGAACAGCGTGTCCTCAAACACATACTTGTCATAGGGCTCGCGCACGAAGGCGTGGATGATGACGTCGCTGGCAAGATCGCCGACATGCCAGCCGAGGACGGTGCCGACTTCGAGGTCGCGGAAGTAGACCGGCGAGCCCAGGCTGATCGAGCCCAAGCGCTTGCTGTTCAGCCGGTAGGTAGTGCCCTTGGTCGAAGCCTGGAGGACGGGTGGGTCTCGCTCACCGGTGAAGCTACGCTGTGACGCGCCCTTCTTTTTCGTCGGCCGCATGCCGATGTAGGAGCCGGATAGCAGCGTATCGAGGCCGGTGACGTTGCCGGCGAAGAGCTGAGGCTTGACCACCCAGAAGATCGTCTGGTCGGTCAGCAGGGCCTCGGCCTCGCGCACCGTTTCGACCGTCACGATCACGTGTGAGAGGTCCGGCGCGATGGCGATGGTCTTCACCGTTCCCATCACAACGTTCCGGTACTTGAGCTGGGATTGGCCAGCCGTCAGGCCGGCCGCGGAATCGAAGGCGATAGTGATGGTCGGGCCGCGCTGGGAAAACGTGTCCCAGGCCAGCCAGGCGGCGATCAGGCCGGTGAGAATCGGAATGATCCAGACCAGGGGAATGCGGCGCCGGCGATGCGCTTCCGCTGTCGGTAGGTTTGCCGGCTCAATGTGGTCGGTCATCGTCCCCAGTCCTGCGGCGATCTCCCGCGGTCCCGCCTGAAAGTAATGGATTCCGGCCTGCCCGCAACCGGCGGTCTCAGGCCGTATTGGGTATTTGCATCAGCCCGTCTATGCCGACCGAATGGATGAAAGGTACCCGTGCCGTCAGCGTTCGCGATCATCTATGTCGCGCGCCAGAACCTCGCGTTTGCCGACGTGGTTGGCGGAACTGACGACCCCCTCGCGCTCCATGCGCTCGACGATGCGGGCGGCGCGGTTGTAGCCGATCTGCAGGTAGCGCTGGATGAAACTGGTGCTGCACTTGCGCTCACGCGCCACGAGGGCGATTGCCTGGTCGTAGAGCTGGTCGCTCTCGGGCTCCTCGCCGCCCTCGCCCGGCATGCCTTCGATACCGGCATCGGGATCGTCGGTGACCGATTCGATATAGGCCGGCGCGCCCTGGGCGCGCAGGTGGCGCACCACCTCCTCGACCTCGCCATCCGACACGAACGGCCCGTGCACACGCGCGATCTTGCCGCCGCCGGCCATGTACAGCATGTCGCCCTGGCCCAGCAGCTGCTCGCCGCCCTGCTCGCCCAGGATGGTGCGGCTATCGATCTTCGACGTCACCTGGAAGGAGATGCGGGTCGGGAAGTTGGCCTTGATGGTGCCGGTGATGACATCGACCGAAGGCCGCTGCGTCGCCATGACGACATGGATGCCGGCGGCGCGCGCCATCTGGGCGAGGCGCTGCACGGTGGCCTCGATTTCCTTGCCGGCGACCAGCATCAGGTCGGCCATTTCGTCGATGATGACGACGATGAACGGCAGCGGCGTGAGGTCCATCTCTTCGTCTTCGAAGGTCGGCTTGCGCGTCTCGGGATCGATGCCGGTCTGCACCTTGCGGGTGAGCGCGCCACCCTTGCGCGCGGTTTCGATCAGCTTCTCGTTATAGCCCGCTATGTTGCGCACGCCGACCGCGCTCATGGCGCGATAACGGTCTTCCATCTCGCGCACCACCCACTTCAGGGCGACGATGGCCTTGCGCGGCTCGGTGACGACAGGCGTCAGCAGATGCGGGATGTCCTGATAGACGCTGAGTTCCAGCATCTTGGGATCGATCATGATGAAGCGACACTGATCCGGCGTCAGGCGGTAGAGTAGCGACAGGATCATGGTGTTGACGGCCACCGACTTGCCCGAGCCGGTGGTGCCGCCGATCAGCAGATGCGGCATGCGCGCAAGATCGGCAATGACCGGGTCGCCGCCGATATCCTTGCCCAGCGCCAATGGCAGGCCGAGGCGGGTATCCTCGTAGTGGCGGGTCGACAACAGCTCGCGCAGGAACACCGTCTCGCGCTTGGCATTGGGCAGCTCGATGCCGATGACATTGCGGCCCGGCACGGTGGCGACGCGCGCCGAGACGGCGCTCATCGAGCGGGCGATGTCGTCGGCCAGGCCGATGACCCGGCTCGACTTGGTGCCTGGCGCCGGCTCGAGCTCGTAGAGCGTCACGACCGGACCCGGCCGCACCTTCACGATCTGTCCCTTGACGCCGAAGTCGTCGAGCACGGTCTCGAGCAGGCGCGCATTCTGCTCCAGCGCCTCCTCGTCGATCTTTGGCTGGGTATTGACGCGCGAGGGCAGCGACAGGATGTCGAGTGGCGGCAGCTTGTATTCGCCGGCCGCAAGATCGAGTTCGCGCTGGCCGGCCTTGGCGGCGCGCTTGCCCTGGGTGAGCCCGCCGGCCTTGCGGGGAATGATCTTTACGCCGGGTGTTGCGGCAACGGCCACCGCCTGCTCGACCGGCAGGGCGTCGGGCGTGAAGGGATTGTCGTCGTCGACGGGCTCGATCGCGGGCTCCGCAGCCGGGTATTCCGACGGCAACGGCGGCGCGACATCGACCGCTTCCTGCGATGCGTCCATTAGCGGCTCGTCTTCGGCCCGCGCCGTGGTCTGGACATTGCGACGGGCGAGGAACGGCTCGATCCGGAGGCCAGCCAGGCGGTCGAACAACGTCCGCTCCCGCACCGAGTCGACCGCTGCGTCCGAGATGCCCGGCGCCTGCGGGTCGAGCGGCACGGGCGAGTCGGGAATCGCCGGCGCCTGGCGCTCGATCGGCGCATAGGGTGCATCGACCAGCAGGGAGTCGCGCGGCGGCATCGGCGTGCCTTCATCGGGAATCTGCTCGATGCGCGGCTCGAAGTGGCTCGGATCGTACTGGCTGGCGTCGATCTCACCGGGGATCTCGGCATAGCCGAGCGACGGTGCCGGAAGATCGGCATCTTCGTCGAGCGTCTGCGGCTTGCCGCGCCACAGGGCGACGCCGGCCCGGACCAGCCACATGCTCCACAGGAAAGGCGCGCGCAGAATGCGGAAGATCAGCGGCAGGTCGGTCCGGTTCATGCCGAGCGCCGGCGCCATCGCGATGAATGCCAGCGCCGCGCAAACGGGCTCGATCAGGGCAAGACTGCCACCGCTCGAATGGGTGAGGACCATCTCGCGGAAGCGGCCGACGAGGGCCAGGCCGACCAAGCCGCCGGCCCCGGCGTGTGTCGCAGCACTGCCGACGTCGCCCAGGCCGACGCACGCCACGCTCATCATCAACAGCGCCAGCAGCAGCAACGACAGTCGCAGTCCGAAGAAGCCGAGGTGGTGGGTGCGCAGCATCCGAACGCCCCAGGTGATCAGCGCCACCGGCACGAGGATGATGGCGAGCCCGAAGGTCTGCAGCAGGACGTCGGAGATATACGCGCCGGAAATACCCACGAGATTGTGCGGTGCGCGACCCGTGGCGTGATTGAGCGAGGGATCGCCCGGGCTGTAGGTGAACAGTGCCAGCAGCAACGCAACGCCCGCCGCGGCGACGCCGGCGCCCACCAGTTCCATCATGCGGCGGCGCAGGAAGTCGCGCCCGCCCTCCGGCAGTATCGCCGTTTTGCGGGGCATCGCGGAAGTGGCGCCGATCATGGCCATCGCGCTTTTGCGCTCCCTACAGCACCGCGGCGAGGCGGGTCAGCCCCTCGCGCGTGGTCTTCTCGTCATGCACCAGCGCCACGCGGATGTAGCGCTGGGCGGTATTGATGCCGCCTGTCTCGCGGCAAGCAAAACTACCCGGCAACACCTTGAGGTGCGCCTCGGCCCAAAGCCTGCACGTGGCCTCCTCGCCGTCGCCCACGTCGAGCCACAGGAAGAAGCCGCCGCCCGGCGTGTAGTAGCCGAAGCGGTTGTGCAGGATCTGCTCGGCCACCCGGAAATTCTTGGCGTACCACTCCCGTGTCTCGACGGGGTGGGTCTCTTCACGCCATAGCGCCGCCGACGCCTTCTGGACGGCAAACGGGATCTGCGGCCCGCCGTAGGTGCGCCAACGCAGCATCATCGCCACCAGCTTCGGATCGCCCGCCATGAAGCCCGAGCGCAGACCGGCGGCGTTGGAGCGCTTGGAGAGCGAATGGAAGACCGCGAGGTTATGGAACGGATCCTTACCGCCGGTTTCGTCCATCGCCAGTGCCGCCGCGAGGCCGCCGACCGGCGCCTGGCCGGTGTAGATCTCGGCATAGCACTCGTCGAGGGCGAGCACGGCGTCGTGCTTGCGGCAGAGCCGAAGGAGGTTCTGCAGGTAATCCATGCTGGCGATGGCACCCTGCGGATTGGCCGGCGAGCACAGATAGACGACCGACATGCGCTTCCACGTTGCTTCGTCGATCTTGTCGAACTCGGGCAGGAAGCCGTTCTCGGCATTGGCGTTGACCAGTAGCGGCTCGCCACCGGAGAGGACCGCGCCGCCGAGATAGGCCTGATAGAACGGATTGGGCAGTGCCACGACCGGCTTGCCGCCACCTTTCTCCTGTGGTGTGGCGACGGTGGCGATGACGTAGACGCCTTCCTTGCTGCCCGCGGTCGGATGGACATGCTGGTTGGGATCGAGCAGGCCCTTGGGCAGCTTGTAGCGCCGCGTCAGCCACTCGCAGATCGCAGCGTTGAGATCAGGCAGGCCCTGGTTGGGCGGGTATTTGTTCCAGCCGTCGACCTCATCGATCACGATCTGGCGGGCGAAGGCTGGCATCGCTCCCTGCGGCTCGCCGACCGACATGTTGATCATCGACAGGTGGGCGGGCGGCGCGACGGGGGCCAACAACGCGTTCAGCCGCGCGAACGGAAAGTCGGTCAGCGTCTCCGTCAGGCGCGGGTTGAACATCTATCCATCCAATGGGCCGGGCGGCCGGGCGGGACAAAGCAATGGCGCTGCCGGGAGGGGCCCCGGTCAGCTCAACAGTGGCCTATTCTATGAAACAAATTAGCCAATAACAACAATGGAATAGGCCATTTTCTTGAGACGATAGAAGGGGTTGGGATCCCTTCGCGTCCGACCACTAGCCCTTGAGGAGAGCTACAGGTCGAGTCGCCAGTAGCGTCTGAAGCGCTCCTCGACGAGGGGCGCGCTCCGCTTGGCCTTTGCGATGTCAGCATCGCCGCCCTCTGCATCCCCCGTCTTGCGCCGGGCAATACCACGGCCGAACAGGGCAAACGGCTCGTCGGGCACGATATGGAGCGACGCTTGGTAGTCGGCCAGGGCCTGCTGGAGTCGGCCAAGCTTCAGAAACGCCGCTCCGCGGCCGTTCAGGGCATTGATGGAATGGGGCCGCAGCCGTAGCGCCTCGCTGCAATCGACGAGGGCGGCCTCTGCCTCGTTGATGGCGACGCGGGCCCAGCACCGGCTGGCGTAGGCGGCGAAGAAGGCCGGATCGATCTTCAGGACCTCGTCGAGTTCACGGATGGAACGGGCGAACTCGCCCCGCTGGAAATAGACATTGCCGCGACCGTGGATAGCGAGAACGTAACCCGGCCGCAGTCGCAAGGCTTCGTCGAAATCCCGGAGCGCCTGATCGAGCTGGCCTTTCTCGACGAGGACGTTGCCGCGAACGATATAGGCCTCGACATGGAGGGGATCGATCCGGATCGCCTCATCGTAATCACGCAACGCGAGGTCATCCTGCTTCCTGGCGCGATAGGCCTGCCCACGACTCCGATAGGCGCGCGAGACCTCTTGCGGCGTGCGGGAGGCTGCCGAATCGATGATCGTCGTGCAGGCGCTAATCGTGTGCTCGGTCAATGGGCCGAGGCAGGTCCTCTGGGCGTCCTGCGGTACTTGCGCCGATGCTGGCACGCTGCTCCCCAACAGGAGCAGCGCCGCAAGGACGGTCTGCCACCGCACCGTTACTGCACCCGCTCCCCATGCAAGGCGGTGTCGAGGCCTTCGACCTCTTCGTCGCGCGTGACCCGGAGTCCGACCATGGCGTCGACGATCTTCAGAATCACCCAGGTCGCCACCGCGCAAAACGCGCCGACGACCGCCACACCGTAGAGCTGGGTCAGGATTTGGCCCGCGTTGCCGTCGACCAGACCAACCGGCTGGCCCTTGGCGACATCGTTGATGGCCCGGGTGGCGAATACGCCGACCAGGATCGAACCCACGATGCCACCGACGCCGTGCACGCCGAAGACGTCGAGCGAATCGTCGTAGCCTAGCCGCGTCTTCAGGACCACGGACGCCCAGTAGCAGATGGCACCGGCCGCGACCCCGATCAGCATGGCAGCCCAGGGCTCGACGTAGCCGGCGGCGGGCGTGATGGTGCCGAGACCGGCCACCGCGCCCGACAGGATGCCGAGGACGGAGGGCTTGCCACGGCTTGCCCATTCGATCGACATCCAGACCAGTGCCGCGACAGCGGCCGAGATGTGGGTGTTCAGCATGGCGCTGCCCGCCAGTTCGCCCGACGACAGGGCCGAGCCGGCATTGAAGCCGAACCAGCCGACCCACAGCAGCGACGTGCCGACCAGGGTGAGCACCAGGTTGTGCGGCGCCATGTACTCGGTGCCATAGCCGTGGCGCTTGCCGATGACGATGCAGCAGACGAGGCCGGCGATGCCGGCGTTGAGATGGACGACCAGGCCGCCGGCGAAATCGAGTACACCCGCGGCCCCGAGAAAGCCACCGCCCCACACCCAGTGCGCCACCGGGACGTAGACGAACAGCAGCCACAGCGCCATGAACCACAACATGGCCGAGAACTTCATGCGCTCGGCGAAGGCGCCGGCGATGATCGCCGGCGTAATGACGGCGAAGGTCGCCTGATACATCAGGAAGACGTTCTCAGGCACCGTCTTGGCGAGCTCATGGACACTGCCCTGAAGACCCGCGCCGAAGGCCCGCGACAGCGATCCGATGACGCCGTTCAGGGCACCGCCATCGGTGAAAGCCAGCGAATAGCCGACCATGAACCACAGAACCGTCACCAGCGCCGCGACAGCAAAGGCCTGCACGGCCGTCGCCAAGACGTTCTTCTTGCGCACCATGCCGGCGTAAAACAGCGACAGGCCCGGGATATTCATCATCAGGACCAGCGCCGTGGCCACCAGCAGCCAGGCGGTATCCCCGGTATCGATCTGAGGCTTGTCCGCCGCCCATGCCGTCGTGCCTGTCGACATGACAAGCATCGCCGGCGCACTCCTGCGCGCGATCGCCTTCAGCATTGTTTCCCCCGTGTCGTCTTCTTATTTGTGAAGTGTCTTGCCCGAAACCTAGAGCGCGTTGGACCCCGATTCACCCGTACGGATACGCAGCGCCTGCTCGACGGCGGTGACGAAGATCTTGCCGTCGCCGATCTTGCCGGTATGCGCGGCTTTCTGAATGGCTTCGATGGCGCGCTCGACCTGCGCATCGTCGACCACGATCTCGACTTTGACCTTGGGCAGGAAACTCACGAGGTATTCGGCACCGCGGTAAATCTCCGTCTGGCCCTTTTGCCGGCCAAAGCCCTTCACCTCGCTGACGGTCAGTCCCGAGACGCCGACGCCGGTCAGAGCGTCGCGGACCTCGTCGAGCTTGAAAGGCTTGATGATGGCGGACACGAGTTTCATGCGATTTCCTCCTGCCTTTTCGGCTTGTGCACATAGACTGGCGTCTCGCATCGGCGGCGTCAAATTCGCACAAAGAAAGGCCCGGCGAATGGATCGCCGGGCCTGAAGGTTCCGCCACAACACGGGAGTGGCGGCGGAGGGAACCAGGGAGGAGCGGGTTCCCGATGCCGAGGGGGGAGACCTAGTGGATGGTCTCTCCATGGAGGTTGATATCGAGACCTTCGACTTCCTCTTCGTTGGTCACGCGCAGGCCGATCAGGGCATCGACGACCTTGAGGATGATGAAGGTGGCGATAGCGCACCAGGCAATGCAGACCAGCGATCCCCAGAGCTGGGTCAGCACCTGACCGGGATTGCCGTCGATCAGGCCCTTCTTGCCTTCGCCGGCGATCACTTCGATGGCGAAGACGCCAGTCAGGATGGCGCCGACAAACCCGCCCAGGCCATGGACACCGAAGGCATCGAGCGAGTCGTCGTAGCCCATCGCCTTCTTGAGGCCGGTGGCGCCCCAGAAGCACACCAGGCCGGCAACGATGCCGATCACCAGCGAGCCCATGGGATTGACGTAGCCCGAGGCCGGCGTAATCGCGACCAGGCCGGCAACGGCACCGGAGATGATGCCGAGGACCGACGGCTTGCCGCGCGTCACCCACTCCGCAAACATCCAGGCGAGCGCTGCCGCCGCGGTTGCAAACTGGGTCACCGCCATCGCCATGCCGGCGTTGGCGCTGGCGCCACCGGCCGAGCCGGCGTTGAAGCCGAACCAGCCGACCCACAGCAGCGACGCACCGATCACGGAGTAGACCAGGTTGAACGGCGCCAGGTTCTCGGTGCCGAAACCCTTGCGCTTACCGAGAACGAGGGCGCAGACGAGACCCGCCACGCCGGCGTTGATGTGCACCACGGTGCCGCCGGCGAAGTCGAGCACGCCCCAGTCGCCGAGGAAGCCGCCGCCCCACACCCAGTGGGCGATCGGGGCGTAGACGATCAGCGACCACAGCGCCATGAACCACATCATGGCCGAGAACTTCATGC
>Ga0194051_1001659_pt1 | contig 11556 bp, 10 predicted proteins | sample SepL2320m_MetaG_FD_161275 | JGI IMG/M metagenome (GOLD analysis project Ga0194051, IMG submission 161275) | Anoxic zone freshwater microbial communities from boreal shield lake in IISD Experimental Lakes Area, Ontario, Canada - Sep2016-L239-20m | ecosystem: Environmental > Aquatic > Freshwater >... | reverse complement strand
AAGGGAATAGCTTTCCCTCGGCCGCTTCTCTGGTGCAGCTAGCGCATGCACAGGCGCTGCGTGAGGACTTTCAGCAGATTGATTCCATTCAGCCGATGTATCTACGCCGGCCTGACGCAGAAATTAACTGGGCGACAAGAGACTCTGCGCCATGACTGTCAGCCTGACAGGTTCGCCAGACTCCGCACTCTCTCGTTCGCTCATCACGATCTCGCCGATGAGGCGCCGTCACCTGCGTGGAGTGGTGGCCATCGAGCAACAGGCGAGCTCTCACCCCTGGTCGCTGGGGTTGTTCCTGGGTGAACTCCGAATGCCGACGAGCCGCTCCTACGTAGTAGCGCTTGATCGCCATGTTGTGGTTGGGTTCAGCGGCCTGATGTACACCGGGGACGAAGGCCACATCACCAACATTGCAGTGCACCCCGACTACCGGCGCTTGGGCATTGCCCAGCGGATGCTCCTCGGAACCATGAGACAAGCCGTCCTGCAGGGCCTTACTGCGGTCACCCTCGAGGTGCGCGCCAGTAACGAAGCAGCTCAAAAGTTGTATCAGGGGTTTGGTTTTGCGCCCGGTGGTATTCGCCATAAGTACTACTCGGACCCTCGAGAGGATGCGCTGATCATGTGGGCGCACGATGTAAACAGCGAGAGCTATGACCAGAGGCTGAGCGGCATTGAGAGTGCCTTGCAGCAGCAGGCCCGACTAGGAGACTCAGAATGAGCGATGCAGAGTTGATCATCTTGGGCATTGAAACCTCTTGTGATGAAACAGCGGCCGCCTGCGTCCGCGGAGGCACCGATGTGTTGTCCTCTGTGGTGAGTTCGCAAGTGGACCTTCATGCTCGCTTCGGTGGGGTTGTTCCCGAGATTGCGAGTCGCGCGCATAACGAACTCATCATTCCGGTGACTGCGCGAGCGCTCGTAGAGGCCGGCCTAGACGGAAGCCGGATCGATGCGGTTGCTGCCACCACTGGCCCCGGGCTGATCGGCGCTCTGCTGGTGGGCGTTTCTGCTGCAAAAGCACTTGCGCTGACCTGGGATGTGCCGTTCATCTCGGTGAACCATCTCGAGGCGCACCTATACGCAGCGTTTCTTGAAGATCCCGAACTGACCTTTCCGCTGGTGGTTTTGCTGGTCTCGGGTGGTCACACAATGTTGGTCTGCATGGAAGACCACGGTCGCTATCGGCTGTTGGGTTCAACACTCGACGATGCTGCCGGTGAAGCCTTCGATAAGGTCGCCCGGTTCTTGGGATTGGGGTACCCGGGTGGCCCAGCCATTGATCATGAGGCACTTTCGGGTGACCCAGAGGCCATTGCCTTTCCTCGATCCATGATGGATCAGGGGCTGGATTTCTCGTTCAGTGGGCTCAAGACCTCGGTGGTGAACTACGTGCGCAAGCACCCCGAAGTTTCAACTGCCGATGTGGCGGCCAGCTTTCAAGCCGCTGTGGTTGATGTGTTGGTGACAAAGGCCCGCCGGGCTGCCGCCGAGGTTGGCGCAACTGCGCTTGCAATTGGTGGGGGAGTGGCCGCCAATTCGCTCCTGCGTGAGCAGTTCCTTGGTGCCTGCGCAACGGATGGTCTGCACGGGTTCTTGCCAAGCAGGTCCATGTGTACAGATAACGCTGCAATGATCGCGTCTGCAGGTTGGTACGAATACCGCCTTCACGGTGCCTCCTCCTTGGCAACGGGAGCGAACCCCAATCTGCGACTCTCTACTATTGCGTGAGCACTGATAGATGAGCCCAGTTAGATGAGCCCAGTTAGATGAGTACTGCTAGCAGTCCGCTCGACTGGGCGGGGCGTTGTACTCATCAAGCAGAATCTTGTGCGGAGCTGGGGTCACCGCTGTATGCGCGGTTGCTGAGTCTTCTGGCGATCGAGGTTGCACAATCCGGCCCAACCTGGAAGGTCATCGCCCCTCGAGCTGAGCTTCGATTTGGCCAAGCTGGTCCCTTGCGTCTGCTCGGCGCTGCGCACCGTTTGGCATTAAGCGGTGCTGCGCCAAGTTGGGCACAAGTGTTGCCAAGCTGCGGCGGGCAGGTTCCAAGTACGAATGGCGAGTTGATCTCTGTATGGTCCGAGCTCGTTCGGACCCACGGCCAAGAGCTACTGCAGGGTCTTGACTGCGAGGTGCAGACAAATGAAGTTGCTCGCGCTGCTGGACTGGCGCTTGGTTTGGCTAGGACTGGGTTCAGCTCAGCTCGGCTTGTCGAGTTGGGGTGTTCAGCAGGGCTCAATCTGCGTCTTGATCAATTCCGCGTTGAGCTTGAATCCAAATCGGATTCCGTGGAGCTGCGCGGCAGTAGCAGGCTGCTCGGCGATCCGAGAAGCACCGTCCGACTCTCACCAGAAGTTCGAACTTCTGCACCCAACCCGCTGGGTCAGCTGCCGCTAATTACAGAGCGAATTGGAATCGACCCCCATCCGTTAGATGCCACAACCGAGCAGGGCAGGTTGCAACTCCTAGGTTTTGTTTGGCCTGATCAGCTGCAAAGAATCGAGCGCTGCAAGGCAGCAATCGAGATTGCTAGCAGCGTGCCGGCTCTTCTTATGCAATCGGCCCTCATGCAATCGGCGCTCATGCAATCTGCCGATTCGTTAGGCCCCGGCGGATTAGAACAAACAGCGGCAAGGCCACCCGGAGCCCTTCCCGACACTGCAGAACTGTTGGAATCCCTGTTGGCTGATGAGCAGCCCACAGTCATTCAGCAGTCAATTGTGTGGCAGTACATCCCGCCACAGTTGCGGTGGCGGATCACTGCTGTGATCGAGGCTGCGGGCCGCCGCGCAACGCCAGAGTCACCTTTGGCTTGGGTTCGCTTTGAGCCTGATGAGTGGGATCGTCGGCGTGCTGCGGTCTGGCTGCGTACATGGCCAACGGGTACTGATTGTCTAGTTGCTCAGGTTGATTATCACGGCCGTTGGATAGCCCCCAGCCAAGCTATTAGCACTCGCTGACTGTGACTGCTAACGTTGGCACTCGATAACACCGAGTGCTAACGCCAACGGAGGCAAGCCAGAATGAGTATTCAACCCCTTGAAGATCGCATCGTCGTGCGCCCGGCTGAGGCCGAGGAAACTACAGCGAGCGGTCTGGTCATTCCAGATTCAGCAAAAGAGAAGCCACAGCAGGGCGAAGTCCTTGCAGTGGGTCCCGGTCGTCGCTCAGAGACTGGCGACCTGATTCCCCTCGACATCGCAGTCGGCGACACCGTCGTGTACTCCAAGTATGGCGGCACCGAAATCACCGTCGAAGGTGAAGACGTCCTCATCCTTGCTGGTCGCGACATCCTCGCAACCATCAAGTAGCCCCGAGCCGAACCAAGAACGAGAAGAGAACATATGTCCAAGATCCTAAAGTTTGACGACGAAGCTCGTCGTGCACTCGAAGCCGGCGTCAACAAGTTGGCCGACGCAGTCAAGGTCACGATCGGTCCTAAGGGCCGCAACGTGGTACTCGACAAAAAATTTGGTGCCCCCACCATCACCAACGATGGCGTGTCCATCGCTCGTGAGATTGAACTCGAAGACCCCTTCGAGAACATGGGAGCTCAGCTTGTCAAAGAGGTAGCAACCAAGACCAACGACATCGCTGGTGACGGAACTACCACTGCAACAGTGTTGGCCCAGGCACTCGTGCGTGAAGGTCTGCGCAACGTTGCAGCAGGCGCCAACCCAATGGGCGTCAAGCGCGGAATGGAAGCAGCAGTTGCTTCTGCGGTTAGCTCCATTGCAGATCTCGCCAAAGAGATTGATGAGAAGTCAGAGATTGCGCAAGTCGCAGCAATCTCGGCAGCTGATCAGTCCATTGGTGATGTCATTGCAGACGCCATCGACAAGGTTGGCAAGGATGGTGTCGTTACCGTTGAAGAGTCCAACACCTTTGGCATCGACTTGGAATTCACCGAGGGTATGCAGTTCGACAAGGGTTACCTATCCCCGTACTTCGTCACTGACGCAGAGCGTCAAGAAGCAGTACTTGAAGACCCATACATCTTGTTGTTTAACTCCAAGATCACCTCGGTACAGGATCTCCTTCCTGTCCTCGAGAAGGTCATGCAGTCCGGCAAGCCATTGTTGATCATCTCTGAAGATGTCGAGGGCGAAGCCCTTGCAACTCTGGTAGTCAACAAGATCCGTGGAACCTTCAACTCGGTTGCCGTCAAGGCTCCGGGATTCGGCGAGCGTCGCAAGGCAATGCTGCAAGACCTTGCAGTGTTGACCGGCGGTCAGGTCATTGCCGAAGAGGTTGGCCTGAAGCTTGATAACGCCACGCTCGACCTGTTGGGCAACGCCCGTAAGGTTGTTGTCACCAAGGACCTCACCACCATCATCGAGGGTGCAGGAACTTCAGACGAGGTCAGTGGCCGTGTTGCACAGATCAAAGCCGAGATCGACAACACCGATTCAGACTGGGACCGCGAGAAGCTGCAAGAGCGCCTTGCCAAGTTGTCTGGTGGCGTTGCAGTTGTCAAGGTTGGCGCAGCCACAGAGGTTGAGCTCAAAGAGAAGAAGCACCGCATCGAAGATGCACTCTCTGCGACTCGTGCAGCCATCGAAGAAGGCATCGTTGCCGGAGGCGGAACCGCTTTGGTTCGTGCCAAGAGCGCAGTTGCTGTCACCATCGAACGCCTTGAGGGCGACGAGAAGACTGGCGCCACCATCGTGTTGCGTGCACTCGATGCACCAGCTCGCATGATTGCTGATAACGCTGGCCTTGAAGGTGCTGTCATCGTGCAGCAGCTCGAGCAAGAGACCGGCAACATCGGCTTCAACGCTGCTACTGGCGTGTTCGAGGATCTGCTCAAGGCAGGCGTGATCGATCCTGCCAAGGTGACCCGTGCGGCGCTGCAGAACGCAGCCTCAATCGCTAGCTTGCTCCTCACCACCGAGTGCCTCATTGCTGACAAGCCTGAAGAGGGTGGCGCCGGCGGCGGCATGCCCGACATGGGCGGCATGGGCGGCATGGGCGGCATGATGTAATCCCAGTTGTTGATAAGGGGCCAGATCCAATTGGGTCTGGCCCCTTTTCGCGTCCGAGAACAGGGTCCGCGCAGATGCAAGTACCCTGTTCTTATGGAACCCCACCCCGCCGTTGACCCAAACAAGTTGCTCAAGTTCTGGCAGGAGTGGGAAACGGGAGAGACCACACCTGGTCGAGTGATGAGCAACCTAAAGACCGCCGGCATGAAGGAGCTGCTCGAACAGCTCGTTGCGGATCTCGCCCCTAGCGCTTGAGCGAGCGTGGCGGTCCGCAGATTATCCCGCGGCCAGAGCTTTGGACTCCGGGTCGGGTAGCTCCTTGGGAAGCCCATACTTTGGGGAACAGCACCGAGGTTGCAGACAAGGCGCGAGCGGTGCTTCCACTCGGTCGACTTGGGCGCGAGTCGCCAGTCAAGCAACGCGGTGCGGGAGCATCCGCCGTACTCATCCCGCTCTACCCGGAGCAGAGCGAGATGCATGTCATATTGACTCGGCGAGCGCATACGCTTCGCACTCATGCGGGTGAGATCAGCTTTCCGGGTGGTCGCGCCGAACCGGGTGAGGATGCCTTCACTACTGCAGCCAGAGAGGCGCGCGAAGAGATCGGCTTGCTTCCCGAGTTGGTCGAGCCGCTCGGCGAGCTTGATCACCTCACAACGGTGACGCGGCAGAACTACATCGTGCCCGTGCTCGGCCTGCTCACCGAACGACCACAGCAGCACATCAACCCGGCAGAGGTTGACAAAGTCATTCATGTGTCCCTTGCAGAACTGATGGCGCCTGGCGTCTACCGAGAGGAGCGATGGGTCGTGGGCACCTCCTCTTGGCCAATGTTTTTCTTTGAGCTTCATGGCGACACGGTCTGGGGCGCGACCGCCGCCTTGTTGCGACAATTGCTTGCGCTGCTAACCGATTCCAACCCTGGGGATGCGTTTGATCTCGACCCCGCCCGAGGCATCGAGATGGTCCCTCTTGAGCTCGGTACAGAAGGCCTCGGAGGCGTTGTTTAGAGCCCGTTTTTGCGGTGGTGATGCTGTTGGTCTGGAGTCGGACTCTCAGAACTCGCCGCCGTACCAGCTACATCCAGTAATTCGGTGCTTCTGCAGTAATGGTGACGTCATGTGGGTGAGCTTCACGCAGCCCAGCAGGACTCATGCGAACAAATTGAGCACCCTGTTGCAGTTCGGGGATGGTGTGTGCACCGCAGTAACCCATTGCGGATCGCAGTCCGCCGACAAGTTGGTACAGAATTTTCTGCGCCTCACCCTTATAAGGGACCCGACCTTCGACTCCTTCGGGTACCACCTTTTCGGTGGACTCGACACCGTCTTGAAAGTAGCGGTCCTTCGAGAATGAACGTGCGCTCATAGCTCCAAGTGAACCCATGCCCCGGTACGCCTTGTAGCGCTCGCCTTTCGACAGCACGATCTCGCCTGGAGTCTCGTCTGCGCCTGCGAGCAGGCTTCCCACCATGATGACGTCTGCGCCAGCGCCGATTGCTTTGGCAATATCTCCAGAGAATCTGACTCCGCCATCTGCAATCACCCCGACCCCGTGAGCGGCTGCTATGGATGCACACTCAAACACGGCAGTGAGTTGCGGTACGCCAACTCCAGCAACAATTCGGGTCGTGCAGATTGAACCTGGGCCAACACCCACCTTGACTGCGTCGGCTCCTGCTTCGATCAGCGCAGCAGCGGCAGCACCTGTTGCGATATTGCCGGCGGCAACTTCCACTGACAGGTTGGCTTTGATTTTGCGGACAACCTCGATCACGCCTGCAGAATGCCCATGCGCAGTGTCCACCACAATCAAGTCCACACCGGCAGCGACTAGGGCCTGCGCTCGTTCGAGTGAGTCTTCCCCAACTCCAACTGCTGCAGCGCAGCGAAGGCGGCCTTGTTCGTCTTTGGTGGCATTCGGGTACTTGAGCTTCTTGGAGATGTCTTTCACGGTGATCAGGCCCGTGATCCGGCCATCGGCATCAACTACGGGCAGCTTTTCAATGCGGTGCCGCCCCAGAATCTCTTGAGCCTCTTCTAGCGTGGTTCCCTGAGCGGCGGTGATGAGTCCTTCGGATGTCATGACCTCTGAAACCGGCCGAGTCGGGTCGTCCTCAAAGCGCAGATCCCTATTCGTGAGGATGCCAACGAGTCGGTGGGATTCATCAACGATCGGCACACCCGAAATGCGGAACTTCGCCATCAGATCGAGCGCGGACCCAACAAGGTCATGGGGGTGCAGGGTGACCGGATCAACGATCATTCCTGACTCCGATCTTTTGACCTTATCCACTTCGATCACCTGATCCTCGATGGACAAGTTCCGGTGGATCACGCCGAGTCCACCTTCGCGGGCAATGGCAATTGCGAGTCGCGCCTCGGTCACGGTGTCCATAGCTGCAGACATGAGTGGTATCGCCAAGCGGATTTTGGGAGTCAATTGCGTCGCAGTGGAAACCTCTGAAGGGATCACATCCGAAGCTGCGGGTAACAGACAGACGTCATCAAAGGTGAGGCCCATGGGCCCGAACCGAGAAAGTGGATCTGCTGTGGTCCCCGTGGGGAGCGATGAGCCTGCCGGAACTTCATTTGGGGGCGTCATGGCATGAGTCTAGTCACTCCAACCGGAAGGCTCCTAGAGGGCCGTTGCGCAGCTAACTTGGTAGCGGCGGCGATGTGTCGCCAACTGCCCAGGGAGACTGACATGCCAACCTTAAGTTTCGAAGGTGAAACCAACGGCGAGATTCTGATCAAGGTCCGCAGATGGCTGGCCTCGGTAGAGGGTACGGAGCAGGGCAATATCAGCGCAGTGCAAGCCGTCAGCCAAGGGGCTGAACTCACCAAAGAGGCTCTGCGTATCATTGCAACCTCTGCTCCAGAGCCGATTGCGCAATCAGATGTTGTCAAAGGCCTCACCAACATGGGTTACAAAGTCACCGATGCAGCGAAGGATGCAGTGGTGGCTGGCCTCGACACCATCGAAGAGTCAACCGGTGGTGGCGTGGTACACCAAGCAACAAAGGCCGCCGGCAAGGTCGTGTATCAGATGAATGCAACCGTTGCCCGGCAGATTCTGCGCTCCATCAAGAGTTAGCTCTGCTCGAGTACCTCTCGATCAGTTCTTCGTAGCAGGTCTGAGGTCTCGGAGTTGCTGTAGAGGGCCTAGACTCCCACCTTTCCCAATTCCTTGAAGGTGACCGTGGCAGAAATCGAAATCGGCATCGGCAAGTCTGGCCGCCGGGGGTATTCCCTTGACGAGGTAGCCATCGTGCCGAGCCGTCGCACCCGTGACGCAGATGAGGTCGAGACCTCTTGGCAGATTGACGCGTATCAGTTTGAGATTCCCGTGATTGCGGCGCCACTCGACGGGGTGAGCAGCCCCGCCACTGCAATAGAGATGGGCCGCCTTGGTGGTGCAGCGGCCGTGCATGCCGAGGGCCTCTGGTGCAGATACGAGGACCCGACTGATGTCCTTTTCGAGATTGCAGAACTGACTGCTCAGCGCGGGTCGGGGCAGGGGAGCGAGACCGAGCGGATTACCCGCATGCGAGAGATCTACTCCAGTGCTGTTCAGCCGGAACTCATCGCACAGCGAGTATCCGAGATCCGCGACGCCGGTGCAACCGTATGTATTGCAGTTACTCCAGCCTCAACCGAGTCACTGCTCGCTCATATCGTTCGAGCTGAGCCGGACCTGTTAGTTATTCACGGCACAGTGACCTCGGCTGAGCACCTCACCGACGGTGCTCATGAGCCGCTAGACCTGAAGCACCTCGTGCGCCGCCTAGAAGTACCTGTGCTGGTCGGCGGTTGCGCGAGCTACCAAGCTGCATTACATCTGATGCGCACCGGTGCAGCAGGGGTGTTGGTGGGGGTCGGCCCTGGGGTTGCGTCCACAACTGGACGAGTCCTTGGGGTTGGTAATCCGCAAGCCACTGCTATTGCTGACGCTCGCGCAGCGCGCATGCGTCACCTTGATGAAACTGGCGTCTATGTGCATGTCATTGCCGACGGCGGCATGCGTACTGGTGGAGACATTGCCAAAGCCGTGGTCTGTGGTGCTGACGGAGTCATGCTTGGCTCCCCACTTGCTCGTGCTGACGAGGCACCCGCAGGTGGAGCCCTGTGGTCACGTTCCAGCTTCCACCACAGCCTGCCTCGGGGCGGAATGCGGCGGATGGATCAGGTGGGCAGTCTGGAAAAAATCCTGAATGGCCCATCGGACCGAGCAGATGGCCGAACCAATCTGATGGGTGCCCTTCGCAAGTCCATGGCAGTAACTGGCTACGGCACGCTCAAAGAGTTCCAAAAGGCCGACCTGATGGTCACGAGTCCGCCGAGTATTCGCCCAGGAGCGCAGTGATGGCTGGCGCAGAGCCAAGAGCCGGTTCAGCAGCAGTTTCAGAATCACTAGCTGAAAATATTGAGCTTGCAGAGAAGTCTGATGATCTCATGATGATCGACCCCACTGGGACTGAACATCGTCTGATCCCAGAGCTCTCTCGAACCACCCCAGAGGAACGAGTTTTAGTTGTCGACTTCGGGGCGCAGTATTCGCAGCTGATTGCTCGACGAGTTCGTGAGGCCAAGGTCTATTCAGAGATCGTGCCAAGCACGCTCACTGCTGCGGAGTTTGCTGCCCGCCGCCCGAGTGCAATCATTTTGTCCGGTGGCCCCAAGTCAGTCCATGTAGAGGGTGCTCCCGCAATCGACCCGGCTGTCTATGAGCTTGGGATTCCCATTCTGGGGATCTGTTACGGTGCGCAACTCATTGCGCAACAACTTGGTGGCACCGTTGGCCGCGGCGGTTCTGGCGAATACGGCCGAACCACGATGACCCGCAGCGCTGATGCAGAGTCGGTTCTGCTGACCGAGGACATTCCCCAGACTCAAGACGTCTGGATGAGTCACTTTGACGCCGTAGTTGAAGTACCCGAGGGCTTTCGAGCCACTGCATCAACACCCGGTGCTCAAGTCGCCGTGCTCGAGAACCCGGAACGCAAAATCTTTGGCGTGCAGTATCACCCCGAGGTTGTCCACTCTCCATTTGGGCAACAACTCATTGAGGAGTTCTTGCACCAAATTGTGGGACTCTCCTCTGAGTGGACCATGGAGAACTTTGTTGAGACCTCGGTTGCAGCCATTCGGGCGCAAGTCGGAACTGGCCGGGCAATCTGCGGGCTTTCCGGCGGCGTGGATTCTGCCGTAGCGGCAGCGCTCGTTCACAAGGCAATCGGCTCGCAGCTGACTTGTGTATTTGTAGACACTGGCCTGATGCGCAAGAACGAAGGCGAGCAAGTCGTCGAGACCTTTCACCGGCATCAGGGCCTAGAACTGATTCATGTGCAGTCGGCAGATCGGTTCTTTGAAAAGCTCGCTGGGCTGACTGATCCTGAAGAGAAGCGCAAAGCAATCGGCGAGCTTTTTATTCGCGTGTTTGAAGATGCTCGCGGGGGAATCACCGATGCTCAGTTCTTGGTGCAGGGAACCTTGTATCCCGATGTGATCGAGTCGGGCACTGCCCACGCGGCTACCATTAAGAGCCATCACAATGTTGGTGGACTTCCCGATGACCTGGACTTTGACCTCGTTGAGCCACTGCGCTCGCTGTTCAAAGACGAGGTCCGCGCCGTTGGGTCAGAGCTCGGGCTACCGGATGAGATTGTTTGGCGCCAACCGTTTCCAGGGCCGGGACTCGGTGTGCGCATCATTGGTGAAGTCACCCCCGACAAGGTGGCCGTTCTGCAAGAGGCTGACGCGATCGTGCGAGAAGAGCTTCGCCTAGCTGGGTTGGAGCGAGAGATCTGGCAATCCTTTGCAGTACTTCCCGACATTCGAACTGTTGGTGTCATGGGGGATGAGCGAACCTACGGTTATCCCGTCATCATTCGCGCTGTAACAAGCGAGGATGCCATGACTGCAGATTGGGCGCGGATTCCCTATGACGTGCTCGAAAAGATGGCCTCTCGCATCATCAATGAGGTACCCGGAGTGAATCGAGTGGCCTATGACATCACCTCAAAACCCCCAGGAACCATCGAATGGGAATAGCGCCGAATAGCCCTAGCGCCGTTCACCCAGCGCCGAATAGCCCGAGCGCCGTTCACCCAGCGCTGCCTAGCCCTAGCGCCGTTCACCCAGCGCTGCCTAGCCCTAGCGCCGTTCACCCAGCGCTTTGTCTTGCGCCTGACCCTCTATGGGGGGTCAGGCGCATAACAGAGCGGCGGGTTCTGGGAGCGGCGGGTTGTGCGAGCGGCGGGTTCTGGGAGTAGCGGGCGGGAATAAGTCATTCTGAGGGAATTTGTAGGCAAACTGAAACGCGTTTGTAACATTTCTCTCTGCGTGATTGACTAGTCACAATGCATGTCACCTCTTCGACCCTCTCTGGACTGCTTCGGCCGATTCGGACCGCGACGGTAGTAATCGCAGCAGTGGTGACAGTTGGGCTCGTTACCTCGAGCAGCAATGTGGGCGCTCAAAGTGTTGAAGGCCTGCGTGAGAAGGCAGCCAAGGTTGCGGCCGAACTTGATGCGCTGCAAGAAAAGTCAGATCAGCTCAATGAGCAG
>Ga0194051_1001656_pt1 | contig 11562 bp, 10 predicted proteins | sample SepL2320m_MetaG_FD_161275 | JGI IMG/M metagenome (GOLD analysis project Ga0194051, IMG submission 161275) | Anoxic zone freshwater microbial communities from boreal shield lake in IISD Experimental Lakes Area, Ontario, Canada - Sep2016-L239-20m | ecosystem: Environmental > Aquatic > Freshwater >... | reverse complement strand
ATCGTCTCCAAAGTCACCAACTCCAAAGACAGAACTGTCCCCCATACCCACGATATTTAAGCCTTTTACGTGCCTTAATCTAAATACTCTTTGTTCGGCAGTTAACTTAATTAAGGCTTCACGAGTGAACTCCATACTCTAAGTGTGAGGTATAGGTCGAAAGAATTGGGGATTTTTGCGGATTTGTAAGGTGAATGTAAAACAAACTTAAATTAACTTTTTATTAACCTAAAAAACGACGCTTATCTGCTTCATTCTGTCATCATTTTATTCCATGAAGCCTAAAGCAGCGTTTTTTGACTTAGATAATACGCTCATTGATGGTTCTTCGATTTACTACTTTGTCAAAGGCCTCATGAAACACGGTGAGATAACTAAACGAAATATTGCTCGTTTTGCCTTAGATCAGTATCGCTTCCAAAAGAAGAAAACCGAAAGTGATAGCGCGATTGCGCATGCGACTCGTAAATTATTGGAGTTTGCACACGGAAAGCCACAAAAACCACTAATTGATCTCTGTCAGAAAATCGTAGATGACTTTTTACCACATGCCCTTATTCCTGCAATGCGTGCGAAAATCGAGGAGCATAAATCTCTAGGGCATGACACATGGATTGTCACCGCTAGCCCAATCGAAATCGCGCAAATTATCGCCAATGATCTAAATATGACTGGTGCATTTGGCACTACAGGTGAAGTTATCAATGGTAACTACTCCGGCAAACTGCCTGATGGTCCGATGCACGGCATGCGAAAAGCCCAAACCATAGCTACTCTCGCTCTTGAACATGGTTACGATTTGAAAAAATCATTTGCTTATAGTGATTCAATTAATGACTTACCACTCTTGGTTTCTGTTGGATTTCCAAACATTGTGAATCCAAACAAAGCTCTAACTTTGATTGCAAATAAAAATCGCTGGCCGATTATTGCTGCCTGATGGGGATGACAATCTGGACTCACCGCGGAAATCCCGGGGCAGAAAATGCTTTATCTGGTTTTCAACTCGCGTGGAAAAATGGAATAAATCATTTTGAAACAGATCTTCAAATAACTAAAGATGGAATCCTAGTTTTATCCCATGATCCTGACCTGCTTCGACTTACTGGATACTCACATCAAATACAAGACTTAACATTAAATCAATTACAGCTATATCCGATTGCTGGAACCGACCCCTGGTGCACATTTGAAGAGTTGATTAATTATTTTCCCTTAGGAAACATATCAATTGATTTGAAGAGTGACGAGGCAGTTTACCCATTTATTGAGATGGCAAAATCTTATAATCACGAAAATTGGGTCGTTGGATCATTTTCTTCAGATCGAGTTAGAGCAGTCCGTAATGCACTTCCAGATATTAAAACAGCCTTGACTCCTCAAGAGGTGCTCTTAATAATGCTTGGTAGGACTCCAAAAGGTTTAACTCATGGATTGCACTTTGCTATGGTGCCCCCAGAGCAGTATGGATTACCAATTGTGACAAAAAGATTTGTGCAGAAATGTAAGAGTATGGATATTAAGGTTTTTGTATGGACGATAAACGATGAAATTGAATATCAAAAAATGCAGGAACTTGAAATTGATGGTGTTATCACCGATCACCACGCCATATTTTTAGGAAATCATTAATCTACTTGATAAGTTTTCAAAACCAGCATAAAATTTTTGTGTGAATGATTACGAAGTTGAAGTAAATGAACGCTGGGGAGAGACCCGAGAATACCAGCAATCAAAATCTAGAACTTCCAAATACACTCAGGCAGATTTTGCTGCTGCCAAAATCGATCAAGAGGCTGCGACAGAATTATTTGTCTACGCCTTTGGTAATAGCCTGCCAGTGGATTCTGAGAAAGCACAAGAAGCTGTGACCGCTCATCGTGATGCTATTTCTAAATGGTTTTACGACTGTTCTATCGAGATGCAAAGGGGATTAGCTCAACTGTATCTATCTGATCCAAGATTTAAAAAATATTATGAAGGTCGAGTTACTGGATTGGCTCAATATATCCATGATGCCATTATGTTCCAATAATTTAACTTCCTAAAAGTATCGACATGTACTTATCATCTGATTAAAAGTTTCAGTGATGCAAACAAAATATGAGCCTGAGAAGATGGACGGATCTTCTCAGGCTCATATTTGCTTTACTTCTTATTGTCCGTGATTTGCTATATTCTCTTTCACGATATGAGTTTTAAAAGACCATAAAGTAGAAGAGCTTGGATCTACAACCAATTCAACCCAGTGATTAAAAGCCGAGCCAAAAGTTTGGACCCGGGTGAAGTTCTCAACCAATAAGCCTTTATCTTTTTGTACAATCTTTCCAGCTGTCTCATTCATGGGCATATCGAGTTGGAACCAGTGCTCATCACCATTTTGTAGCAATACTGGCTTCTTGAATTGCAAGGTATTTGTCAGAAGCGCTTGCTTATCAGCATTGTAGGCCGATGTGCATTCAGTATTTGGCATTGCTTGACCAGCTAAGTACCCCTCCCAATCCATATTTGCTTGAGTCAGGACAATTACTCCTAGAGCATTATCGCTGTAGGCCTTGCCGAACCCTTTATTAATCCACAACACATTTGCAGCGTCGCGAGCGGCGAATTCAGCAGCATCACCGTCTTTCTCTAAATCGTTATAAGTTTTGCATTTTGTGTTATCAACAATTGCCATGTTATTTGCAGAACCTGGAATGTGCGGAATAATTACAGTTATTCCCTTGTATGTGAACATCTGCATTTCTGGATAAACTGTGTCGTGAAGAATAGTTACTGGAGTACTTGTGCCTGGTAAATTCAATACGGTCGTACCAAGGTTGATATAGGCACCATTTTTTCCAAAATAATTTGAGCGCACTAGCTCTAGGCGAGTCAATGGATCAAATGCTCCTTTTACTGGACGGTCACAGTCGACCCACTCGTTATCACCAATGGTGTAAAAGATCTGCTTGCTAAATTTGTTGAAAAAATTTGTTTTCAAGGCAGGGTAAGCCTCATCTGTGCACTTATCGCCTTTGCCAGACATGGTGTCACCACCAAAGAGAGTGAACTCAATTTTGCTGGCGTTGATCTCGTTTATTATGTATGGCACTTGCGTAACACCAAGGGCGTCGTATGGCATATCTCCAATTAGCGCAATTGAAAATGTGTTTGGCGCGGCTTGAGGAGGTGCTGCAGGAGTAGTGGTTTGGCTGGCACTCTGTGTTGTGCTGACTGCCGGCTTTGGTGCAACTTTAGCTGCGGGTTTGGTCGCTGGCTTAGCGGCAGGCTTTGTTGCAGCATTGGCAGCGATATTTAGTGTCATGGTTGCGGTAATTGCCATGACCAGAGAGGCGATGAAAGCTTTCGTTTGTATGTTTTTTGTCATGGGGGAAATCTCTCGGAGATAAGTTAATTTAAGAGATAAAAACACTGTTATTTAGATGAATAGTTAGCAAACGACACGGTTAAATTAAGTTGAACTTTATTAAATAACAATCTTTTCAGGGCTTCCAGCTTTATAACCAAGTCCAATCAAAATCACCCCCGTACCGATAGTGAAAAGTAGCGCCGTATTCCAATTATTAGAAATATCAAAAATTAGCGCAACAATTCCAGGTGAAAAAGCAGCCATTGAATATCCAACTGCCTGCGTCATAATTGATAGAGAACGGGTCTCCCCTGCTTCAACACTTCGAGTCACTGTTAATACCAAACAAAGTGGAAATATAAATGCAAATCCAAAATTTGAGATAAATAACCAGACAATTAAGCGCCAACCACTATCAAAAGTAAATGCGGTCATGGATAATGTAAGAATTAAGGCAATTGCGGAAAGCAAAATTCGAAAATCTTTTAATTTTGATCCGTAGTACGGAGCCACAATTCCAAAAGCAGAACCGGCAAACCCCGTAATTGAAAGCCATAAACCAGCATCAGTAAGTGAAAATCCTTTAGAAACTAAAATTGTAGGCATCCAGGTGAAAACTCCATAGCCCATCATCGCTTGGAAGCCGAAGAAAAGTGTAATGCTCCATGCTCCTGGTTTACGGAGTAATTGCCGGTGGAATTTTGCTGGTTCAGGAATGTGAATCTGAGTTGGCATTTTGGCATTGCGCAAAAACCACCAAGCTGATGAAAATACTCCAATAACAATCCACGGCACCATTGAAAGCCGCCAACCCAATGAGGTTGCAGTTGCCAGCGGTACTGTCACTGCAATTGCAATATTTGCAAAACCACCCATTAACGTTATGTAGATGCCGGTAATTAATCCAGAATGTCCTGAGACATTTTCCTTGACCCAAACTGGAAGTGAAAAGTTTAAGATGGCGATCGTTATACCGATCGTTAAGGAAGAGAAATAGAGAAGCGGCACATTGCTCACAGCCCGGATAATCATTGCTGCGGTAAGAACCAACAATGCAGTTCCGATTACACGGTTAGTACTTCCGATTCTTGCAACAAGTGGCATTAAGAAGGCGCTTCCGGCAAAGCAGACAATCGAAAGTGAGGTAAGAAAAGAAAGCGCAAAAGAAGTGAGTTGATACTCATCTTTTAAGATAGGTATCAATGGGCTCATGATTTGTAAGCCGGTCCGCATATTTATGGCAGCAATAAAGATGGGCAAACTTTTACTTATTGCTTCGCGATTATTCACAACCTTTACTTTTCAAACCAGGTAGAGGCTGACGAAGAGATAAATCTCTGGGGGGATTTAGGCCAGAAATATATCTTCACTTGCTGATCCTATCTGTAATTTATATTACAGATTTACAAATCAGCTAAATCGGCATTCATAACCTTCGTCCAAGCCGCAATAAAATCGGTTACAAACTTCTCTTTGCTGTCATCTTGAGCATAGACCTCAACATAAGCACGCAGGATTGAATTTGAACCGAAGACTAGATCCACTCGAGTTGCAGAGTAAGTGACTTCACCATTTTCGCGGTTTCGAATCTTGTAGAGATTATCTCCCGCTGGCTCCCAGACATATTTCATATCTGTCAGAGTTGTAAAGAAATCAGTTGTTAATACACCAACCCGATCAGTGAAAACACCATGCTTACTTTCACCATGATTTGTTCCCAATACCCGCATACCACCAACAAGAACCGTCATTTCATGTGCAGTAAGACCCATTAACTGGGTGCGATCAAGCATTAACTCTTCAGCGCTGACGGTGTAATTTTGCTTGAGCCAGTTGCGAAAACCATCATGAATTGGTTCAAGCGGTGCGAATGAATTGACATCGGTTTGTTCTGCGCTTGCATCGCCACGGCCTTGTCTAAATGGAATATTTAGATCAAAACCAGCTACCTTGGCTGCTCGTTCAACGCCAACATTTCCAGCTAGAACAATCACATCTGCCAGGCTTGCACCACTTGCTTTTGCAATTGGTTCAAGAACCGAAAGCACACGATTTAATCTTTGTGGTTCGTTTCCTTCCCAATTTTTTTGTGGTTCCAAACGAATACGTGCACCATTTGCTCCACCACGTAGATCTGATCCGCGGAATGTGCGGGCACTATCCCATGCAGTTGAAACAAGATCCGAGACTGAAAGATCTGTAGCAGCAATTTTACTTTTAACATCCACTACGTTGTAGTCGGCTCTGCCGGCCGGAATTGGATCCTGCCAAATTAGCTCTTCTTTCGGAACATCTGGACCGAAGTAACGAGATTTAGGACCTAAATCGCGGTGCGTTAATTTGAACCAAGCACGAGCGAAAACATCATCGAAGTAAGCTGGATTTTTGTAGAACTTCTCGGAAATCTCGCGATAAATTGGATCTTTTATCATCGCCATATCTGCATCAGTCATTATTGGGTTGTATCTAATTGATGGATCCTCTACATCTACAGGTTTATCTTCCTCTTTAATATTAATTGGCTCCCATTGCTGAGCACCTGCAGGAGATTTCTTTAATTCCCACTCATGCGTAAAGAGCATATGAAAGTATCCGTTATCCCATTTAGTTGGATCTGTAGTCCATGCGCCTTCAATTCCACTTGAAACAGTATCGCGACCGATGCTTCGAGTTTCGTGATTCATCCACCCAAAGCCTTGTTCTGAAATATCTGCACCTTCTGGTGCTGGACCAAGTCGAGACGCACTTCCATTTCCATGTGCCTTACCAACAGTGTGTCCTCCGGCAGTGAGCGCAACAGTTTCTTCATCATTCATTGCCATGCGTGCAAATGTTTCGCGAACTTGACCTGCAGTTTTCAATGGATCAGAGACACCATTTACACCTTCAGGGTTAACGTAAATCAAACCCATATGAGTTGCAGCAAGTGGATTTTCCAATGTTGATGGATCATCCAAATTCTCATATCTCAAGTTACTTGGTGCAAGAAATTCTTTTTCAGAGCCCCAGTAAATATCAAGCTCTGGGTGCCAGATATCTGCGCGACCAAAACCGAAACCAAAAGTTTTTAGACCCATTGATTCGTAAGCAATCGTTCCAGCAAGTACTAATAGGTCTGCCCAACTGACTTTGTTTCCGTACTTCTTTTTTATAGGCCATAAAAGGCGACGGGCTTTATCAAGGTTTACATTGTCTGGCCATGAATTAAGTGGTGCAAATCTTTGATTCCCAGTTCCTCCACCGCCGCGGCCATCAGCTACCCGGTATGAGCCGGCTGCGTGCCATGACATACGAATCATTAAGCCGCCGTAATGACCCCAATCAGCAGGCCACCAACTTTGCGTATCTGTCATCAATGCATGTAGGTCTTTTTTCAGGGCAGGTATATCAAGTTTCTTAAGTTCCTGGTGATAATTAAAATCTTCGCCCAGAGGGTTTGTTTTGGAATCATGCTGATGCAAAATATCGAAATTTAGGGCCTTAGGCCACCAATGCAGATTGGAGTTTTCTAACGTAGTAATTGCACCATGGACAATTGGGCACTTTGCAGAATCTGACATTTTTTATCCCTCTTTTTGACGACAGCAACATGAATATTCTAGGCGTAAAGCAGGAATTATCCATTTGAAATATAAATGAAAACCCCTTTGTAGGGCCCTACCAAACCTAGAAAAATGGGATTTCTTGCGCAATTTTCGCGCCAGATCATAAGTAATCTAAGTTCCAACTTGCTTGCCCCACTACTCTTGCCAAATGTCTGGGAGCAGTAAGTGATGAAGATCCTTCTACCGCCGAGTGAGAAAAAGAACGAACCTAAGAAGCGTAACGCCCTTAAATTGGATGCGCTTTCCTTTCAAGCAGATCTCACTGCAACTCGTACTGCAGTGTTAAAAAAGCATAAAGAGATAGACGTATCGCATTGTGATCTTGCATCCAATATTTATAGCGGTGTTCTATATAACGCACTTGACTACACATCACTTTCAACCGCCGCTCAATTACGTGCGAATAGTTCAATTGTGATTATCTCCGCGGCTTTTGGCGCAATACGATTAACTGACATAATTCCTTACTATAAATTCAAAATTGACCCTGCAACTTGGAAGAAACCACTTTCAATCGCTCTATTTGGATTAGATAATGAACTAGTTATAGATTGCAGATCATCTACCTATGCAACTGTGTGGACGCCAGATCCATCGAAAACTGTTGGAATCCGAGTCTTCAAGAAAGTTACTGGCCAACTGAAAGTTATTACTCACATGTCAAAGCTGACTCGCGGTGAAGTCACCCAATACCTCGTATCGCAGGCCAAAAATCCACAAACTCCGCATGATCTTCATAAATTGGTTAGCAAAGGATTTGACTGCCGACTAATTGAACCTGAAGATAAAAAGAGTTGGTTTATTGATGTAACTACATAAAAAGAGTTGTTCAATAAGCCAGGTTTCTGGAAGCACTGGGTAGTTAATCACATGCAGACTTGAAAGAGTTGCATCCCACTATGGTCGATTTTTAAAGAGCTATAAAGCGCTTTAATGCATCTACCCGGCCTGCCACGATGCGCTTAGATAACTCTGCTTCTGGGGCAAAAATTTCTGAGCCATGATACGCACCTGGATAAATTCGAAATTCGCAGGCAACTCCACTTTTCAAAAGACGCAATGCGAATTCTGCATCTTCATCGCGGAAGGCATCCAACTCACCCACGTCTATGAATGCTGGAGGCAATCCCGAGAGATCAGTGGCGCGGGCTGGGGCTGAGTAACTATCGGCAGGCTTACCGCCTAAGTACCAATTCCAGGCCTCAATGTTTGCAGATCGATCCCAAATTCCAATTTCGGTGACTTCATGGGTTGATGATGTCTCGTCACGGTCATCGATCATTGGATAAATAGGCAACATATATTTGAAGTTCATACTTTTTCTATCTCGCGCCATTAGTACAACGGCTAAAGCCAATCCACCACCCGCCGAACCACCATAAATTCCAATGTTCTTAACATCTATTCCTAATTCTGATGCGTGATCAAAGACCCACTTAGCCGCTGAGTAGCAATCATCTGGTCCACATGGGTACGGAAATTCTGGTGCCTTTCGATAATCAACTGAAATCACGGTTGCCCCAGTTTGTGCACAAAACATTTGCGAAATTGCAGCTTCACCTGCAATGCTGCCAAGAATCATTCCACCACCATGGATGTAAACCAAAGCGGGTGCTGGTTTTTTTGATTTTTTAGCATGATAAATTCTAATCTTCTGCTCTCCGGCAGCTCCCGGGATCAATCTTTCTTCCATCGTCACGTTTTTGTCGAGCTCTGGCTCAACCAACAACTGCCCAACAACTGTTCGCCGTTGTTCGATATCTGAAATGGAATTAAATCCGCCAGGGATTGCTGCAAGCAATCCTTCAAGCGGCTCCCTTGATGCAGGATCTATTCGATTACGTTGTTGCGACATAATTCCTCCTGAAGTTTGAAATTAGTTTAGGCCGAGATTGAGTCAGAATCTACGTTTTTGCCCACAAATATTTCCAAATTTGATCTTTTAAAGAAGAATCGCCCCACAAGCCGGAGTTGCTTGGTTTGATATTAAGTTCGGCAGGTAAGATTTGAATATGTCCAGCAAAAGCACTGAGAGCAAAAATCCGTCGAGAAAATCCGGACCCCTAAGTCGCGCGTCACGGTTTTTCTACACGAAGTCAAACCTGGTCACCGCGTTGTTGGCCACCTCCGTATTTGCCGGCTACCTTCTCTTATTTCTAACGAAAAAAGGAACGGCTTTTGAAGTTGCAAACAGCAGTGTTAAGTCACTAGGAACTTCGTTGGGCTTTGGTCAGACAGAGATACTTGCCTTCCTTGCAGAACGTTCTGATCAGATGATTAACGCCTACATAAACTTCAATCAGGTTTGGGACACTCTCTTTGGCTTGATCTACGGAGTTATGTACGTGGTCTGGTTGTCGATTTTGTGTAAGCCATATTCGCAAAAGCTTAGGCTTTTGAATCTGCTCCCATTTGCTCAAGTGCTCTTTGATTGGTTGGAGAACTTTGCCTTAGCAACTCTGTCAAAGCAGTACCTTGCAGACGGAACGATTTCTTCGTCGACCGCGCAACTTGCATCAATATGCTCAGCTATCAAGTGGGCATTTTCTCTACTGGTCTATGGATTGATTTTGGTTGCCATTGTTATGCGGATAGTAGGAGCACTGAAGAAGCGAAGTCAGCGCTAGAAACGAATTGGCACAGAGCAAAGAGAAAGAAGAGTCGCCCTATAAGCTGGAAAAAATGAGAAAGAGCCCCGATTTCTCGAGGCCCTCCCATGCAAAGACAAAACAACTACGTTGATCGATACCAATAGATCGAGTTGAATCATCTAAGACTGTGGTGGAGGCGACGGGATTTGAACCCGCTCCGATGGATTGGTAAACCAACAGGCTGCCAATTACAACACGCCCCCATCACGAGAGCGAAGTTACAGATTAACGCGCAAGCAAAAATAGTCAGCAGAAAATCTTGTGAATGAAAAAGAATTGTGGAAAAGCAAAAGGGACTTGGTGATTAACCAAGTCCCAGTTACTACCAATCCATCGTGGTGAAAGTATGACACATAATTGGTGAATTGGATCAAAAGCAAAAGGGACTTGGATATAAACCAAGTCCCAATTACTACCAAGCATCTGAGTCTGAATTATCACACAAAGTTACAGTTACTCGCAGTAACAAAAAATCTACAGAAGATTCGCCCTATATGCCGGCTCGTACCTCTAACTTGGTAAGAGTTAATACGCTAGCCATTACGCCACACCAGCATCGCAGGATAAGAATGGCCAGTTAAGTGGCAAGCTAAAGGTTAAGTATTTGTAATTTGTGCAAGGTTTAATGTTGTGGAAAACAAAGAAGTCCCAAGACGAATCTCAGGACTTCTAAATGTCACCAGCTCCAGCGAAGACTTCTTGTAAAGGAGTTACCAGCTCAAGTCCTTGCATTTCATAATTTATCACATTACAAAAAGCAAAAGGGACTTGGCAATTAACCAAATCCCAATTACTACCAAACCGTTGTTGTGAAAGTATTACCTAATAACTTGATTACGCGCAGTAGAAATTAAAAAGAAGAGTCGCCCTATAAGCCGGAGGCTTTCGATTCACGCTTAATTGTGGTGATTGCCCACGCATCTGCCCACAAAGAATTACAAGGTTTTACAAAGACGATTAAATTACTCAGCAAGAGCCTTATCTAATGGAATGGCATCTTTGCGAGACCTAGTTAGATAAACAACCAAGGCAAGAATGATTGTTAAGAATATTGCGCTAGTTGTAGTGGTTCCTAGCCCAATCCCACCATCTTTCTTGCTCTGAGAAAGCAAGTCTCCGATTGAGGCACCAAGAGGTCTGGTTAATACGTAAATTGCCCAGAATGCAAGAACTGGATTGAGGAATTTACTCTTCCAAGCCAATGCAATAACCAAAATTACTGCCGCAAAAATGATGAGAGAAAGACCGTATCCAAGTCCAAGTCTCTCTGCGAATAAATCACCTGTTGCTGTTCCTAATGCAAAGGTGAAAAGGATTGCACTCCAGTAAAAAGCCTCACGACGGGGGGTATAAATACTGTGAATTGCAAGTGAGGCTTCAGCCCTGTGCCAGATGATGAAAACAATTGCCAGAATTATTGAGAAAATTACCGAAGTGGTAATTAGCGACACATTCAAATTATCTGTCAGGTTATCGGTAAATAGAGTTCCTGCAATACTTATTAATACAACAACTAACCAATACAGAGATGGACGGTATTTCGTCGACTTAAATTGAAATATCAGAGCAATTACAAGCGCAATAAGCGTGACCAAGGTAGTTCCATTTAATCCAAAGCCAAGAGTTACATTTAAGTAATCGGCAAAAGTTTCACCGACGGTCGTTGCAAGAACCTTAATAATCCAGAAAAAAGCGGTTACTTCTGGGACCTTAACAAGCCAATTCTTATATTGCTTGGCATTTCCTACATGATTGAGTGGGCTAGTCATCTGAGTATGGTACGTCAGGGCGTCTAACTTGTAACGCAAAATGAACTGTGCAAATGCTGAGAGTTAATAGAAGAGTCGCCCTATAAGCCGGATGCTTCTTTACATTCCTTGGACAAAGACAAGACTGCCAGAATCGGTGAGCTCATTTATTCTGATGTCTCTGTATGGAGCATAGTCATCTGAGT
>Ga0194051_1001653_pt1 | contig 11577 bp, 14 predicted proteins | sample SepL2320m_MetaG_FD_161275 | JGI IMG/M metagenome (GOLD analysis project Ga0194051, IMG submission 161275) | Anoxic zone freshwater microbial communities from boreal shield lake in IISD Experimental Lakes Area, Ontario, Canada - Sep2016-L239-20m | ecosystem: Environmental > Aquatic > Freshwater >... | reverse complement strand
GCTTGTTTTCTTTCATCGTCCACATTTCCGACTACCCTGTAATCTCTCATGTTTTCCATAATCTAAGTATCTCATACAAATCATAGGGTTTCTATTGGTAAATTTAGACTCAGTGTTTTTCAGGTTCGATTCCACTCAACATGGGTTAAGTTCGGATTTCCAACAAACCTACAAAAATTTACGTTGGAAAATATGATTCTCTGAACAGGTGCAGTCTAGTGGACGATGTTAGAACCTGTTTTTGACAGCATCATGGGTAACAAAATGAGTATAAATATGGTATAATAAGCCTATGAATAGCGAATTTACCCAAGCAGTTAAGGCCACCCTGTGGTCATATGATACAAGTAAAATAGACGTGCTTCGTGATAAGGAGCTTATTATTACTAATGTATTAAACTATGGTACAAAAGAGGCAACAGACTGGCTTTTTCAGACATATAGCAAAGAAGACATAAAGAATATCCTAAAGAAACCCCGTCCTGGTGAATGGAACAAAAAGTCTTTAAATCTATGGTCGTTGATATTTGATGTTACACCTGAATTTCGTACAAGATTTTAACAACATAAAATATGCATTGGAATATTCTTGATGTTAATAGAAAAAAGATCCTCCCATTACTGTTTCGCTATTTGAAAACATCAGGACTATTTTTGAAGGGCACGCTGTTGTCAAGACACAGGAAGAAAAAAATACACTTTCCGTTTCAGTGGATAATTCAATAAAGATAAGTTTTATGAGATATCCGTATGAGCTATTAAAACCCCTTGTGCCGACAGAGTATTTTCCTATTGCCTCAGAAGAAGATATTGGATGTATGAAATTTTCGGCAATTACAAGCAGATCTATGATGAAAGATTATGTAGACATATATTTCGTTTTGCGAAAGATTTCTTTAAGAGACTTGCTTGCATTAACTTCTGTTAAGTTTCCTTCGATTGATTCAAACTTAATTTTAAAGTCCCTTGTGTATTTTGATGATGTAGTATCTGAACCGATTATGTACAAAGAAAACCATGATGTTGGTTTTGAAGTAGTTAAAAAATATTTGGTTCAAGCGGTGAGGGGATAGGTAGGAGGGGTACAAAATGTCTACTTTATGGGGTACTGATCAATGATGACCTCTGTGATGCACTTGGAATCTTGGTGCTGAGCGTCATTGAGCAGGATTCGAGGATGAACAAGGGGTATCATCCATTATTTAATGAGAAATTATTAAATGAGAGCTACAGCGAAAGGATTCCAATGTATGGAGATGGCATGCTCGGGGTGATATTGGCGGATACAAGAAGAACGCATTCGACCATCGTTCTCAGGACAAAGGAAGCAGCAGAACTCCTCTACTACGAGGCAATGACTGATGCGGATATTGTGGCAAGGAAGGTTGTGGAGCTTGCTCTGAAATATGACGTGCCACTTTCCGACCAAAATATATTTATCGACAACAGCGTTGGCGGGGTGGAATTGTGCAAGCTTGTGAGGAAGTATGCCGAGGGTAAATTCATATTGGACAAGTATGAGAACTACCAGAGATATGGAATAGATGTCAGCCACAGATATATGTACAACGACGGACATTATGACGATATCTATGCGTCAGGTTTTGGAAAGTTAAAGAAGTGGCTAGAGGGCGGAGGAAAGCTACTTAATAGGCTGCGATTCGATAACCTTATCTACGTGACGTGGAAAGAGCATGACGGCAAGATGCAGATCATCGACAAGGAAACTCTCCGAGATGATGGTATTGATGTGTCGATTCCAGATGCTTTATGTATGACCTTTGTATGGGAGAAGCGATGCAACAACTATCCGATTGAGGAAGTTGACGAGGAGATGTTGTACCCAGAGATTGGGATTTAATTAAAATCTCCCTGTAAATACTTTTTCTAATGTGTCGTTTTGAAGGAATGTTTTACCTTCTCCCTCTGATACCAACTTACCTTTATCAAGTACATACGCTCGATTAGTAATCTCCAAGAGAGATTTGATGTTATGCTCCACAACAATAATTGCTGTGTTTCTTTTTTCGTTGATTTCTCTTATTTTAGCAAATACCTCTTTTACAATCTTTGGTGCTAGCCCAAGTGATGGCTCATCAAGAAGTAATAGTTTTGGAGCAGTGATGAGTCCTCGAGCTAAGGCAACCATCTGCTGTTGACCTCCTGAAAGTTGACCAGATTTTTGATTGAGTTTTTCTTTGAGTGCAGGAAAAATATCTAATACCTCCTCGATTCGCTCATTGAGTACTGCTTTACTTTTTATTGCGTGTCCACCAATCTCGATATTTTCAAGGACAGTCAGGTGCTTAAAGACACGTCTGCCTTGTGGAACAAATGAGATGCCGAGTTCGACAAGCTCGTGAGGCTTGAGATTTATTTTATTACCGTTGAGAAAGACATCCCCTGACTCAATAGGCGCTAAGCCAAATATGGCCTTGAGTACTGTAGATTTTCCTGCTCCGTTAGGACCCATGAGAGCCACAATTTCTCCCTCATCAATTTTTATTGAAATACCGTCAAGGGCTTTGACTCCTCCGTAATAAACACGAATATTATTTAATTGTAATAAAATATTTGTATTCATATTATTCACCTAAATAGGCTTCGATAACATCTCTCTGTGACAACACTTCGTGTGGTTTTCCTTCCGCAAGAAGCTTACCGCTATCCATGACAATACAGTGGTCAGAAAGCTCACGGATCAGCTCCATGTTGTGCTCAACAAGTATAACCGTCTTTCCCTTATCTTTAAGTTCCTTAAGTACCGTAGTAACGACCTTTATCATCTCGGGGAATAGTCCAGCAAATGGTTCATCGAAAAAATAGATATCCGCATTCATGCTCAATGCCCGAGCGATTTCAAGTAGTTTGCGCTGACCATAAGAAAGATTGATAGCTAGCTCGTCTCTCTTTTCCCACAGACCCACTTTATCTAAAGCTTCTTTGGTTTTTTCAAGATGATACTCCCTGTGTGTTTCAAAAACAGAACTCCAAACGCTTCTTTCTGTGAGAACAACTAGTATATTATCGATGACTGACATTTGTTCAAATAATCGCACATCTTGAAAAGTGCGGGTGATGCCATACGAAGCAATATCAAAAGGTTCTATTTTTAATAACTTGGTTGTCTCTGAAATTAGGATCATCCCCGAATCGAAAGGGATTACGCCCGTAAGCAGATTGATGAGTGTAGACTTACCTGAACCATTTGGGCCGATGAGGCCAGTGATCTTTCCTGTCTCAAAAGAAAGAGACAGATGATCAACGGCTTTAATGCCATCAAAATGTTTGTATAAATTTTTAATTTCTAGAATAGACATGGATTTATAGTTTATATTTGCCGATTAGCCCTTGCGGACGATAAAGCATTAAAAGAACGAGCGTGAGTCCGTAGACGATCTGTCTTAACTCGGAGGCAATACCAGTCGGGAAACCAACAAACCGCAATATCTCGGGCAATAGAATAAGGAAGATCGCTCCGCATACTGCACCCTTATTATTAGCCAGGCCACCGAGAATAATTATAGAGAGAATAAAAATAGACTCGGTTAAATCAAATGTTGAAGGATTGATATAACTGATGTAAGAAGCAAATAACGATCCAGCGACTGAAGCAATCATTGCGCCAATCACAAAAATAGCAAGCTTATAATGGGTTGTTTTGTAACCGAACACTTGTATAGCTTTCTCGTCTTCACGGATCGCTCGTAGCACCCTCCCGAAGGATGAGTGTACAATAAATTGTGAAATGAGATAAACAACGAGGACAAATAAAATAGCTAGGACAAGAAACGATATGTTGCTTGAAAATTCAAAACCAAAGAATGAAGGCCTGCCAATCCCTGAAATACCCAGTGCTCCTCCTGTAAGCCCCTGCAAATTTATTAAAAGACTGGAAACGATGATATTGAAACCAAAGGAGCCGAGGGCAAAGTAATCCCCATCAAATTTAGAAAGTACATATCCAATCGTTAGACCCAAGATACCTGAAATGAGCAGTCCTATAATAATCGAAAGTGAAAAACTGAAACCATAAGATGTCATCAATACAGCTGTAGCATAGGCACCAATTCCATAAAACGCCGCTTGAGTTACTGAAAGTAATCCTGTGTAGCCAACAATTAAATTGAGTGACACGCCAAGTATTGCGTATATGGAGATGAGTATTGAGATGTGAATAAGATATTCCATATTATTTTCTTAGTATGCCTTGTGGCCGAAATAGCAAAAACAGGATTAATAAACCGAAGGATAAAGCATCTTTCCATTCCCCTGATATTTGCCACACTCCAAAGTTTTCTACAAAACCCAGAAGTAGGGCACCGAGTATTCCACCGTATACATTTCCAACTCCTCCGATAATAGAAGCGATCACGCCTTTAAATAGAAGTGACAATCCCATTGTCGGTTCTAGCCCCACATCGAAGCCAGATAGAATACCTGAAAGACCAGCGATAGCTGAACCAATAAAGAATACTTGGCTAATTATTTTATTTGTATCAATACCAACTATTTTCGAAACTTCCTCATCATCACCAATCGCCCTGACAGCTCTACCAAACTTTGTCTTTTTAAGCAGTAGGATAAGACCTGTCGCAACTGCTATCACAGATATAAGAGTGATGATTTGTACCTGTGTAATGATCATTCCCCCAAATTGGTATGTAGTAGCCTGAAGTGAAAATAATTTGAATTGATTCGTAAATAATATTGAGATTATCGATTGAAGTGACGTCATCAGCCCAAGCGATGCCACAAGGAAAATCATACCCGAAGCCTTCTTTTTTCTAAGATTCCTGAAAACCACTTTGTCGAGAAAATAACCACACAAGCCAGCTCCGATAATACCTAAAACAATACTCGGTATTATTGCCAACCCAAGAGTTTTGGCGAAGTAGAAAGTTATATACCCGCCAATGAGACCGACCACCCCGTGAGATAGGTTGAAAAATTTAGTAGTTCCGTATATGAGGTTGAACCCCAAAGCAACTAGAGAATAGATTGATCCTGCAATGATGCTATTCAAAATTATCTGGGGAATTATTGACATAATTTCTATATATTTTAACACAAAACCGCCTTTCGGCGGTTTTGCTTTCTCGACACATGTGTCATTTACTGACTAATTGTTACAGGTTTACCATCCTTAATTATTCGCACAACTGCCTTAGAAATAACAAGTCCATCTGCATCGATGCTCAAGTTGTTGCCGACAGCACCATTGAATCCCTTAACACTCACAAGAGCATCTTTGATCTGTGTACTTGTAGGAATAATCTTTCCATTACCTGCTTTTTCAGCAGCTTGGACAATGAGATTTACAACATCGTATGCATTTGCTGCACCAAATTTTGGTGAATCATTGTAAGCTTTGGTATAAAGATCGACGAACCATGTCATAGGGTCTGCGCCATTCACGTACCACATACCCTCAAACAGAGAGAGCTGATCTGAGAACTCAAACGCCTCCATCGTAGTCACTGGAGTTTTGATTCCAGCTTCGCGAAGTTGCTTTGTAAGAATTTCAAGTTCAGGAGAGCTTGCTTCAAGAACATATATTTCTGGGTTGAGATTTTTGACCGCATTTATTTGTGTTCGGAAGTCTCGGGTTCCAGTGTTAAATTTTTGAGTAGACAGAACCTGAATATCAGTATTCTTGATATCTTTCTCAAATGCACCGATTATAGCCGTTACCCCAGGATTATCTTGCTGTCCAAAGAAAGCAATTTTTTTGATTCCTCTTTTATTTAATTCTGAAATGAATAATTTTGAATCTTCATATGCGGGCGTATAGTGGATGAAGTTATAATCTCCATTAGCTACGCTCGATGCTGAAGCGAAATCGTTAACATGAAGAATGTGCGCTTTTTCAGCGATCGGACTTACCACATTACCGACTGGTGATCCGAACGAAACGAGAGCAGAAACACCATCAACACTTATAAGCTTATTAGCGGTCGAAGCGCCCACTGAAGGTTTGAACTGATCATCTTCAAATACGAACTCATAATTGTACTTCGTATTTTGTGGAAGCTGTGATTTTGCTAGTAACATTGCATTCTTGGCACTCTGACCAAGCATTGCTACGTCACCCGTCAATGGAAGGGTGACACCGATTTTTATGGTTTGTTTTGTTTCCGGACCCTTCGTTGCAAAAAGGGATGAAATACCCCAGACGGCAAGAATGAGTACGACAATACCTACCACGATTTTGATTGTCTTATTCATTTTTATTTTAAATGATTATTAATAATTTATTCATCCCTTTACTCTCAATGATTATATCAAATAATGATACTGAAAGTAATTTCCGTTTCGTCCTTTTGGACTCATCAGTCGAGATACACATCTCGATACGATAGAGTTTTATGGTTAACTCTCAACCAAGTGGGTAAACCACTATATAGTCTCGGGCAAGAAATCTTTCATCGCCCAGTCCCATCTTTTGCCACGGATAAGACCTTTCCAGCCAACCACACAGGACTTGTCCTTGCTCAGAATCTTGGGATATTTTTGTTCTCCCTCGTCTGTGTAAAGAAAGTCACGCTTTACCACTTCCATGGTTTCCTTGTCATACAGCGACACAGCTTCTTGCAAGCAACGGAAATTCATATCCCCAATTTGCTTGAAATGCATGAGTTCGTCTGTGGCACGGACACCGGGGTGGTCGTGGTGATTTGCATCACTCACAATCGCTACTTTCTTCACTCCTTTTGCAAGAGCAAGAAGTGCGATGGAAGTTCCCACGGGCATCTCCTCATTGATGCGACCGAGATCATGCGGGAAGGCAGGAACCATAAGATCCGTTAGAACTACGTCGAATTCCTCTTTCCCAAATGATAGGGCACGGAGGGCTTCTTCGTAATTTCCGAAGATCGTGAGGGTGTGCTCGGAGAGTTGCCGTTGAGCCATACCTTGATGGAATGCGCTATCGTCAAAGATCATGATTTTCATAAGTTTCTCCTTATATGTTGTAAAGATTGACCATTTTGGCCTATCAAACCCTGCAATAGCGGGGTCGGCTGAGTGCCTTACTCCAACAAAGTATCTGTTATTAGAATAACTTAATAATAGCTAAATGTAAAGTAAATGGACAGAATGAAGTACATAAATGCTTATTTATGGCTGTATTTATCCACAATCAACATTTTTGTTCGTAAAAATTGACACTTTTTAATCCCTGCTGTATACTCCTCATATCCATGAATACCGATAACCTACCCTCTACTTTTGAGAAAATAGGCCTTTCACAGAAAGAGGCTTTGGTGTACTCAACCCTTATAAAACTAGGAGGTGCCTATCCATCAAAAATAGCTGAGGATACGAAACTCAACAGAAGTACGGTCTACAAGATACTGCTCGATCTTTCAGTGAAGGGACTCGTCAATGAAATAAAGAAGAAAAATAAAATTTACTATCAGACTGAGAAGCCCTCAAAGCTTTTACGTTATGCAAAAGATCAGGTGACACTAGCAAACGACCAGCTAGAGACCGTGCAAAAAATGATCCCTGATCTTGAGGGTATATATTCTCTCTTTTCAAATAAACCAAAGATTTCCTATTTTGAAGGAATCGATGGAATCTTATCGATTTACGAGGATCATATCGCTACTACAGAAAAATATGAAATGGTTGCTTTCGCAAATGCTACAGAGCTTGAAAATGTATTCCCAGAAAAATTCTTTGAAAATTATCGGCGTACAAAAGAAAAAATCGGGATAACTACCCGAGGTATCATTACTGACTCTGAGAAAAATGCTACTTTTATTGAACGTATGTATGCAGATTATAAAAAAGAGATCGTGCCTAAAACGAAATTGATTCCAGCGTCTGAATTTCCATTCAAAGGCGAACTTACGATTTATAGAAATAACCGTGTGTCGATTGTAAACCTTAACAAAGAACATCTCACTGGCCTCATTATTGAGGACGAGACAATTTACAACATGATGCGAATGATTTTTGAACTTTCTTGGAAAGGTTCAGGAAATATAGTGAGTTAATCTATATTTGAATGGTCTAGACACAACTTGCGAACAGCGTCATCTATTAGGATGTGAAAGATGACGATATAAAAGCAATCATAGATGCCTCAAAGCATTTTAAATATCATGAGCCGACAGGCTCTACTCCCTTTAACCGTACTTCAAAGCTTCCTGAATCAAAACGACATCTGAAGATGGCGATCAAGGAACGGATAAAGCTACTAGTCGCCTCATACATTTCTTTGGCCTCATTCATCGACGATGACCTCGTCGATTTTCTTGAGGGCTACGACACCAAGAAAAACAAACGAAAGGTCATACGTATATATAACAGAGTGTTCAGAGACTTTGAGAAACTGAGGAAAGAAATCCAAGCTCTGCCTTTATGCGAGAAAGTCGACCGAATCTGAAGAAGCCCAGATACTCTCAATCGACAGCCAGATCAAAGAAATGATGGGGATGGCCGACAAGGAATGCTTGGAGATTGTGGAGGTAAAGAAGGAATCCCACTCTGCCAAGGAGGCTGGACAACGGCCAGTCTTCAACGAGATAGTGGAGGAAATCAAGCAAGGCAAATACAACGCTATCCTGACATGGGCAGCCGATCGTATATCGAGAAATGCGGGAGACCTTGGAAGAATCGTCGATCTCATGGATAGCGGAAAGCTCATTGAGATACGCACCTACGGTCAAAAATTCTCAAACAATCCAAATGAAAAATTTCTGCTGATGATTTTAGGAAGCCAAGCAAAACTTGAAAATGACAACAAGGTCATCAATGTAAAGCGAGGGTTAAGGGCACGATGCGAGATGGGACTCTGGCCATGTACTGCCCCAACTGGATATTTGAATAGTAAAAATGTAGATAAAAGATGTCATATCGAGATTGATCCGCATAGAGCACCAATTATGAAGAAGATGTTTGAGAAAGTAGCATACGAAAACTACTCTGGAAGAAAGATACATGCATGGCTCAAAGATGAATTGAAGTTCAAGACGAGAAATGGCAAGGCGTTCACCTTGAGCAACATATATTTGACCCTACGTAACACCTTCTACTATGGAAGTTTTGAATATCCGAAAGGTGGAGGGCAGTGGTATCAAGGAAAGCATGAGCCAATAATCACAAGGGAGCTATTTGATAAGGTGCAAGAAACACTCATGGTCTACAGTGAACGAAGCGAGAGAAAAGAATTCGCCTTCACCAAGCTCATGACCTGCGGACTATGTGGATCAGGCATAACAGCAGATGAGAAATTTAAGAAGCAGAAGAATGGTACGACTCATAGGCATGTCTACTATGGATGCTGTCGTTTTTACGACAAGAATTGTAAGTCGGGGTGGATCAATGAAGATGACCTAATCGAACAGCTTGCGATGCTCATGGACAAGATAGATCTGGACGAGATCGGCATGCAGGAAAAAATTAAAACGGAGATTGAAAGGCACAAGAAGTTCAACCCAAACATGCTTGGGGTCAAGGAGAAAGCGGTTAAGGTTGGAGAGATAGATATACGAAACTACGCCAAGTATATTCTCCGAGATGGAAGCATATGGGAGAAGCGAGAATTGCTGTCATGTCTCAAGAGCAAGGTGAAGTTGAATAACAAGGTGGTGAAAATCGTAGAGTAAATTATCTCCCAAATAACTTAACTTCTCCAGTCTCGGTATCCTGTGTTACAAAATCTACTTTGGTCGCACCGTCCTCACCGACAGGATCATCGAGAGACCATGCTTGGAGTGATCTCATGCCCCGAGCTGAATACTGCAATGTTCTGAACAGATAACCCATGAATGAGCCTGAATATTTATAGCCACGAACGCAACCTTTTATCTTCTCATCAATCTCTTCGCCATAGCCTTTCCATTTGAATAAGGGATAGTATTTCTCAACCCAATCATCAATGACATATCGAAGCCATTTGATAAGTTCTTCTTGGGCAAGGATGTTGCCTTTTTGAGCAGTGCGGACGAGAGCGATTACGATCTTGTTACGGATTTCTCTGTCGTCAGTCTCGATAGTAGCAACAAGTGTGTAGAGCTTGTCTTTATACTTGGTGAGGATGACCTCGACCTCGAATTTATCTTCGTATGTTTTCGCAGGCTTTCGTTTGTAGCGTATCCAACGTTTCAGATATTGTGGATCAAGGGCTACAGTAAAACTATCCCAATCAATGTCGTCATTCTCCGTTCTTAGATTCTTCCTGACGAAGTGGTATACAGCAGGGTTGCGAGAGAGTATCCATAAACTGCTGAATTGCTTGGGTTTTTCTTTTTCTAAAAGAGCATTAATTATAATAACAGCGGTGTCAAAATTCATACTCCAATTCTATAATTTTAGGAGTAGTTTTTTAACCCCATTGGCCGACTCAGGCACATCAAATCAACCTAATTAAATAAATAGTCTCCTTGAGCACACTTCTTCAATATGTCTACGTGCGAATTGTTTAACCACTTCAAATCATCCTTCGGCCATGTTGATCTCATGACGCCAGCAAGGAAGAGAAGAAAATGAAGATATACAAACTCTCGATCGACTTGAGATGGTTTCCCATAACCCATAAACAAATTCTCGAACACTTCTGTCTTCGATACCTTCTGCAAGGCAAGCCAGTAAACAGTTTGCCCGATGTCAGCCATATCATGACCTTTCATAGCATTATCAAAGTCGAACACTCCGACTACCTCTCCTTTTTCATTAACATTGATGTTTGAGAGGTGATAGTCCCAATGAAGCGGTACAAAGTGAAAATCAGAGTGAGTGTCGTAAAGTTCCTGTAACCTTGTAAATTTTATTTTGAGGAAATCTACCAGATCCTTATCCAAATTTATTTCAGCGGCTACCAAGTACTTTTTAATTCGTAGCCTTGTCCATTCGATCCATTCCTTTTGGGAAGCAATCTCGTGCTTTTGGTGAATCCAAAACGGAGGAATCTTCAAGTCGTGGATTCTCTTCAGCATCGCTCCTGCATTGATGAGAATCGAACATTGATTTTCTATGGTCGCCGTTTCCCATGCTTCAGAAGCCACGTTGCCAGGCAGGCAATCCATCACGACCCAACCCTCTTCTTCACCTTTTGTAATGTCGTAAGTATGAGGAGATGGTATATTATTTTCTCCTACATAGTTTGATATTAAGGCACTTTTCTCAACCCTCGCCTCTATTTTTTTAGGAAAGAATTTAACAACAAGAATTTTATCAGGGTTGTGTATCTCAACTTTAAATACACTGCTCGACAAGCCTTTTGAAAATTTCTGTATTGAACCGATCATGGCTTGGGGTAATATTTTGTGAATAGCCAGAATAATTTTTTCTTCGTGGTTCATGTTTTTTAATTGTAGCATCTTCCGTAGAAGATTTAGTTAAAATATAGGCAAAAACAACCCCTTTAGGAAGGGGTTGTTTTTCAGTGAGATTCACGAGATATAGCCTCGTTTAGGCCTCTCGGTAGGTCTCACTAGCGTGTGCGCCCGGTTGGAATCGAACCAACGACCCTCTGCTTAAAAGGCAGGTGCTCTACCGACTGAGCTACGGGCGCATATAGAGCAAAAATATACCAGAAAATAGCCGAAAGTCCAACTTTTAAAGGAG
>Ga0194051_1001646_pt1 | contig 11595 bp, 10 predicted proteins | sample SepL2320m_MetaG_FD_161275 | JGI IMG/M metagenome (GOLD analysis project Ga0194051, IMG submission 161275) | Anoxic zone freshwater microbial communities from boreal shield lake in IISD Experimental Lakes Area, Ontario, Canada - Sep2016-L239-20m | ecosystem: Environmental > Aquatic > Freshwater >... | reverse complement strand
GGGCGCACGTGGTCGACCGGGTCGAGGCCGTCGGGTCCTCAACCTCCCCACTGGCTCCACAGCCGTCGACGCAATACCAGCTGCCGCCGGCCTCGACCCGGTCGACCACGTGCGCCCCGTAGAGGCCCACACCGCGGTCATCCAGCGCCGTCGCGAGCGCGTCGCACAACACGCGATGGTCGGCGGAACACATGGGGCATAACGCGCCCTCGTCATCGACGATCACCGCCACCACCGTGTCCGCGCCGGAGGTGGCCGCAAGCTCGGCGAGCCGGTCCAGGTTGTCAGGCAGATCGGCCGAGAGGTCGGCTCGCATGACCGCGCCCATGCGCCCCTCCTCCAGGGCGACCAGAACGAGCGACTTCTCCGGGACAAAGCCCAGGACGGCGGGCAAGGCGGCGATGAGTGCGCCCGGGCGGGTGAAGCGGAACTCCGGATGATGTGTCGGCATGGCCCCGACGCTGTCAGCGGCCCCCGTCGGAACGGCTGCCGGAAAGGTTGCGACGCGATGCCGCTGTGGATGGAACCGACTCTGGGGATGGCGCCCGCGCGGTGGATGCCGTCGGGCTGTCGTGGTAGTCAGATACATGCGCTGAACCCAAGTCCGTGATCGGGAACGAGTGCGACCGCCAGAGCGTTATTCAACGTGGGTAAAGCGAGGAGGCACTATGCCTGACGAGCAAGGCAACATCGATTCCGGTGGCCGGATGTATGAACTGGAGTTTCCGGGTCCGCAGCTGACGTCTACAGGCGGGCAGGGTCCGGTGCTGATTCACGCGTTGGAGGGATTCTCCGATGCCGGCCACGCCGTGCGCCTGGCTGCTGAACACCTCAAGGGCGCGCTGGACAGTGAACTCGTCGCATCTTTCGCCATCGACGACCTGCTGGACTACAGGTCCCGTCGACCGCTGATGACGTTCAAGGTCGATCACTTCACCGACTACGACGATCCTCACCTCAATCTGTACGCGCTGCGCGACAGCCTGGGCACGCCTTTTCTGCTGCTCGCCGGGCTGGAACCGGATCTGCAGTGGGAGCGGTTCGTCACCGCGGTTCGACTGCTGGCCGAGCGACTGGGCGTGCGTCGGACCGTCGGCCTGGGCGCCATCCCGATGGCGGTCCCACACACTCGCACCGTGACGATGACAGCACACTCGAGTAACCGCGATTTGATCGCCGGCCACCAGCCCTGGGTCGGTGAGGTGCAGGTGCCCGGCAGCGCGTCGAACCTGCTGGAATTCCGGATGGCCCAGCACGGACACGAGTCGGTCGGTTTCACCGTGCACGTGCCGCACTACCTGGCACAGTCCGACTACCCCGCCGCCGCCGAAGCGCTGCTCGAACAGGTCGCCACGTCGGCGTCACTGCAGTTCCCGTTGCGCGCGCTGAACGAAGCCGCGGCGGTGGTGCGCAACAGGATCGACGAACAGGTGGAAGCCTCTCCGGAAGTCGCGCAGGTGGTCGAGGCGCTGGAACACCAGTACGACGCATTCGTTGCAGCCCAGGAGAACCGGTCACTGCTGGCCCGCGATGAAGACCTGCCCAGCGGAGATGAGTTGGGTGCGGAGTTCGAGCGCTTCCTGGCTGAGCATGCCGACGATTACAAGAGCGATCCCACCGAGGATCCAGAGGGCTGAGGTACGCCGGCCCTCGAATCCCGCGGCGGTAGTGTCGGTACATGGGTATCGATGTCACGGTTCTTCGGGTGTTCACCGACGCCGCCGGCAATTTCGGTAATCCGCTCGGAGTCGTAGACGCCGCCGCAGTCCCCGCTGTCCGGCGTCAGGCGATTGCGGCGGAATTGGGTTACAGCGAAACGGTATTCATCGACCTGCCTGCGGACGGCTCCACCACCGCGCGCGCCCGGATCTTCACCCCGTCAACCGAATTGCCGTTCGCCGGACACCCCACGGTGGGCGCGGCGTGGTGGTTAAGCCAGCGCGGCACACCGATACACACGCTGCAGGTTCCGGCGGGAATCGTCGCGGTCCGATACTCCGATGACCTGACCGCGGTGGTGGCACGTTCGGAATGGGGGCCGGAGTTCGCCGTACACCAGATGGGATCGATGGCCGAGCTTGAAGCCGCCGCACCGTCGGACTTCCCCGACGATATCGAGCACTACCTGTGGACCTGGACCGACAGAGATGCGGGCCACCTGCGGTCGAGGATGTTCGCGGTGAATCTCGGTGTGCCCGAGGATGAAGCGACCGGTTCGGCGGCGGTGCGCATCAGCGATTACCTCAGTCGCGACCTGACCATCACCCAGGGCAAGGGGTCACAGATCTTCACGACGTGGAGTCCCGAGGGCTGGGTGGAGGTGTCGGGGCGAGTGGTCAACGACGGGGTTCGGCAGCTTCCCTGACGCCGCTCAGCGCGCGGTGCCGACCTCGCGGTGAGCACGCAGTGCCTCGATCTCGCGCTCGAAGTCCTCGGCCGAGGAGAACGACCGGTACACCGAGGCGAATCGGAGATAAGCGACTTCATCCAGTTCGCGCAACGGCCCGAGGATCGCCAAACCGACTTCGTTGCTGGGAACCTCGGCGGAGCCGCCGGCGCGGATACTGTCTTCGACTTGCTGGGCCAGGAGGTTGAGGGCGTCGTCGTCCACCTGGCGGCCCTGGCAGGCACGCCGCACCCCGCTGATGACCTTCTCCCGGCTGAACGGTTCGGTGACGCCGCTGCGCTTGACGACAGCGAGCACGGCAGTCTCCACCGTCGTGAATCGTCGGCCGCACTCCGGACAGGACCGCCGACGGCGAATCGCCTGGCCTTCGTCAGTCTCGCGGGAATCGACGACGCGGGAATCCGGGTGCCGGCAGAAAGGACAGTGCATGACTGCTCCCTCTCCCCCGCAGCCCACCGCTCGAGTCGTGACAGAGCCTACCTGCGCGCAGAGGGACTGTGCCATCAGCGCACGGCGGATTTCAGCAGCGGCGCCCAGCCCGCTTGCGGCCGCAACTGTTTCGGCGCTCACCGACCACCCCCGCCTAGCCGATCGGGGCGATCAGGGTCTGGCCGGCATCGACAGCTGCCGAATCGAGGTCGTTGAGGTCACGGATCCGGTCGACGACCTGCCCGACAGGGGAATCCGGGGCCACCCGCCCGGCCAGATGCCGCAGCGTCTCGCCGGCCTGCACCTGAACGACGGCCAACCGGTCCGGAATCTGCGCAGGGGCGGCAGCGCGGTCGCCGCTGAAGTGGGCCAGCGATCCCAGCCACAGGGTGATCAGCGCGGCCACAGCGGCCAGCCCCACCGTCACCGTCGCGCTCACCGGGCGGCGGGTGTGCGCCGCACAGGACACCGCGACGCCACTCCCGCGGTAGCGCAGCGGCGCGACCGGGGGCCGCACGGGGCCCGGACGGTACGACATGGCACGGCCGCGGCTTCGAACCGGGCCATCCGGCGGGCTGACGGCCATCGCATACCAGTCCGCCAGCTCCCTATCGTCCAGAACCGTCATGTCCGTCCCCTTCCCGCATTGATTCGCTCTTGTGTTCGAAACAGTACTCGCTCATGTGTTCGATATAGAACATTTGATCGAGCGTGTCCGACGATAGGACAGCCCTCCGACAAATCGTGCTGCCGGGGGTTTCTCCCGAAATCAACCGGGCGACACGTCGAACACATGTTTGATAATCACGTCGATCCCCGATACATTCGCCCGCATGAGCGATAGCACGCAGACACCCGCGACCAAGGTCGCAGCGGCCGCGCTGACCGAACGTCAGCGGACCATCCTTGACGTGATCCGCGCGTCGGTGACCACCCGCGGCTACCCGCCGAGCATCCGGGAGATCGGTGACGCCGTCGGCCTCACCTCGACCTCGTCAGTCGCCCACCAGCTGCGAACCCTCGAGCGCAAGGGCTATCTGCGCCGCGATCCCAACCGGCCCCGCGCGGTCGACGTCCGGGGGTCAGAGGAGGGCGCCGCACCGGTGGTGACCGACGTCGCCGGCTCCGACGCGCTGCCGGAGCCCGCGTTCGTTCCCGTGTTGGGACGAATCGCCGCCGGCGGTCCGATCCTGGCCGAGGAGGCTGTCGAGGACGTCTTCCCGCTACCGCGCGCACTCGTCGGCGAGGGTGCGCTCTTCCTGTTGAAGGTGGTCGGCGAATCGATGGTCGACGCCGCGATATGCGACGGCGACTGGGTGGTGATCCGGCAACAGAATGTCGCCGACAACGGCGATATCGTCGCCGCGATGATCGATGGCGAGGCCACAGTGAAGACCTTCAAGCGGACGGCCGGCCAGGTGTGGCTGATGCCTCACAATCCGGCGTTCGACCCGATTCCGGGTAATGACGCCGCGATCCTGGGCAAGGTCGTCACCGTGATCCGCAAGATCTGACGACGGGCCCGGCCCGGGGACCGGCCGACGGTTACTCGGGAGCCTTCACGAATCCATTGCCCTCGGCCAGCTCTTCGCTGGCGAACCACACCTCGGGGATCGTGTTCTCGTACAGCACCGAATCCGGGGTGTAGTACAGACCGGAGTGCGTGTTGCCCTTGATCACGTAACCCTCGGGGGACTGAAACGGATCGGCCAGCGGAAGGTGGATGGCAGGCCGCCACGGCTCATCGGCCGGCCGCCACGGCTCATCGGCGGGCCCCTCCGGCGCCTGATCGAACCCTGACTCGACTCGGAAGTCCTCGACGACCTCGGCGACATACTCGTCGGCTACCGGCTCGTCGGCCGCGTGGCGGTGCCGCGACGGCGGGACCTCATCAAGATCGAGCCGCCACATCGCCGGAGAAACCGCCGCGGTCGCGGAATGCCGGCCGCCACCGGAACTCGAGGCGCCCAGCCAATCGTCGGTGTCGAATTCCGCTGCCTGGGAACGGAATTCATGCACATCGGTCGATTCAACCTCAGGGATTCGGGTGGGCGCGGTGTCAATTGCGTCCTCGTCGGATTCGAAGTCCGACTCGCCGATGGCCTCGTCAACAGCGGGAGGCGACCACATGCCGTAGTCACGCCCCGCGCCGGGCTCAGAGCGCGGCTCGTCGTGGCGGATCCGCGTCCCGGGCCAGAAGTCGTCGTCAGACTCAACAGCGCGACCACCTTCGACAACCTGGCGGCGTGTGCCGGCCCGGCGCTGGGCCAGCACGGCCAGCAGGCCCAGCAACGCCAGCACCGGCAGCAGGATCGCCAACCACCACCAGTGCCGTCCGCCACCCTCGTCCGAGCTGCCCGACGACGGCGCGGCCGGGGTCTGGGCCACCGAATCGGGCATCTCCAAACCTGACAGCCCCGCCGCCAGATCCGCAGGCTTCGAACTGAATTCCTTGGTGGCGTTGTTCCAGGAGAGATCACCCCCGCTGAACGTCTGGGTCACCGTGTCGCCCTTGACGGTCTCCTCGCTGGTCGGCACACCCAGGGATCCGGTGGCCCCGCCCAGCTTCGCCCAGGCTGCGTTGATGGCTCCGCGCACCACGATTGCTCCGCTGTCCGGCGTCCAGAAGATCACCGGTTTGTCGGCTGCACTGAAGGAACTCACGCGGCTGTTAGGTACGCCGCCGTCGACCTCGGTACCCACCGGATAGCCGAGGTCACCCGTCGGCCCGCCCACGGACTCGTACTTCGACAGGATCGCTCCGGTAACCGCATGGGCACCGGTCTGCGGGGAGAAGAAGATCTTGCCGCCGGCGTAGCCCTGGGCCGCCCCGCCGTCGCCGACGGTGGTCTGCTCACCCTGCCTGGCGCCGAGGGGGCCACCCAGTCCACCAGTGGTCCGCCAGGCCAGACTGATCAACGTGGTGGGGTCGGACGGGACTTCCAAGCCCGCGAGTTTTTCGGCCAAAGCGGGTGGGTCGGTGGTGAAGGTGTTGGACACCCGATTCCAGGACACCGAGCCGCCGGTGAACTTCTGGCTCACCACGTCGCCGTCGTAGCGCTCGTCCTCGGTCGGAACCCCCAGGGCTCCAGCCGATCCGCCGAGTTTGTCCCACGCCGCATTGATGGCGCCGCGCACCGCCCAGGCCCCGGTGTCGGCGGTCCAGAAGATGGCGGGTTTGTCGCTGGCGCTGAAGGTGCTGACCTGGCTCTTCGAGCTCACCAGGCCGGCGACTTCGTCGATGTTGGGAAAACCGAGGTCACTGTCCGCCGGGCCACCCAAAGACTCGTATTTGTCGAGGATGGCGCCGAAGATGAGATGTGCGCCGGTGGTGGGGGTGTAGAAGATCTTGCCGTCGCTGAACTTCTGCCCGAATCCGTCGCCGACCCCGAAGACGTCGCCGTCCTTACTGCCGACCGGGGAATCCGATCCTCCGGCGGCTTGCCAGGACTGGTTGATAGCGTCGGAGGCGTCGCTCTCCGGGCTCGCGACCGCGGTAGGCACGAGAAGCGCCGCAGCAGCGGCCGTGGCCGCAAAGCCCAGCGTGAACCGCCTCATGGTCCGGCTCAGCCGATTAGCCACCCTCGTCATTGCGTTGCCCTTCCGCGTTCGGGCCAATGCCCGTCTCACTGTGATACCTGCGACCTAAAGTCGCATATATCGGGAAAAGCTTGGCACGACACGCGGGCATTTGCCGAATCCGGTTTCCGAATCGAGATACAACCCGTACGCAAACGAAATCGTGAGCCGGGATCCTATTCGGCGCTCAGACGCCCAGACTGCGCCCGATGATTTCTTTCATGATTTCGGTAGTGCCGCCGTAAATCGTCTGCACCCGCGCGTCCAGGAAGGCCCGCGCGACGTTGTATTCACGCATATAGCCATAACCACCGTGCAGTTGCAGGCAGCGGTCGATCAACTTCACCTGCGCCTCGGTGGTCCACCACTTGGCCATTGCCGCCTGGTCGGCGGTGAGCTTCCCCTCAAGGTGGAGGCGGATGAATTCGTCGGTCACGATGCGGACGGCAGTGGCCTCGGTCGCCAATTCGGCGAGCAGGAAACGGCTGTTCTGGAACGAACCGATCGGTTTGCCGAAGGCTTTGCGTTCCTTGACGTATTGCAGGGTTTCATCGAGGACCGCCTCCATTGCGGAAGCGGCCATGATGGCGATGGAGAGCCGTTCCTGCGGAAGGTTCTGCATGAGATAGATGAATCCCATGCCCTCCTCGCCGATCAGATTCTCGACCGGCACTTTCACGTCGGTGAAGGACAGTTCTGCGGTGTCCTGGGCGTCCAGTCCGACTTTGTCGAGGTGGCGTCCGCGTTCGAAGCCCGGCATGCCGCGCTCGACCCCGAGTAGCGAGAAGCCCTGCGCGCCCTTCTCCGGATTGGTCTGGGCCACGACGATGACCAGGTCGGCGTTGATGCCGTTGGTGATGAAGGTCTTTGATCCGTTGAGGATGTAGTGGTCGCCGTCCCTGACCGCTTTGGTCTTGATCCCCTGCAGATCGCTGCCGGTTCCGGGTTCGGTCATGGCGATGGCCGTGATCATCTCGCCGGTGCAGAACTGCGGCAGCCAGCGTTGCTTCTGCTCCTCGCTGGTCTGGTGCAGCAGATAGGGGGCGACGACGTCGTTGTGCAGCGAGAAGCCCAGGCCGCTGTAGCGGCCGGCGACCGTCTCCTCGACGACGATGGTGTTGTAACGAAAGTCCGGGTTGCCGCCGCCCCCGTACTCCTCGGGAACTGCCATGCCCAGGTATCCCTGCTTGCCGGCTTCCAGCCAGACCCCGCGGTCGACGATCTTGTCCTTCTCCCACTGGTCGTGGTAGGGCGCCACGTGCTTATCCAGGAATGCCCGGTAGGACTGCCGGAACAGTTCATGCTCGGGCTCGAAAAGGGTGCGGGTGTATTTGACGGCGTTAGCCATGGCAGTGACCTCCGGCAGAGTGTTTCGCGATCCGCAACCGAGGATAGACCAACCGGATGGTTGGTCGCCCACGGCTGCCTGTGACTAGTTGGTCACATACCCGGCGACGACCGCGGCCAGCGCGGCCGGTACCCGCGCCTTAATCCGCGTTCCGTCTTCGGTGTGGTCGGTGGCATCGATGCGGCCCTCGTCGTGCAATCGGGCCACCAGATCGCCCCGGGTGTAGGGAATCGTCACGTCGACGACGACCTCGCGCGGCTCCACCAGTTCGCCCAGCCGGGCGCGCAGCCTGTCCAGCCCCTCACCGGTGTGCGCGGACACGAAGACCGCCCCGGGAATCACCCGGCGCAACTGCGCCAGCGTCAGCTCCGTCGCGGCATCGATCTTGTTGACTACCAACAACTCCGGGGCCGGCGGTGCATGATGGTCAGCCTGCACCTCGCCGATGACCTGGCGCACCGCCTCGATCTGCGCAAGCGGATTGACATCGGAGCCGTCGACGACGTGCACCAGCAAGTCTGCGTCGACGACTTCCTCAAGAGTGGAGCGGAAAGCCTCGACCAGCTGGGTGGGCAGATGGCGCACGAACCCGACGGTGTCAGTGAGAACGAGCGGGCGCCCATCATCGAACTCGCCGCGTCGGGTGGTGGGTTCCAGCGTGGCGAACAGCGCGTTCTGCACCAGGACACCGGCCCCGGTGAGCGCATTGAGCAGGCTTGATTTGCCCGCGTTGGTGTAGCCGACGATGGCGATGGACGGCACCTCGCTGCCGCGGCGCTGGCTGCGCTGGGTGTCGCGGACCTGCTTCATCTCCTTGATTTCGCGGCGCAGGCGCGACATCCGCTCCCGGATACGGCGGCGATCGGTCTCGATCTTGGTCTCACCGGGGCCGCGGGTGCCGACACCGCCGCCGCTGCCGCCGGCCCGTCCGCCGGCCTGGCGGGACATCGATTCACCCCACCCGCGCAGCCGGGGCAGCATGTACTGCATCTGGGCCAGTTCCACCTGGGCCTTGCCCTCCCTGCTGGAGGCGTGCTGGGCGAAGATGTCCAGGATCAGTGCGGTGCGGTCGATCACCTTGACCTTGACCACCTTTTCGAGCGCGTTCAGCTGGGCCGGGCTCAGTTCGCCGTCGCAGATGACGGTGTCGGCGCCGGTGGCCAGGACGATCTGACGCAGTTCCTGGGCCTTTCCGGAGCCGATATAGGTGGCCGGGTCAGGTTTGTCGCGCCGCTGGATCATGCCTTCGAGAACCTCCGAGCCGGCGGTTTCGGCCAGTGCGGCCAGTTCGGCCAGGCTGGCGTCGGCGTCGGCGGCGGTTCCCTCCATCCAGACCCCCACCAGCACGACTCGTTCCAGCCGCAGTTGCCGGTACTCGACCTCGGAGACATCGGCGAGTTCGGTCGACAAACCCGCCACGCGGCGCAGCGCGGCGCGGTCTTCGAGGGCCAGTTCGCCGAGGCTGGGCTCGGCGCCGGGAGGGGTCAGGTCAGGATCGGTCATAGCGGACTTCGATCGTGTCACGCCGGTACAACGTCGCGCACCTCAATAAACGTCCCCTGCCGCACTCAGCGCCCGGCCCAATCGGCCCACCAGCGGTCGGACAGGTCCCCACGCGCGACCAGGACAGACGGCCCGCGCAGAAAGCTGGTGGTGTCGGTGATCTCGACGCTGACCTCACCGCCGGGAACCCGCACCCGCAGGGATCCGGTGGACGCGTCCTGATCGGCCAGGGCGGCGGCGGCGGCGGCCACGGTACCGGTGCCGCAGGACCGGGTTTCCCCGACACCTCGCTCGTGTACCCGCATGGACACCGATCCACCGGCGGCGCGCGTGAGCACTTCGACGTTCACCCCGTCGGGGAACTGTTCCCGGTCGAATTCCACCGGCGCACCGACATCCAGGCCGGCCAGCTCGTCGTCGGTCAGTTCCGGCACCACGCAGGCCAGGTGCGGGTTGCCGACATCGACTCCCAAGCCGATGAACCGGCGCCCGCCGACCGTGGCCGCGGCGCTACCGAGCAGGTTGACCTTGCCCATCTCGACGGTGATGTCGGCGCGGTACTCGTCGGTTCGGTGGACCACCACCGGTCGCGGACCGGCCAGCGTTGCGACCACGAATTCCTCACGGTGCTCCAGACCGCTGGAGTGAAGATAGTGGGCGAAGACACGCACGCCGTTGCCGCACATCTGGGCCACCGAGCCGTCGGCATTGCGGTAGTCCATGTACCAGTTGTCAGGCTCCACGCCGTCGGGCAGCCGGTCCAGGACGCCGGCGTCGACGGCAGTTCCGGCGGTGAGGACGCGCAGCACGCCGTCGGCGCCCAAACCGCGTTGGCGGTCGCACAGCGCGCTGACCACCGACGCCGCCAGATCACGCTGTCCCTCGAGGTCGGGAAGCACCACGAAGTCGTTCTCGGTGCCATGGCCCTTGGCGAAGATCATTGGCGCCACTCCTCGGTCCCGGCTGCGCCGGACCCATCGTCGTCGGCGCGGATCACCTGATCAGGATACGTCTCGCCAATGCGCAAGCGCGGCGGTCGCGAGGCCGTCGGAGGCTCCGTCAAGCCAGCGGATGCGGTGGTCGCGCCGGAACCAGGATCGCTGACGGCGCACGTAGCGTCGGGTTCCGGCGAACGTCAGTTCACGGGCCCGGTCGATGTCGGCGGTTCGTGCGCCTGCATCGAGGGCAGCGAGCACCTGCCCGTAACCCAGCGCGCGGGCCGCGGTGACGCCGTCCCGCAGCCCGCGATCGACCAGGGCCCGGACCTCGCCGACCAGACCTGCGTCGAACATGCTGTCGGTTCGGACGGCGAGCCTCTTGTCGAGAGTTGCTGTGTCCCAATCTAATCCGATGATCGCAGTGTTCCAGCGAGGCTCACCGATACTGGGCGCTGATGCGGCGAACGGCTGACCGGTGAGTTCAATGACCTCCAGGGCCCGCACCAGCCGCCGGCCATCGGTGGGCAGTATCGCCTCCGCGGCGGCGGGATCGCGCCGGGCCAGTTCGGCGTGCAGGGCAGCCGTGCCGGAGTCGGCGAGGCGGCTCTCCCATTGCGCGCGCACCGCGGGGTCGGTTACCGGAAACGCCCAATTGTCCAGCAGTGACTGGATGTAGAGCATCGACCCGCCGACGATGATCGGCACCGCACCGCGGGCGACGACGGCCTCCACATCGGCGACGGCGGCCTGCTGGTAGCGGGCGACGGTGGCGGTGGCGGTCACGTCGAGAACATCAAGCTGGTGATGCGGCACGGCGAGTCGTTGCGCTACAGGCAGTTTCGCAGTTCCGATATCCATTCCGCGGTACTGCTGCATCGCGTCGGCATTGATCACTTCGGCCGGGATCTGACCGCTCAGGATCTCGGCGACCTCAAGTGCCAGTTGGGACTTTCCGGTCCCGGTGGGGCCGATGATCGCGATCGGCCGGTTCACGGACAGGGTCTCAAAGCCGCGTGCCCGGGTCCCAGGTGCCGACGAAGTATCCGACGCCGTAGGGAGCGCCGCGAGCCAACTCCACCGCCGCGGCGGGCCGCGGGGCCAGGCCGGCCAGCACCTGGTAGGCGACCCGCCCGACGATCCCGTCAGCCAGCTGGGTCAGCGCGGCGGCGTCGCCGTTGGCCAGCGCGTGGTCCAGCTCGGCCTGAACAGCCTCAGACGCCGGGTCGTAGCCCCCGGGTGCGGACTGGGTCAGGGTGTGGGCCCCGTCGGCGACCACCAGCACACCGACCGGGTCGGAGGCCGCATCAATGGCCGCCCGCAGTTGCCGGCCGCGGGCCAGCGCGGCATCGGCGTCGAGGTCGCCCGGGTATACCCGGACCTGCACCACTGCC
>Ga0194051_1001645_pt1 | contig 11606 bp, 10 predicted proteins | sample SepL2320m_MetaG_FD_161275 | JGI IMG/M metagenome (GOLD analysis project Ga0194051, IMG submission 161275) | Anoxic zone freshwater microbial communities from boreal shield lake in IISD Experimental Lakes Area, Ontario, Canada - Sep2016-L239-20m | ecosystem: Environmental > Aquatic > Freshwater >... | reverse complement strand
ACACTGGACTGTAACGTATAATGACAATCCCTACGATGGCACACTAATTGATTTACTTCTAATTAGTGCCTACCATTGCATTGATTTCCGAAAGCTACCAATTGAAGCTCAAAGAGAGCTGGGCGAAGTAATTGGCTGGGTTGAAGCCCGCTATCAGCTCGAGTTTTTTGGTTTTGCCATGCGGGTTGGGCCGGTTCAGTATGTTTCTGGGTCAGTTAACCACTTGCACGCGCACATTAAGGTTGGTGATGTTTTTCACGAAGACCACCAGCCTATAAGATTCAAGCTTAGTAGTAAGCCTGAAATAAATAAGCCCCCTGAGACCTACCACTAGTGGTAGTTCTCGGGGGACTTTTATTTTACAACTCTATATATTTCGATGTCGTTTGCAATTAGGATCGATTCGGCATCCAAAACCGAATAGCCTTCTGCAAAATATACCCTCTCGATACCCGAGTAGGCAATTGCTTTTGCGCACCAGGGGCACGGAAAGGTTGTGACATACAAATGGCTGTGACTTAGTGCGATACCCTTTTTGGCGGCCGTCGCAATCAAGCTCAGCTCAGCGTGGAAGGCCGTAGAAAGATGAATATCAACGCCCTTTTTGGAATCCGAGCGTGGATCGCCATCAAAATACGGTTGGCTAGGGCTAGGGACATGCTGGTTATTGGCCTGCAAGATAACTTCGCCTCCTTTAATGATACAAGCTCCCACTTGGCGCCACCAATCGGCACTGAGCTCGGCTTGCTTATAGCAAAGTGCCATTATGTGGCTGCTAAAGTCATCCTGACTCAATGTAAAATGGTCTACAACCTCTTGCTCGGCTTTGATTCTTGTATTGTCCCACCTCAAAAAAGTGTTGTCGTATTCGACTGGATCAACAAGATACTTGGCTGCAATTAGCCTAGAGATATCTTCATCTGGCATTATTATGCTATCTCCAATTGAGCTCAAAAGCTCAGCTGAATTGGCGATACTAATTATCTTTAGTGGGTACCCTAGGGCACTAAGTGCGAGGGCCACTTCAGCGGCCTCGAGGCTGCGAATGTCTTTTGCGAGACTGGGCTGCTCTTCGATACAAAGACCTCTGTCGAGCAGGTAGATAGCACTGCTATCTCGATGCCGATTAAAAAAATCTATGTAGCCTCTGTGCAAGACCGGAACGTAAGCCACAATCGTGCTCATTGGCTCTTCCCTTGGTGGTCGGTTCCCAGAACACTATCTATAACACCCTGGATTACTTCGGGCATTATTTTATTCATTTCCTTAGCGAAGCCGTTGGCCATATCGAGGTTAAGTCGACGCACCTTAGCGCTGGTAGAAGTCTCGGCCTGACGCTCTAAGACCACTATTTTGCAACCATAAGTAGCTTCGATCTCTTCAATCTCGCTGTTGGTGTAGTTATCCTTGGTAGAAACCAATACATCAGGCTTGACGGCAGCGATTAGCTCCCAGCGCTGATGCTCTAGCGCCTTAAGAGTGACTATATCGACCGACCGTTGTCGGATTAAAATATTGAGTCGCTCCTCTTGCGGGAAGAGTGGTCTATTTTCGCCCTTGCGATGACGGATTTTATCGTCATTGTCGACCCCAACAATAAGCAGGTCGGCAAATTCGCGAGCTTTTTCTAAATACATCGCGTGGCCGAGATGAAAATGATCGAATGACCCTGAGGTCAAAGCGATACTAATGCCGAGGGCTTTGATATGCGTTACAAGCTCGGTAAGCTCTTGGTAGTCTGGAATGAAACGATTATCAAAACTTGAGTCGTTTCCGAATATACCCACGTTGATTGGCAACTTTGCTCCTTTTGTGGTGTGCTTTGAAGGTACATTAACTACACTAATGTAGCAGACTTATTGCCTAAAATGAAAGCATAACGACCAACAGCTCCATTGTTGGAGCTGCTAGAATTAGCCGGAAGTATTATTTTTTAGTTTATTTTATTTTTGGTTCTTTAGTTACTTTAGCTTCTTTGGCCTCTTTAGCTTCTTTAATAGCTTCGTTATTATCTAGTCGAATACTTGGGCTCATGCTAGAGCTAATGAACATACTATTTATAAATACGCCTTTGACGCCGGCTGGTTTTGCAGAGGAGATAGCCTTAACCACAGCTTTGGCATTAGCATACAAGTCTTCAGGCTTAAAGCTGAGCTTTCCAAATGCAACATGAATGATACCATTAGCATCATTTTTGATTTCAACTTTACCTTTTTTAAATTCTTCAACTGATTTTGCAGGATCTGCTGTAACAGTACCGTTTTTGGGTGAAGGCATCAGGCCTTTTGGACCCAAAACCTTAGCTAGCTTGCCGACTTCAGCCATCTTGTCTGGTGTTGCTATTAGGACATCGAAGTCAAACTTCTCTTTTGTGATGTCTTTAATTAGTGCTTCAGAATCTACCAAATCGGCTCCGGCTTTTTTCGCTGCGGCAGCTAGTTCGTCTGTCGCAATAACAGCTACTCGGATGGACTTACCGGTTCCGTAGGGCAACGAAGTGCTGGTTCGAACCATCTGGTCGGCTTGTCGGGGGTCGATGTGCAAGGCTACATGAAGCTCTGCAGAGGCATCGAACTTGACCTTAGATACTTTAAAAAGTAGATCGACGGCTTCTTTAAGGCCGTACATTTTACCTGGTTCTATTAAGGCTTTTCCTGCTTTCTGGTTTTTGGAATATTTTTTAACATGGGGATTTTGCTTTGGTTTTGCAACCTCTACTTTTTTAGACTTAGCAGTCTGGGTTTTTTTGACCTCTTTAGCTTCCTTTTCGACTGCTTCTTTTGCTGTTTTGGCACTTCTCTTGCCGGCCTTAGCTAATTTGGCGTCAGCAGTGGTGTCGATGCTTTCTTTTTCAGTGACAGGCTCAGCGGTTTTTTTTGCAACCTTAGCTTTAGTCTCGGTTACTTCTGTTTTTGTAATGTCTTCTTTTTTTATCTTAGCCATTTTATTGCTCCTTTCGTGGTCAAGCTCTATTTTTTGATAGATCCCACAGCGAGGTTAATTATTTATTCTATTTCGACTCCCATGGACCTAGCGGTGCCAGCGATTATTTTTTTGGCGGCCTCAATATCGTTAGCATTGAGATCGGGCATTTTCTTTTCAGCTATTTCTGTTAGTTGAGCCTGGGTCAGTTTACCAACCTTCTCTTTGTTGGGAACACCTGAAGCTTTTTTGAGCTTAAGAGCTTCTTTGATTAGTATTTTTGCTGGTGTGCCCTTGGTTACAAAGGTCATGGTTTTATCGGCGTAGATAGTAACGTGCACTGGAGTTGGTTGACCTTTGCGGTCTTGGGTTTGCTCGTTAAAGGGGTTGATAAAATCCATCATGTTGACTCCGTGTTGTCCTAGAGATGATCCGACTGGAGGGGCTGGTGTGGCCTGCCCGCCCATGATTATCATTTTTACTTTAGCCTGTATTTTTTTTGCTTCTGCTGCCATTACTTAATCCTTTCTTAGATCTTGTTTACCTGTAGTGAGTCGAGCTCAACAGGGGTTTCTCGGCCGAACATACTAACCAAGACCTTGATCTTGCCTTTTTGCTCGTCGATTTCATTGACCTGACCATCAAATCCTTTGAACGGTCCGTCGGTTATATTTACTGTTTCACCAATCGCGAAGTCTATTTTGTATTTTGGCTCATCAATTCCCATTCGGCGCTGAATAGACTTAACCTCATCTGCACTAAGTGGCGAAGGGGTGGTACTAGTGCCGACGAAACCGGTAACATTTGGTGTATTACGAACCACGAACCAAGACTCTTCGGTAACAACCATCTCGATTATGATATAGCCTGGAAATATCTTGCGCTCGACGGTGCGGCGGGCACCATTTTTGATTTCGATTTGCTTTTCTTTAGGTACAATCACGTCGAAAATCTTGTCTTTCATATCTAGTGAGTCGATACGTTGGCGCAAGGCTTCAGCTACCTGGTCTTCGTAGCCAGAGTAGGTGTGTATGACGTACCAATCTTTTTGTATATCTATCATGAAATTAAGTCCTTAAAATTAATGATTTCAGGGTATTTCTCCAAAACCAATCGAGTCCTGCTAAAGTTAGACCCAGTGCAATCGATACTAGTATTATTAGTAGTGTCAGCTGTAAGGCTTGCTTGCGAGTGGGCCATATTACTTTCTGCATTTCTGCAATCGAGTTTTTGATGTAGTTGGTAAATGCGTGCATTTAAAATTTAATCTAAAAAAGCCTGCTAGGCCTTTGGTTGCTATTTTACCTAATAAATACCCCTTTTGTCAACGCTTTTAGTTTGGTCTGGGTAAATTAACCTTGATAGTATCGGGAAGTTTAGCCCAAATGCTACTAAGCAGGGCGGACAAATTGCCCGAATAGGCTACACAAATGGCCAAAAACAGTCCGAATACCAGCAAAACAGCAATGATGACTATCCAAAGACCGATATAGCTTGATTCGGCTTCAGATGAAAAGGCTAATTTAACGTTATGACGCCGAAAATGCATAATATAGGCCCAGTAGCCAGCCCTACTAGCACTCCAAACGGTCCAGAGCAAGTACAATATGGTAGTAAAAACAGCTAGCAAAAGGATGTTGAGAGATGTAGATTGGACTTTGAGCAATAAATATATCTCGGCCCAGACCATGACCAAGCTTGCAGCTATAAATACAGCCAAGCTGAGTAACCAATTAAAGCCATGCCAAATAGCGCTAGCAGGATGGAATATAGCCTGTTTAGCACTGATTGCTAGTTTGCTCTTGCCCCGATCGGATCCGATTGCAGTGGCTGCCTGTAGCCACAATCGAAAGCTAGTATAAATACAAAATACAACCAGCACGACTACCGAAAAGACCACATAAAGCCAAATCTGCAAACGGAGATCGCCGTAGCCCAAGATATACATTGCGTAATAGCCAGCTAGAGCGACAAAGATAAGTACCAGAGCTACCACCGATTTGATTAGCTTCTGGAATGAGTTGGGGATTATTCCTTTTAGTGAGTCGCTAAGGGCTTTCTTAATTAGTGGCTTACGGTCGTCTAGCTGCTGGTATCGAATACGGACTAGAGCCGGATATATGACGGTGTCAGCTAGCCAACTAACCAAGACCAGCAGGCAGGCAGCAGCTAACCAAGTTATAAATTGGAATGTGTTACTGGGGGCTACAACTGATTTAAGGTTCACCAGGATTTGATCTGGCTTGAGTATTAGCATGTAGCGTAACTGAAAATATACCAACGGGAGGATCGCAAATAGTAGCACCCGCACGCTCAAGAGGTTTCTTATAAATGACAGTATAAATATATCCGACCTAAAAACCGCCGCAATACTCGACCAGATTAACGAAAAAAAAGGTATCCCAGCATTACTTCGATAAGCTGGTTTGGCTTTGGGATGGGGCTTGCTATGGGCTTTTGGCTTAGGGCGAAGAGAGCTACTGGCCGGACTGGTGGTTTTGACTTTGTTAACTCTAGCAATGTCGATGTTGCGATTTGTATTCATCTTTAAGTTTATTATGGTTTAATTATAGCTTCTTATGGCCTAGCTAGCCAATGTTTGCTTGATTTTTACAAGACAATATATTTTGAGCTTAACGTCTTTGGAAAGACTAATTCGTCTGCTTTTAATATCCTCGATAGAATGGCGAGACATTTTTTGGTTGATGGCAGCAAAATAGCGATAAGCCAGCTCAACACCATAACGGCTAGACTTAGGGAGTTTTTTGATGGCCTTCTTGGCGAGAGTGAGGTCTTTTTTGATATCTTCAATTATTAGGCTTTTGGCTTCGTCGTCGATCTGGCCATTGAGCCCCGGGAAGTATAAGCGCCCTAGCTGCGAGCTATCGCTACCGACATCCCTTAAAAAGTTGATTTTTTGAAAGGCCGAGCCTAGCGCCTTGGCCGAGCCGAGTAAGCTCGAATAGGCTCTTTTGTTGCCTCCCACAAAAACCATTAGGCACATTAGCCCAACGGCTTCGGCGGAGCCATAGATGTATTTTTGGTATTCGGCTTCGTTGTAGGATTTTTTTGTGATGTCCATTTTCATGCTTTTTAAAAACGCCTCTACCAGCTCTAGAGGTATTTTGTATTTGATTATCGCCAGCGCAAAGCTCTGTACAATTGGATTGGTGCTAAATCCACTCCGGACCGCTCTTTTGAGATCACTACCGAGGTCATTGAGGTAGCTCTCCATTTGGGCTGGACGCCAGGTATCGACAACTTCGTCAGCTACCCTAACGAAGCCGTAGATTGCCACAATCGCCTCGCTGATGTCAGGCTCAAGCAACCTGGTGGCTGCGGAAAATGATGTGGAGTAAGAAATTGTAATATCTCGGCTAAGTCGTGCACTGATGTCTTTGTAGATCCCAAGATTTAACATTTATTTCTTTCTAGTTACGCAGTAGTTTGCAAAAGATTTAAGAAGCACCTTAGCTTCATCATCAATCTTGATTTCATCTAGGATGTCTAAGGCTCTTGCAAGGTGGTCTTCGGCGGCAACTGCCACTTTGGCCTGGGCACCACTGTCTTTTAGTATGGACCGCACCATCTTCACATCGTCTGATGTAATATTCTGTTTTCCAAGCCGCGATTCGATGGCCTTCCACTGCAAAGGCGTGGTGAGTTTTTTGGCATGATACATTAGCAAAGTCTGCTTGCCCTCCCTGATGTCAGAGCCGACCGGTTTGCCTGTTTGGCGGCTTGATCCAAAAACTCCCAACAGGTCATCGGCGAGTTGAAAAGCCTTGCCTAGCTCAGCCCCAAAAGCCGAGAAGTCGTTTAGGAGTTTTTTGTCTTTGTTACCTGTGGCAATAACTCCAAAATGAAGTGGTGATGTAATGGTATATTGAGCAGTTTTGTAATAATTAACTTTTTCGATCTTAGATAAGTTTATTTGGCCTCGAACACTACTCATAACATCGAGCATTTGACCTGCACCAGTTTCAAATAAAACACTTTGGTAATGACTCATCATATTTAGAATCATCTCATGATTCGCTTGCAGCGCTGTTATGACTTCGAAGGTAAAAAACTCATTGAGCTCACCGGCAAGAATGGCCACCGACTCAGCTGAGTGCCTTGCCGATGAATCTCCAAGAGGGCCTCTGAAGCGCTTGTTATAAACGCCGGTAATATTGGCCCCTCCATAGCGCGTTAGATCGCCATCCATAATATCGTCGTGAATTAGTACAAAATTATGGAATATCTCGAGTGATAATGCGGCATCTAATGCAAAATCGATATCCTCACCACCTGATGCACGGTAGCCCAAAAGCATTAGAGTTGGGCGTAGTCGCTTACCCCCGCGCAATATAAACTTCTTCATATCTTCATGCAGCTTGGCATAGAGCGGATCAATAGCTCTAGCTTGAACTATTTTTGCATCATAAAACCGGATAAGCCTTGAGTCGATTTGGTCCTTGGTGTACCGATTGAAGTTCAGGAACTTTGTCATGTCACTATTTGGCATCTTGCAAGATTCTCTCCATTACTAGTTTGGCACTTAATGTTACCATAGGGATCCCCCCGCCAGGATAGGTGCTAGCGCCAACAAAGTATAAGTTTCTGATATTTTTGCTCTTATTGTGCGGCCTAAAATAGCCCGACTGAAAAAAGTGATGGCTGAGCCCAAAGGCTGAACCCATATGAAGATTAAACTTAGATTCAAAATCTTGAGGAGTAAAAATAGACTCAGTTTTAATTTTGCTCTCAATGTCTAAGCCAAATTCTGATTTGAGCCGCTTAATAACTTGATTTTTAATACGCTGGATACCTTTTTCCCAATTGATATTGGAGTCGAGATTTGGCACAGGGACCAAGACATAAAAAACATTCTTGCCCTTAGGCGCCAGGCTAGGGTCTGTTTTGGTAGGAATATAGGTATAAAAAGATGGGTCCTTGGGCAAAACTTTTTGATGGAAGATTTCGTCGAGGTTATTCTTAAAATCCTTACAAAGATAAACATTATGATGAAGCATATCTTCACACGGATCGTCCACGCCCCAGTAAAATAATAAAGCTGAGCTAGCTTGTTTGTAGGCTTGGAGTTTATTGTCTGGCATCGAAGCTCTAGATTTGGGATCTATCAGTTTTTGATAGCTATAAATAAGGTCGGCGTTGGCTATCATGGTGTTTGCCATAATGGTGGTATTTTTGATTTTGACCCCAACGGCAGTTTTGTTTTCGATAATAATCTCGTCGACCAGAGTAGAGGTTCGGATTTCGCCACCGAGATCCGTGACTAGCTTGGCTAGCGCCATCGATAGCGAGTACATCCCTCCCTTGGGATACCAAATGCCAAGGCCTGTCTCCATATAACTAACTACGCTATAGACTGCTGGTGCTTCGTGCGGGCTGACGCCAAGGTACATGCTTTGGAAACTAAATAACTGCCGGAGTCGTTCGTCTTTAAAATAATACGACACAAAATTATATAGCTTGCTTAGACCTCGTCTTCTTAACAGCTCAAAGCCACTTTTGGGATTAATAAAGTCCAGCGCCCTATCGAAGTTGGTATCTATAAAGCTGGCTCTGGATATACGGTAGATGGCCGATACGGCAGCAAAAAACTTATAGAACTGTTCGGGTGCTTTAACATCGAAACGCTCTAGCTCCTTGATGAATTTTGGAAGGTTGCTGCTAACAGTTATTTTGCTTTTATCAGCGAAAGCAACTTGGTAATTTGGTTCTAGCTGAATAAGCTCGATGTAGTCATCAAAGTTTTTGCCACAGTATTTGAATGTATCGTACAAGACATCGGTCATCATTAGCAGCGTCGGGCCTGTATCGAAAGTATAGCCCGATTTCATGATCCGATTGGCTCGGCCCCCAATTTTGGCTTCTTTTTCGATAACAGTTACTTGGTAGCCATTTTTTAGCAAACGAGCCGCCGTGCACAACCCGCCGATACCTCCACCAATGATGATGGCGGTCTTGATATTTGATTTTTTAACTGGTTTTGTTGTGAGTTTTTTCATAGATTTATAAAACTATCATATAATACATATTGTGAAATACAGCTACATAGTCATCCTTATTTTTAGTATCCTCGGCATGTTCTTGACTGACAAGAAATACCGACTAGTGTTTTTTAAAAACCATCGGGCCGCTGTACGGTCGATAGCTATTGTTATGGGCCTACTAATCCTGGTAGATATAATCGGAATAAATTGGCTGATTTTTAGCACCAACTCTGCCTACGTAGTGGGATTATACATAGGTAGCGAGGGTTTGCCAATCGAGGAGTTTTTATTTTTGTTTTTGCTCTGCTATTTTATCTTGGACATCAATCAGCTGATAGCTCGAAGGTTGGCCAATGCTAAGATATAGCCTGCTAATTTTTGTTGCTATAATTTTGGGGCTTGGCATCAATTTTATATATCAAGTTAAATTCAAGTTTTCAAAAGCGACGCTGTGGACTGGCCTAGCCGTACTGGCAAGTATGCTAGTCTTTAATACTTATCTTACAGCTCTACCGATAGTGGTGTATAATACTAACTCGATTCTGAATATCAGAATATTAACCTTTCCCATTGAGGATTTGGGTTACTTAGTAGTAGCGGTTCTTGTGCTACCGGGGTTATTTAACAAACTTTGCAATGAAGACAAAAGCCACAAAAAACACTCAACCAAGCCTTAAAGAAGTCCTGCTAACCTCGCGACCATTTAGTTGGCCAAATACTGCCATACCTTTTTTTGTGGGCTACACGATTGGCCACGGAGCCATTACCCTAAGCTGTATTATTGGTACGATTTATTTTTGTTTTTTTTATAATTACTTGATGTATGGTGTCAACGACATCTACGACTACGATTCGGACATCAAAAACCCTCGCAAGAACTCTATCGAGGGTGGATTGGTTGATAAGGCCAAGCACAAAATGATGTTTTATTTGATAATCGGCTTAAATCTGCCCTTGTTGGTTTTTTTGCTTGCCACTGGAAGTGTGCTTAGCAACATCGTAATTGGACTGATTGTATTTTTTGCGTTTAGCTACTCTATGAGCCCATTACGCTTCAAAGAGGTGCCGATTTTGGATTCGATTAATTCTAGTTTACACTTTGTACTGCCGCTGGTCTTTGGCTTGGTGTATGCTGGTGCCGGTTCTCTGCCGTGGCCGGCGATTATTGCCTTCTTTTGCTGGGGTGCTGCCTCTCAGGCGCTGGGGTCGATTCCGGACATCAAGCCCGACCGCTCGGCTGGCATTGCCTCGATTGCCACCAAGCTCGGAAGCAAATTTACCAACACCTACAGTCTAGTTCTCTACAGTCTATGCTGCTTAATTGCTACGATCTTTTATTTTCCCTGGGGTCTGCTGGCAAGCCTAATACTGCTTGTATACCCTCTTAATGTGCTATTTTTTAGGAAGTTTCGCTCAGATGCCAATAGTACTCAATACCGCCGAGCCTGGAAGAATTTTATTTGGCTTAATCTGATTGTGGGGTTCTGGCTGAGCCAGTTGCTACTGTTTGTATTCGACCCATTTGGATTAGCTGGGATTAGAACGGTCTGGTTTGCCGGATTTATATTGGGTTTTGGCATAGTTCAGCTCGCTTTGATAACCTACAACTATCATGTGCTAGCCAGGCCGAAATCGAAAAGATTAGGCGAGCTTCCACATATCGATATACTGGTGCACTCGATTGGTGATAAGGACAACATAGCCTCCACAATTTTGGCCCTAATTGGTCAAAACTACCCGCACTTTGACATTTATTATGCTAACCTCGACAACAACCCGCAGGCTCAAAAAATAGCTGAAGGCTACCAAGACAAACGGCTACACATCGTCGACGTACCAAAACCCCCTGCAGGCTGGGCAATGCAGGCTTGGGCGAGCAATGTGCTTTTTAAAAAGTCGAAGTCCAGCATAGCTGTGCTACTTGGTGCTGATATTATTCTTCTCCCTAATACGCTATCAGTTATAGCTAGTATTTTTGATGCTAGCGCCACTGAGCTAGTATCGCTTTTACCAGCCGACCAAAACAAATCTTTTTGGCAACAGCTGATTATGAGCCAGGAGCAGTATTTGCTATTTGGTATGTATCCATCGGCCTACTTGACTCAGAAACACCCGGAACTAGCGACAGCCTACAGCAGCCTGCTGGCATTTAAAAGATCTCCTATCAATAGCGTTGGTGGATTTGAGTCGGTCAAAAATAGCCCCCTGGAGGACCTAGATATTGCCAATAGAGCAAAACGTGCCGGGCTCAATACCGCTTTCTACTGTGCAAGCGATTTAGCTATTAGCCAAAATAGATCAGATTTCGGTGAGCTCAGAAATTATAACGAGCAGCGGCTCTACCCCAGCCTAAGGTTTAATATGCCCCTCAGTATAGCCCTTATTACAGGTGGTATATTTGTGACAACCTTACCAATAGTAATACTTACATACCTACTAGCCATTGGGCAGTACGAAGGGACAATTTTATTAACAGTTGGCTTTGTGTTAATGCTGTTTAATAGGCTTATCGTAATGTTCAAGTCCAAGCAGAGCATCACGGGGGCATTACTATATCCGCTGGGTAGTTTGCTTATATTGCTGGAAATAATATCTTCAATGATCAAGTACGAGCTCAAAAGTCCGCGCTGGAAGAGCCGTTATGAAGTTTAGTAGCTAGTGCTTGCCTTTGTGTTTCAAAGC
>Ga0194051_1001644_pt1 | contig 11610 bp, 6 predicted proteins | sample SepL2320m_MetaG_FD_161275 | JGI IMG/M metagenome (GOLD analysis project Ga0194051, IMG submission 161275) | Anoxic zone freshwater microbial communities from boreal shield lake in IISD Experimental Lakes Area, Ontario, Canada - Sep2016-L239-20m | ecosystem: Environmental > Aquatic > Freshwater >... | reverse complement strand
CCGAGGCTAAGGCGTAATAACATTCTGCGGCCTGTTTAATAGATAACTGCGAATGTTTGCCGCGGTCACTTCGAGTAATCGCAGTCGCGCATTGCGAGTGGCCCACGCAATGTGTGGAGTCAAAACGCAGTTGCGGGCGGACAAAAGTGGATTGGAAGCCAGCGGAGGCTCCACCGAGAGCACATCGAGACCGGCGCCGGCGATCCGCTCTGTGTTGAGCGCTGCCGCCAGATCGGGCTCATGAATGAGAGCTCCCCGGGCGGTATTAATCAAAAAAGCTGACGGTTTCATCTGGGCAAGCCTGGCAGCGTTTATCAACTCTTTTGTGTCTGGTACCAGCGGGCAATGCAAGCTCACGACATCGCTCTCGCTCAAGAGCCTATCGAGGCTGACAAACTGCGGATCGTCGCTTGCTGTGCGGCGGTGGGCCAGAATCTGCATGCCAAACGCGCGGCCGACCGCCGCCACCGCCTTTCCAATTCTTCCGTAACCAACTATGCCGAGCGTTCGTCCTGCCAACTCCACTAGCTCGCCATCCCAGTAGCAGAAATCGGGCGACGCACTCCACCGCCCCTCGTGCACCGTCTGCGAGTGATGACCCGTGCGGTTGGTAAGTTCTAAGAGCAGTGCAAATACCGCCTGTGTAACGTTCGGCGTGCTGTACTCCGGCACATTGCAGACTAAAATTCCACGCTGCTGTGCAGCCTGAACATCAACGGTGTTATAGCCTGTGGCCAGGACGCCGATGTACCGTAATCGCGGCAATGCTGCCAGCGATTTTTGGGTAATCAGAGTTTTATTTGTCAGCACAATATCGGCATCAGCGGCGCGGGCCACGACATCGGCTTCGCCAGTTCGGTCGTAGATCTTGCAGTTTCCGAGCGCTTCAATCGCTGCCCAACTAATGTCGCCAGGATTGGCTGTAAAGCCATCTAGGATGACGATTGCGGTGTCGGAGCGTGGAAGTGGATTGGGTTGCACGAGAAACAGCGAGGAACTCTCCTAACAGTATCGAAGCGGCATTCTTTGCGGTAATCTTGCCATTGAAACAAACTCTAATCAAAATAGACCATTGAGTAGTCCATCTCAAAAAGAGGGTCATTTTAGACATGATACCCGAAACGAGAAAACAGCCCCCAACGGATCGCAGCAGATTCTCACGCTTGCTCTCACCTCTTGTTTCAACCCGCTGGTTCACTTCAGTTGTCTGTTGCCTCACGCTCTGCGTAGCCACCAGCGCCCCAAGTGCTCCGGTTGATGAAGCCGAAGGCTCCAGCGAGGCTGCTCGAGCGGCATATGCCTCGGCTGCTGCTTTTCAAAATCGTGAAGCCTGGGAACTGGCCGCCGAGGAGTGGGCCACGCTGATCAAGAATCATCCCCAAGACCCTTTAGCGACAAAGGGACGCTATTACCTGGGAATCTGCCAGCTAAAAAATGATCAATGGGCTGAGGCCTCTAAAACCTTCAAGGAAGTAATCGCTAGCAAGGCCGATACTGCCACAGTGGCTTTGGCGAGTTGGGAATTGGGGCGTGGTGATTTTCAAGTGGCGCAGTCACAGCCCAAACCCGAAGCCTTTGCGGCAGCGGCTAAGAGTCTTGCCACCTTTGTAGAAAAGAACCCCGGACATGCACAGGCTCCGGAGGCAATCTTTTTCCTCGGCGAGTCTCTCTGGCAATCGAATCAACGTGAAAAAGCAATCACAACTTGGCAGAGATTTGAGCGCGAACACGCGGCCTCACCACGCATGCCCGATGTGTTATACGCGTTGGGGATCGGCCAATCCGAGATGGGAAATCGTAAGGAAGCGGCTGTCACACTCAAGAAGTTTGCCGACTCTTTTGCCACAAACAAACTGGCCGATGATGTTGCACTCTGGCGAGCCGATATCGCAATCGCCTTAAATGCCCCCGGTGATGCCGAAACAATCTTAGCCCCAGTGGCTGCCGGCAAAGGCCCCCGCGCCGCTGAATCGCTCGAACGACTCGGCACGGCCTACTGGAACCAGAAGAAATGGGCCGAATCAGCAGCGGCTTTCGGCCGAATAGCCGATGAGTTTCCCACATCCAAGCAGGCCGACCGAGCGGCGCTGTCTTCCGGCATGGCACTGATTGAAGCCAAAAAACCTGAGGCGGCTCGCCCGCGTCTAGAAAAGATCATTGCGGCCAATGGGGCCAAGGCCGTTGAAGCGTCTCATCGGCTGGCCGTCTTAGAACTGGATGCAAAACAGTTTGCTCGCAGCCTTGAAGTTGCCACGAAGGGCCTCGAGACACTTTCCAAACTCAGCGGCAAGCCTGACCCGGCTAACGCCCCGTTTCTCGTCAAACTGCAACTCGATCGTGCCGACGCTCTCTGGGAGTTGCCAGAAAAGAAAACGGAAGCGGCGGCTGTGTATGCCGTTATTTTAGAAAAGTATCCTGATGACCCAGCCGCAAAAACTGCCCTTTCAATGACAGCCTTAGCGTTGCTCGAGCAAGGCAAAACAGACGAGGCGATTGTGAAAGCGGACCTGTTTCTAAAAAAATATCCGCCAGCCGCAGCGGGGGGAAATGACTCGATTGTAGATGTCAAAACGATTCGAGCCGAGGCACTGCTTGCCAAGGGAAATAACGCCGCCGCTGCCACGGCTTACCACGATTTAATTACTGGTAACCCACAAGCCGCGCAGCTCGCCTCATGGCAGCTCCGCGAGGGAGCAGCCCTCGTTGCCGACAAGCAATGGCAGAAGGCGCACGATGTTCTTGCGGCTGCAACTCCCAAGCTCAAGGATGCCGCGGCGGCAGAGACGATGCTTTTAGATGCCACGGCACTGGTGGAATTAAAGAAGCTAAAAGAGGCGAGTGTCGTGCTGACAGCTCTTGATTCTGCGCACCCGCAATGGCCGCGCCGCAACGAAGCCTTGCTGTTGGCCGTACGGGCTAAGCGTGAGATGGGAGATAAGCCCGGGGCATTGGATCAGGCTGAAAAGCTTGTCGCCCTGTTTCCAACCGGCTCGCTGGCCGATGTCGCATGGTACCGATTAGGACAACTGCGACAGGACACGGAAAACTTTGACGGGGCCATTGAGGCGTATACCAAAGCCAGAACCCTCAAGCCTAAAGGCAACCGTGCTCCGTGGGCGTTACTGGCCAGTGGCTGGTGCCACGAGAACAAAGGCCGGCTCAGCGATGCCATCAAGGCCTGGAGCGACCTCATCGACTCTTATCCAGACTCAACGGCAATCAGCGCGGCCTTGTTGGCCCGCGGTGACGCTCGTCAGAGAACAGGCGATTTTAAAGGTGGAATCGCCGATGCGGAGCGACTCCTCAAAGGCCATCAAGATGGCCAATCCAAACTCGACGCCGGCCCCTTAAGTGAAGCTCAACTCCTGTTGGGACTCTGCCTCATGGGCGACAAACAATTTGCAGCAGCGGTGACTCGCTTTCAGCAGTTGCTGGTCGCACGCCCAGATTTCCCGGCCACTGACCGGGTGCTCTTTGAACTGGGCATGGCGCAGTTAGCAGATGCTAAGCGCAATGATGCAGAGTCCACATTCCGCAAGTTCGTCGAGCGTTTTCCGACGGGATCTCGCGCTGCCGAGGCATGGCTGGAAATCGGTGAGTCCAAGTGGGATGCAGGGCTTTGGGAGGATGCTGCTAAGGCCTATCTGGCAGTTATTGCCACGGCCTCCAACGGCAACACCGCTGCTGGCGGTAAAACACCCGCTGCTCTGCTGGAACAGGCTCAGCACAAGTTGGGTTGGACCCATGTGATGCGCAAAGATGACGCCGCGGCTTCAAAGGCGTTTAGCGAACAACTCAATAAGGACCCCACAGGCGCCTTCGCTGCCGATGGACAAGCCATGTTGGCAGAGTCGCTTTTTCGCACTGGAAAATTTACTGAAGCATCAGTGGCCTTTGCCGCTGCCCTCAAGGATCCAAGCAAGCTCTCCTCCGATGAACTGCGGAGCATGGCTGCCCTGCGGGCAATTGAGTGCTCTGCACAGCAGGAAAAATGGGCGGAGAGTCTTGCACTAGCGGAGCAATTTCTCGCGCTCAAGCCAGCAGCCGGTTCTGCGGCGCAGGTGCGCTACGCGGCCGCATGGGCCCGGCAGAATCTTGGGCAACTCGACAAAGCACTTGCTGGCTACCGCGAGGTTGCCGACGCATCCCGTTCCGAACTCTCAGCCCGTGCGCGATTAATGGAGGGGGAAGTACTCTTTGAGCAGGGACAACACAAGGATGCCGTGAAGGCATTCTTTAAAGTTGCGTACGGATTTGGCGAAAAACAGGCCCCGCCGGTCTACTATCCTTGGCAGGCGCAAGCCACTTACGAAGCGGCGCGTTGCTTTGAAGTGCTCGAGAAATCGGATCAAGCCCGCAAGCTCTACGCCGAATTGGTTGAGCGTTATCCAGATTCACAGCAAACGCCAGCCGCCCGCAAGCGGTTGGAAGCACTCGGCCCCGGCTCAACACCCACCCCCGACCAGCAGAAGAAGGCCTCATGAACGATCTGAATCGAGCGCAATCACTGTGGGAACTCTTTCTTTCCGGTGGCTTTCTGATGTGGCCGATTACGGCAATGTCACTGGTGGTGGGAGCGTTCGGCCTGGAGCGGATGGTTGCTCTGCGGAGCAGCCGATTCGTGCCGAAGTTATTCCGGGAGAAGCTGCGTGCACTTCCATCGGATAGCGCGCTTGACCCACGAAAACTGTATCGACTTTGTCAAAAATATCCTTCGGTTGTGTCAAATGTTGTCCGCGCAATGCTTGAAAAACTTGGCCGACCGCTCGCCGAGGTTGAGCATGCCGTTGACGCCACAAAGGATCGCGAAGCCTCGAAGCTCTACTCCAATATCCGTCCGATCAGTCTAGCCGCATCCATCACGCCGCTCTTAGGGTTACTCGGCACGGTACAAGGCATGATCATTGCCTTTTACACTACGGCCAAGCTTGAAGCGGGAGCGAATCGGGCAGCAGAACTCGCGCAGGGCATTTATGTGGCGCTGATCACCACGTTTGCCGGACTGTGTGTGGCCATTCCTGCCGCCATGCTTGCGCACTATCTAGAGGGGCGTATCCTGGCCGGCTTTCGATCGGTAGACGATATTGTAGGAGATCTCCTGCCTCAAGTAGAGCGCTACGAGAACCGCGGTCGGGTTACGCTCGCCCAACTCTCGAGCGATTCTGTTGTCTCGAAGCCAACTACTGAACGGCCATCGACCGTGAAAAAATCATGAGCCTCCGCATCGATAAGGGTCGTTTAACCGGAGGGCTCGAATTGACGCCGATGATCGACGTAGTCTTTCTGCTAATGATTTTTTTCCTTGTTGCCAGCAAACTCGAGGAAGCAGACCGCTCCATTGATGTCGTGCTCCCAAAAGCGAGCGCTGCCAAGCCACTGACAACCCGTCTGCGTGAGTTCATTATTAACATTGATCGCAAAGGCAATTATTATGCTGGTGCACGGCCAGTCGATCTCGTTGAACTCGAACGCCTGCTCAAGCAGACAGCCGCCGATAACCCTAAGGGGCAAAAAGTAACGGTTCGAGCCGATGAGGATGTCCCGCACAAGTTTGTGGTGGGAGCAATGAACGCCTGCGTTGGGGCTGGCGTTGACGATTATCAGGTGCAGTCGGCCAGTGCTGATTAGCGAGAAACGCGTATGGCAGATTCCGCAATTCAAGGCCGTGATTTTACCTCAGTTCGTTTCTACCGGAGGCGTCTCCTGCTGGCGGCAGTTGCCAGCGTGCTGCTTCATCTCATGTTTGCTGGCGGCTTGGTAGCGACACGGCTGGGTATTCTCACTCACACTGCGCCGGACTCGGAAGCTGGGAAAAATGTCTTTGACCCCAAACCAGCCGCCGACTTCCCACTCGACGTTTCAAAAGCAAGCTCTGGAAAACCGATTCACGAGAAACCACTAGACGTTCAACTGAAATCCAACTCGGCTCAAACTGCAGCTAAAACTGAGCCGACACTCATGCAAGATCGCAGCGTTTCGCCGCAGGAAAGTAGCGAACCCGCAGAAAGCACTGCCGCTTCGAGCATGGCCTTGCCACGCACAGCCGCCCAACGCGATGCGGCACTCGAAAAAGCCGCTGAACTCGCGCGGCAAAAAAGTGAGGGGCCAAAAACAACCTCTGCCTCTGCCGATACATCTGCTATCACGCCAGCGGTTGATACACAATCAACACCGGCAGTAAAGCCGGCAACAGCCCAAGCTCTTCCCCGCACAGCCGAATCTGTATCGGCTGCCACTGCCGCACCAAAAGAAGTGGCGCTCGTTACTCAAACTGCACCACGCCTTGATGTACCCACCATCAAGAGCGTTCGCCCACAGTCAGCGAATACCTTGGCAGCGGCCGACCGAGCACCGGCACGAAAAGACTTGGCAGTTCCTGCAAACCCCACTCTTGCTACAGCTGACACGATCTCTTCCAAGCCGGTAAAGCCTCTTGCAGAGCAGGTCCCTGTCGTAAAGCTAAAGCCCCAAAAGCGACTGGAACCCGACCAACAATCTCAACGGCGTTCGAAACTGGCCACAACGGCCAAGACCTCACCGGCTAGCGAAACGGTAGAGATTGCCGACCCCACTACTGCCGCGGCAACGAGCGACTTACAGTCCCTCGCACAGGCTACGCTAGCTCAAACCCGTAGGGCTGAAAATCAAACTGCGTCTCAGAGCAGTGATCGCAGTGTGGCAATGTCGGTACCCAAAACGGTTGGCCGACAAAAGGTTTCTTCCCCGAACAATTCTGCCGCCCCTGTAGAAATCTCAACCGGCGGAGCAGCGGCCGCAGCCAAAGCAACTGCCGACGCATCTGCAACTGCTTCAAGTGTTCCTGCGCCCGCCACACGCGGAGTCAACAAGGCTCCGGCTGCCGGGGGTGCAAAAGTTCTGCGCGGGCAAACAGCCGTTGGCAATGAGGCTGAACCTGCTGAATCAACGTCAGGGCCGACCAGTGCCGTTGGCCCTCAACTCGCTCGTCGACCGACGAGCCGCCCAGCCGCTGTTGAAGACGTTGCGGTTGGTGATCCCAGTGGTCAATCAGCCGGTGCACCCGGTCGCACGTTTAACGCTGTCAATGAAGCAGCGTCTTCTGCGCAAGCCACCAGCACAGCTGAGTCGCTTCCCAATAGTCAGGCTCTTGCATCCAGCAGCGATGGATCGCCTTCGACAATCGCGGCAGCATCCTCTGCGCTTAAGCCGAGCAGTCGAGTGCCCCCGCGTGCACAGCCTCGAGAGCGTTTGACGCTGGCAACGAAAGCAAATTCAAACCCTGCAACCGATACGGCAGAGGTGGCCGATCCCACGGCTACCTCTTCTACTGGCGACGTACAGTCCCTCGCATCGACTACGCTGGCTCAAACCCGCAGAGCTGAAAATCAAACTGCATCTGCCAATAGTGATCGCGGTGCGCCAATAGCATCGCCCCAAACGGTTGATCGCCAAGCCGTTTCCTCCCAAAACACTGTTCCCGTTAACGCGACTCCGGTGGAAATCTCGGGCAGTGGTGCCGCCGCCGCCGTAACCGCCACGGCTTCTGCAGGTGTTTCAGCGGCTCTTCAACCCGCAACGCGCGTAGCCAAAACAGCTCCCACTGCTGGCGGTGCAACGGTTCTACGCGAGCCAACAGCGGTTGGCTCTGAGGCCGAAGCTTCTGAATCAATGGTGGAAGCGACTGCCGCAGGAGCGGCTAGCGGTCCCCAACTCACCGGTCGATCCGCTAGCCGTGCAGCGGCTGCCGACGGCGTTCCTGTTGGTGATCCCCGTGGTGAATCCACTGCCGCAGCGCCCGGCCGCACGTTTAACGCTGCTTCTGCTGCAGCGTCTTCTGATCAATCCACGAGCACAGCCGATACCCTTTCCAATAGTCCGGCTACCACCTCCAGCGGTGATGGAACGCCTTCGGGAGTCGCACCAGCATCCGCGACGGTTAAGCCGGGCAGTCGGCTGGCCCGCAGCGTGCAGCCCTCCATCAGACTTTCAATCAGTGCGGAGAGTGCTTTTGGTGCAAGTGGACCGAGTGCCGAGGCTGATGAAGAACTCTCTCGTGAAGCGATTGCTGGCAATAGTGGAACCCAACCTGGACTTACTCTGGGGAACTCCCGACGAGGCGTCGAGGCACCAGCAACAGTTGTGGAGTCGATCGCACTTTCTCGGGTCGCTATTGTTGTCTTACCGGTCGAAGGACGGGCGCGAGAGATTGCTAAGCCGTTTGAAAAACGTGACCAAAAGAAACGTGTGTTGTCGGACGTCGATGCAACAGTCGAACGCGGACTCGATTTTCTGGTGCGTGCTCAACAGCCAGATGGGCGTTGGTGCCTAGAAAAGTTTCCCGGTGCCGGAAAGAACGAACTGCCAAAGCTACAGTCTGATACGGCTGCCACTGGGCTTGCTCTGCTGAGCTTTCTCGGAGCCGGCTACGACCACTTCGATGGAAAACATCGTGACACGGTGCGACGCGGCCTAGAATTTTTGCTCTCGGTACAAAAGCCTGACGGCGATCTCTTTGTGCCCTCTGATAAGCTTTCCAATAGTTGTGCATGGCTCTACAGCCATGGCATTGCCACGATGGCACTCTGCGAGGCTGTCGGCATGACGGGTGATCCACTCGTAAGACCTGCGGCAGAAAAAGCCTGCGGTTTCATTGCGACTAGTCAACATCCTGAGCTTGGGGGTTGGCGGTACACGCCTCGTAGCGATGCAGATCTTTCAGTGAGCGGCTGGATGTTAGTCGCGCTGCGATCGGGGCAACTGGCAGGGATTTCTATCGACCCGCAAGTAATGGACAGAGTGCGTAAACTTCTCGATACATCCACTGCGCCGAATGCTACCGCGACGAGCAGTGGAACACCCGGTAGCATCGTCTATCTCTACAACGCGCGCAAGCCAGATCAACGGCCGTCGCAGTCGTCATCCCTCTGCATGGTTGCTCTGGGAACGCTGATGCGGTTGCATACTGGCTGGAGCAAAACAGATCCGCGCGTGATTGAATCGGGCCGCACCTTGAGTGTGGCGTTGCCGTCATTTGGCACCAAGGACCAAAAAGCTCGCGACTGTTACCTCTGGTATTACGTTTCACAGGTGCTGGTGCATACCGGTGGTGACACATGGCAAAAATGGTACGGCACGCTCTATGAGCAGTTGTCAGCAACGCAGGAAAGCACTGGGGTGAAAGCGGGCAGTTGGGATCCCCTCGGAGCAACCCCCGATCGCTGGGGGCTTTTTGGTGGCAGGCTCTACGTCACCACCCTCCACTTACTCACGCTAGAGGTACCTTATCGGCATCTCCCAACGTATAGCCTATCCGATGGCGAGCCTGCCAAAGGCCAATAGCACGATGCGCCAGCCTGCACGCGCACCCATAATTGCTGTGACTGAAAAGGCCCTACTCTGGCTACTCGCTTTTGAGAGTCGGCGATAAAATAACCTTGCCCGCTGCATGGGTGCGGAGAGAAACCCACGCCTGGGAAGAGATCTGCTTGAGTCCAGAAAGTGACAAATCTCCTTGGTGAGATGTTAAACCGGCGGCGGCATCGTCAGAGATACGGGTCAACCCGTTGAGGTAGAGATCACCCTTATGCTGCGCAAGCGATAAGATTGCTTCATCGGAAAGAGCCGTTAGCCCATTTAAGGCTAAGCCTCCGCCTTTGTGCTGCGCGAGTGCTTGGGCCGCAGGATCCGAAAGACTAACCAGACCGTTCAGATTCAATGCGCCGACCACTCTGGAGGCTAGCAGAGTAGCGTCTACGATCGTCACACTTTTCAATTTGTGTGGCTTGCTCAGGTCGGAATAAAACTTTGCCGGAAACACTGCCTTGGGATGTGCGGCCAACCAAACAAGGGCCTCAACGGAGACATCCGTGAGACCTAATAATTCTATGCGGAACGGTGCGACCGCTGCAGTGGACAGTGACTTTGCGGAAGCGTCTGAAAGCTTTGTCAGTCCATTCAGATATAAGTTGCCGCTGTGCTGCCCGAGCGCAAGAGCACATTCATCCGTAAGTTCGGTGAGACCGTTGAGCTCAAGGTCACCGGGAGCAATCGCAAGCTTTTTGGCCTGCTCAGTGGTTAACGTTTTGACGATTGGCTCGGCTGCCGTACTCGTGCTAAACGCCACTGCCAGAAGCACACTCATTAAAATCCAAACTCTCATGAATCGTTGTCCTGGTCGAACTCTTGCGAACGCTTTATCTCTTTCGAACGCTTTAGCTGCTTTTCGTTATACCAACCGTCAAGCACGCTTCTCTTAAAATACTATTCTTCACGCAGCAGGCCAAGAGTGCTACGGCAGAAATTGCCGGGAAGATACGATAAACTGCGTCCAGGCTGTCTCCGACAGTTCGTGGGCGACCCTGCACGGGACAATGATCAATCAACCCGAGGTTTCCTTCACATGCGATACTGCTTAATCCTGTTTCGCAAAGAAACCCTTCTTTTATGCCTTTGGCTGCTACTTTTATTGCACTCCTCAGCAGCCAAAACCGCTGATCCTGTCAGCCTCAATCCTCAGTATGCCATCGAGCTATTTGCGTCGGAGCCAGACATTGTCACGCCAATCGGGGCAACGATTGACTCCAAAAATAGGCTGCTCGTGATTGAGTTACACACTCATTTTCCTCCAAAGAATTACAGTGGGCCCAAGCACGATCGGCTGCAACTCATTGAGGATACCGATGGCGATGGTCGGGCGGATCGCTTTCGCACTTTCTATAGCGATCTTCACGCCACGATGAGTGTTCGGCGTGGGAACGACGACTGGGTCTATGTTGCCGAGCGTAATCAAGTGTTTCGCATCCGCGATGGTGATGGCGATGATGTGGCCGAGACACGCGAGCCAATCGCCAACCTCATTTCTAAAGGTGACTACCCGCATAATGGGCTTGGCGGCCTTGCTCTGGATGGTCACGGCAATCTGTACTTCGGACTCGGGGAAAATCTTGGTGAACCCTACCAGCTGACCGCTGCAGATGGATCGACGCACGCCGGCGGTAACGAGGGGGGTGCTGTTTTTCGCTGCACACTCAACGGCCAAAAGCTGGAACGTGTAGCGATCGGCTTCTGGAATCCGTTTGGTCTCTGTTTCGATCCTTCGGGCCGCTTATTTGCCGTTGATAATGATCCGGATAGCCGCCCGCCCTGTCGACTTTTGCATGTCGTGCCCACTGCCGATTACGGCTATCAAATGCGATTTGGTCGTAGTGGTAAGCATCCGTTACAGGCTTGGAACGGCGAACTGCCGGGCACGTTGCCAATGGCAGCGGGCACCGGCGAGGCGCCGAGTGCAGTCGTGCCATTTGACGGTAGTCTGTGGACAACGAGTTGGGGAGACAATCGGGTTGAATGCTTTACGCTCGCCACCCACGGCGCCTCCTGTAAGGCGCATGGCACCATTACCGTGCAGGGGGATCAACTGTTTCGCCCCGTTGATTTCGCCGTTGCGCAGGATGGTTCGCTGTTTATTACCGACTGGGTTGACCGCAGCTACAACATTCACGGCAAGGGCCGAATCTGGCGGCTTCGTAAAACTGTAGGCCCATCTATTCCGGCCGTTGTCCCGCCGCCTGCTGCTTGGCTGCCGCTCTCGACTGCAGAACAGCGGGCTCGTTCCCTTTTCCGTACAAACGG
>Ga0194051_1001642_pt1 | contig 11612 bp, 16 predicted proteins | sample SepL2320m_MetaG_FD_161275 | JGI IMG/M metagenome (GOLD analysis project Ga0194051, IMG submission 161275) | Anoxic zone freshwater microbial communities from boreal shield lake in IISD Experimental Lakes Area, Ontario, Canada - Sep2016-L239-20m | ecosystem: Environmental > Aquatic > Freshwater >... | reverse complement strand
GTGTTCAAGTCCGTACAGTTGATGCACTACGAGTTCGCGAATCAGTGTCCACATGCGAACATCTTCAAGTGGCAGATCCCATTCTGTGGCGAAGGCGTCAACATTCTTGGAAACTATGGCGATTTCCTGACCGCTCGGTCGTGGCAGAGGCAAGTCGTATTGACCCAGCGACTTCTTAGCAAGGTGACCAACCATTGAGCCCACTGTCATACCCATTGTCATGGGAGCAATCATGCTTGTAATGCCTGCGAACATTGCCGCGAAGGGATCCTGTTCTTGATCCGAATCTTGTGCATCTGCGCTGTTGCTACCAAGTGCCGTGGCAAGACTTGTAAACAACGGTCGGTAATCATCAAGTGTTCGTTGAGCCCAAGTTCCAGGAGTCATGATGATGGGGTTGACTGTCGAAGCATCGGAAATATCGCCTAAGCCCGTGATCAAAAAAACTTGCGCCCCAGCAATGCGCGCCAAATTGGCGTAGTCGATACGGACAAGGGGATCCACATTGGGTTCGGTCTCACCATTTGTCGCTGTCATCTGGGCCACTTGCTGCGCGGTTTCCCATTGGATAGGTCCCTTCTGCGCGAACATTTTCATCATGTCCCCAAAAATCGGCGTACCTCCGAACAGGTTCCCAAAAATGTTGGCGGGATCGCCAGTTGGCGTGTTCTCGTCGTCGTTATCCGCTGAACCAAATTCAAAAGGATTAGGTATGTCTCCAGGCACATGGTGAGCCTAGGTCTAAACGTTCGGGTTCTCCTAGCAGTATTATTTCCCTTATGTCAGCGACCGCCGCAGCCACTCCGGACTCGCAGAACGTTGCAGTGCAAACGGTACGGGTCACCAAAGTTGTTGTGACTGGGGCCTCGTGGCCGCTTGGCCGCCGCGTCGTGGAGTTACTCAGTGCCGACCCTGCCTTCGCGGTGACGCAGATTAGTCGTGGCGATGGTGTTATCAAAGATGCCGTCGATGTGCTCATTCATTTGGCTCCTGGGGATCACGATGCTCTCGCTGCAGGTGGGCGCAGCGCCGTTGTCGGAACTCCTGAACTTCTCGAAGGAGCAACGCGATGTGGGGCCACTCATGTTGTTTTGTTGTCCTCTGCCATGGTGTACGGCGCGTGGCCTAACAACCCAATTCCATTGACTGAAGACACCGTTTTGCGTCCAGATTACGGTTTTGCTTTCGCGCGTCAGTTAGCCACGGGTGAGCAATTGGTGGATGATTGGCGTGACGCGGTTGAGGGACGTGGGGCATGTGTTCTGCGTCCCGTGCCGGCGATGGCATCAGATGGATCATCAAGTTTGGTTCGTGCCTTGGCTGCTGGCATGGGCGGTCGTCTCGGCGAAGATGATGTACCTGCACAGTTTTTGCATCTAGACGATCTAGCCGCTGCAGTTGTGTTGGCGGTGAGGAAAAGGCTCAATGGCGTGTTCAACGTTGCCCCAGATGGGTTTGTGCCAAGTTCGCGAGTGCGCTCATTATGGGGTATGGCTCCAAGGTTGCGCTTGCCGGATCGGCTGAGTGAATCGCTGAGTGATTGGCGTTGGCGATTTCAGCGCGGTCCCATTCCGCCAGGTCTTCGACCTTATGTTCGCTCAACATGGCTGGTGTCAAATGGACGTCTGCGTGCCGAGGGTTGGGCTCCGACGGTGACTAATGAGCAGGCATTCGTGGAGGGGACCAACGCCAAATGGTGGACGATGTTGACCCCAAAGCGCAAGCAGGAAATTTCGCTCAGCGTGATGTCGCTAGTCGTCATCATGATTGTGGTGACGGTGGTGCGATCACTGGGTAAATATCATCGCCAGCGCTGAGGCGTGAGTTGATGCTCATGGGGTCAGTGCAAGTAACAGGCTGACAACAAGGATTGAACCTGCGAGACACGAAAAGATCAGCAATCCGCGTCCGCGCCGTCCTATGTCAATGGGCCCCTCAAGGCGAACCATTTCAACGGCATAACCCAGTTCGGATGGATGGCGCCACTGGCGCTCGTGGAGTGGAATCGGCGCCGGAGGAAAGTGAGTCACGAGATGTGAGATGCCAGATTTATCCGACAGAGCCCCGAACTCATTTTCCATGTCCACAAGAGAGGCAGGTTAGTCAGGATTTGGCGATCACTGGGCGCGGTCAGTCACTCTCTGCGGGCGTAACCGCTACGCTCACAGTGTGCTTGTTCACCAAAATGCTGATGAGTGGTTCGCAATGACTGCCGAACCTCTATCCATCGGGGATGTCTACGAGTGGGCAGTGCGGTCCGACTGTGGGGCAGTAGTGGTGTTCTCTGGAACCGTGAGAGATCACGCTGTTGAAGGAAATGAGATTCGTACCGGTGTGCGGTTTCTTGATTATGAGGCCTACGAGGAAGAGGTCATTCCCCGATTTAAGGCAATCGCCATTGAGGCTCGACAGCGTTGGTCAACTTTGGGTCGAGTTGCACTGTTGCATCGCGTGGGACGCATTGAACTGAACGAGAGTTCGGTGGTCGCCGTGGTTTCGGCGCCTCATCGTCCGGAAGCTTTCGCTGCGGCTCGATTTATGATTGATGCTCTCAAATCAAGTGCTCCGATTTGGAAGCATGAAACTTGGGATGGCGGTAGTGACTGGGGAACTCATGCTTCATCTCTGACCGATGCATCGGTGGTTCCGACTATCGAGGAGTCAGGTATCTGATGCGCATTGTTCTGATTATTGTGGTCTTGATTTGCATTTTTATCTTTGGATTTTTAGCGACAAGTCGTCGTACCCCAATAAGTGACGACAGTGTGGATGATTTCCATAAGCATCTTGATGCATTGTCGCCCGAGACACGAAAATTTAATATTGAACCGACAAAAAATATAGAACTTGAGGACTCATCCGATGGCCCGTGACTTAGCTATTGATCTCGGCACCGCCAACACCTTGGTCTATATGAAAGGCAAAGGCATCGTTCTTAACGAACCTTCGGTCATCGCCATGAATCGTCAAACCGGTGAGGTTTTAGCTACAGGTCATGAAGCCTGGCAAATGATTGGTCGAACCCCTGGCTACATTGTGGCCGTTCGTCCACTACGTGGTGGCGCTATTACCGACTTTGATGTCACCGAGCGCATGATCCGTCTTTTACTGCAGCGTGTCGGAGTCAGTCGGTTTACTCGTCCGAAAGTTGTTATCTGCGTCCCATCAGCAATTACCGAAGTTGAACGGCGCGCTGTGACTGACGCGGCTCGCCGCGCTGGGGCAGCCGATGCACAATTGATTGAGCAACCGATGGCCGCGGCTATTGGCGCCCAATTACCCATTGACGAACCGATCGGCAACATGATCATTGACATCGGTGGCGGTACGAGTGAAACAGCTGTCATCAGTCTCGGTGGCATCGTGGCTTTAGAAGCGGTCCGAGTCGGCAGTTTTGATATTGATGTCGCTATTCAGAACTATGTGCGTCGTGAACACGGTATTGCTATCGGCGAAAGAACGGCTGAAGATATCAAGGTTGCCATTGGTTCAGCAGCGGTCACTCCAAACGAAGTTCAAGCCGAAGTCAATGGTCGTGACCTGATGCAAGGTTTACCGAAGACCGTAGTGTTGACTCCTGAAGAAATTCGTTACGCGATTGACGATACGGTCACACAGATTGTGCAATCAGTTGTGCGTTGCTTGGCGAAAGCCCCAGCAGAATTGGCTCAAGATTTTTTGGTTCGCGGCATACATCTTGTCGGCGGTGGAGGTTTGTTGCGCGGTCTGGCTCAGCGTATTGAACTAGAAACACATGTGCCTGTACTCATGGCTGATATGCCCCTTGAAGCAGTCGTCCTTGGTGCTGGTCATTGCATTGAAAACTATGATCAACTGAAACGCATGTTTATGGGTCAACGACGCTGAGATTACGAGTTTTTGGTAATCGGCACGGCCTCACCAGATAGTGAGAGAGCCCACAGTTCACCGTTGGCATCGGGCATCACAGCAACCGCTTGCGGCACGTTACCGAGTGAGAGAATGCCGCAGGAGGTCAGTTCATCTGTCACGCATAATGCTTGAACATTGCCGCTGCAGTAATCACTGAAGACGTACCAAGTGCCAACACTCGCAACCTGTGTACCGCGGTACACGGCTCCACCTGAAATGGAGCAGTTGTCGTCAACATGTTCGTACTCGTGTATCGGGGTAATCTGAGTAAATGTATTGTTGATCGCCTGTTGATCGGCGTTGTATGGGTGCGTTGCTTCAACGGCGCTCCAACCGAAGCTGACACCGTCTGTTGAAGCGTATGGCAGGACATTGATTTCTTCCCAGTGATCTTGACCGACGTCAGCAATCCACAGATTTCCACTGACGCTGTCGTAACTCACACGCCATGGGTTACGTAATCCCACGGCCCACACTTTGGCCGATGTGGTCGGGTCTTGCGCAGGCTCTGTCGTGAGATCAATCATCAGAATCTTGCCAAGATAAGACTTGAGATCAAGAGCTGCTCGTAGCGGATCTCCACCAGCTCCACCATCACCAGTAAAAACGAGTAGCGCACGACCGTCGGGCGCCAGTAGAAGGTCGCCGCCGTTGTGATTCGGAAATGGTTGCTTCAATGTGAATAATGTTCGTCGTGACGAGATGACAAATGTGCCATCGGGATCAACGTTGAACTGATCAATGGTGGTGTCGCCGGCGAGGTCGGTGTAATTGACAAACGCCTGATTCCCATCAAGTGAAAAAGTCAGGCCTAAAAGTCCTTGTTCGCCACCAGGTTTTGTCAACGCCGAAAGATCGGCCACTGGATCGGCACTCGTACCGTCAGGGTAAAAAGGTCGAATGGTGCCGGCACGTTCAACGATGAAGGTAGTCGCTGGCCTGGTACCAATACTCGGGCGAATTGCTAAATCAACGGGCTCAGTAAATCCAGTCATCGGCGAGCCGAGAGTACCGTTGAAGGAAGGTTCGCTGGGGAGAGTTGTGGCGATCTCAGTAGTGCTCGTGACGCTGGGTTGATCGGTGTTTACCGGTGCTGAGGAATCAGAGACATTCACTTTGTCCGATGAGCAACCAGCAAAAGAGAGAATAAGCAGCGCGCCGATGACTCCTTGAATCTTGGAACTGCGGCGCGTCATGATCGCTCGCGTCGGATGAGTCCCTCTTGGACAACTGTGATGGCGAGTTGTCCGTCATGGGTGTAGATCGATCCAGTCGCCAGTCCGCGTGCTCCAGAAGTCGTTGGTGTCATCTGGTCGTAGAGCAACCATTCATCGGCACGAAATGGACGATGGAACCACATCGCATGATCAAGGCTGGCCATCTGCACGCCACTGTCGGTCCAGTTCAGACCATGTGGCAGCACGGTGGTATCCAAGAGCGTCATGTCGCTGGCATAGGTCACGATGCAGGCATGCAGGGTGGGGTCATCGGGGAGAGTGCCATCGGCACGCAGCCATACCTGCTGGCTCACAGTTGGGGTGCGAGACCGCGACATTGGGTCGCCTTCGACGTAGCGGATGTCGATCGGTCGCGGTCTGTCGTACCACTCGCCCAAAAGGGCCTTATGTGGCTCCATACGTGTCTTGAAATCAGGCAAGGTATCGGCGGCTGGGACTTGGGGCATGGGCACCTGATGAGTGAGACCATCCTCGTGGGCATGAAAACTTGCTTGCAGGTTGAAAATGGCCTGTCCGTGTTGGATCGCCACGACTCGGCGGGTGGAGAAACTTTTACCGTCGCGAATTCGGTCCACATCGTACAAAATCGGTGTCGTCGGGTCTCCCGGGCGCAAGAAATAGGCATGAAGTGAATGGACTCGGCGGTCACGATCGTCAATCGTTCGTGAAGCAGCGACGAGGGCCTGACCGGCTACTTGACCGCCGAAAACTCGCTGGCGATTTTCTTCGGGTGAACGACCACGAAAAATATTGACTTCAATAACTTCAAGGTCAAGCAGGGAAATGAGATCGTCGAGGGCGTTAAACACACCTCCATCATGCCATGAAAACCGTGGTGCATGAGGGCGTAATCGTTACCGATTATTGGCTAAGGTCTTTTCGTGACACTTTTACCTTTAAATCCCGATGAACTTTTATCAACCACTCGTGCCGTACGTAAGCGCCTCGATTTTGAGCGCCCGGTTCCCGATGAACTGATTCGCGAGTGTGTTGCGATGGCTATGCAAACACCGTCTGGCTCAAACAACATGACAATGCGCTTCATCATCGTCAAAGATGAGGCCAAGCGCAAAGCCATCGGTGCCGTGTACCGCGAATGCTTCTCGCAGTACCAAGCGATGGATGGGGTGTACATCCGCTCCATTGATAAGGGCGATGTTGACGCCAATAAGCAACAAGCGCGTTCGGCTGATTCGGCTGACTTTTTAGGTGACCACATGGGTGATGCTCCAGCGTTAGTTATCGCTTGCAATATGGGCGGTCGGACTGAAGCTGCTGGCGGGCTTGGCATGATGGCATCATCGGTGATGGCAAATATCTTGCCAGCGATGTGGAGTTTCATGTTGGCTGCCCGTGCTCGCGGCTTGGGAACTGCTTGGACCACCGTGCATTTAATGATGGAACAGCAAGTTGCCGACATCTTGGGCATTCCGTTTGACACAGTGCAGCAAACATGTTTGTCCCCGTTGGCTTTTACTAAAGGAACCGACTTTAAGGCTGCAGTTCGTCCAGACCCTGAAACGATTATTCATTGGGATAAGTGGTGATCTCTGCGCAACTGTGTGAGTTAGCACTTATGACGAATGGCTTTATGCCAATGGACGAAGGTGACGCGCTCCATGAGGCGGCGTTAGTTGCTGCTCGCGCTTTGCCTGGTTTACCGATGCTGGAAGTCGGCTCATATTGCGGGCGTTCAACGATTTGGTTGGGTGACGCGGCGCGCCAATGTGACACGGTTTTATTCGCCGTTGATCATCATCGAGGTTCTGAAGAAAATCAGCCAGGTTGGCGATGGCATGATGATTCACTGGTTGATCCCGTCATTGGGAAAATGGACACACTTCCCTTTTTTCGTCACGCCATGTTTCGCGCCGACTTAGAAAATCATGTCCTCGCAGTCGTTGGTCAGTCACCAGTTGTAGCGAAGTATTGGACAACCCCACTGGCGTTCTTGTTCATTGATGGTGGTCATGGTGTTGAGCCAGCTCGTTGGGATTATGAAGGCTGGACACCACATGTTGCAATCGGTGGCACCTTGGCGATTCATGACGTATTTCCAGATCCCGCTGATGGTGGGCGCCCACCGTACGAACAGATTTATTTACCGGCTCTCGGCAGCGGAACATTTGAAGATCTGTCGACCACCGGCAGCCTGCGCGTGTTGCGGCGAGTGAAGTGAGTGCTTCAGAGGGGGCGCTGGGCGGCGCGAAGTCCAGCCCAAGCCAGTTCGCTCACTTGACGAGCGATTAATTCGGGATCAAAGTCGTTGCCCAAGCGAATGAGACGCCGCGAAACCCCTTCGGCAAGTCCGACTATTGCGTGAGCCAAAGTGCGCCGGTGCTCAGTGTCAATATCGGCGGTGATCAGTGGCTCAATGGCATCTGCCACCAGCGATTGAAATTTGCCTGCGGCTTCACTGAATTCGGCATCTCGTCGTGACCCACCACCGAAGAGCAATTGGAATGAATCATGATCGTCATACACCCATTGGAAGTATGCCAAAAATCCGAGTTCAACTCGTCGACGGCCGCTGGTCTCGGTGATGCTCGGCGCGGTGATGATATGCAGAAGTCGAAGCCCAGCTTCTTCAATCAGGGCTAGATACAACTCACGTTTTGATACAAAATGTTGATACAGAACTGGTTTGGTGATTCCTGCTGCTTCGGCAATTTGATTCATTGATGTTTGGTGGTAACCCTCGCCGGCGAAGACATCAAGCGCGACGGAGAGCAACTGTTCACGTCTTTCAGCGGCCGGCATTCTCAGAGACATGATGTCCTCAAAGTTGCATGGCGATTGTTGAAAATCATTTCAGTGGCCTTGCGCCAGATCATCTTTTTCAGCGGCCTTGAGTCCGTAGCCCAAGACGATGGCTGGCGCTAACAAGATTGAACCAATGGTCATGCAGATGACAATCAGGGTGACCATAGTGTCATTGAAATCTCCGGTAAAAGCCACAACAAATAAGACGATGGCGGCCGCAAATAACAGATAGCCAACACGATTGGCGCGCTGGGTCCAGCGAGTCATCAGAGCACGACGCTGGCGAACTGGATCGGTGTGCGGGTTTGAGTGATCTTGCATTGACATAGCATCTCAGAGCCTACGGGGGAGAGGGCCGTGCGCTGTCTACGGGCTACCGTTGTGCCGTGGCGATTATTCTGGAATGGTTCGGTTCAGTGTGCAAAGTGGTCATTGATCGCCCCGAGAAGAGAAATGCTGTTGATCTGGCGACATTGTTAGATTTGCAGCAGGCACAAGAATCAGCATCCCAAGGTGGTGCCAGAGTTTTGCTGCTCACGGGCACCCCACCCGCCTTTTGTAGTGGAGCGGATTTGGGTGGGGTCGAGCTTGGAGAATTTACCGAAACCCTATTGGCAGTTCTTGATGGCTTTGGACGATTGGATTGTGTCACCTTGGCGGCCATTGATGGACCCGCTCTCGGCGCAGGGTCGCAACTTGCAGCATCTTGCGATCTGCGAATGGCCACGAGCCTGAGCAAGTTTGGGGTCCCGGCTGCGAACTTGGGATTGGCGGTTGATTCCTGGACGGTTGAACGGATCGGTCGCGAGGCCGGTTGGAGTGCGGCTCGCTATATGTTGCTCTCGGCTCAACCGATGCTGGCGCACGATCTGTTGGGGGGTTTTGTGCATCGTCTCGGAACCGTTAATGACGCCATGGCGTGGGCACAGGAACTGTCGCAGTTGGCGCCTCTGACGATTCGGGCGCATAAGAAAGCCCTCGAAAGACTCGGTGGCATGGAGATTTCAATGCAAGAAGTTGAGCAAGCTCGTCTGGCGGCATGGGCAAGTGACGATGCCACCGAAGGGCGTCAGGCTTTCTTAGAAAAACGTCCGCCAAAATTCACTGGTCAGTGAGAGTCGGACTGGCGATCACGTAGGCGCACAGCCAAGTAGACCCGCCAAAAAATGATTGTCATTCCAGTCACCAGGATTCCAAATAAAAGGAGTTGTTGCCATCCACCGCGATCCCCCGGGCTGGTTGGCTGGCGTCCACAACCTGGCAACGGGTTTGAGCTGATACACGAAGTGACATCCCGTTCAAGATCCATGAAGTCATTGGTGTCTGGAGGTTGCTGGCTGAGGGTCTGCATCTCGACGGGTTCGGTGCTCGCGGGTGGGCTCGAGGAATAGGCCGATACAGTCCCCGCAGACGCCATCAAGGCAATGGCTATGACTCCAAAGAGGACGATCTGTCTCAGCGCTTTGATCACTCCCCTATCGTGCCACTTTCTGAGTGTTCATGGTCAAAGGAGCAAGCCGAAAAAGGTGATTTTATTTAGGACTTGGATGTCTCGTCGGAGGAAAAAGCAATTTATTGTGTATTTAGCGAGGGGGCATCAGGCTCTCTGCTGTATCAGAAGGGTTAGACCATTTCATGAAAGAAATCATTCCAATACTTAAAGATGCAAATTTAAATAATCTCGTGTACAACGAACCAAGCGAGATTCAAGCAACGAGTATGGCGACACTGACGCAGATGGTGGCGGCGGGCTTGGGAGTTACCCTGTTGCCAGAGTGTGCAGAAAAAGTAGAGGCAGGCCCTGGGCGGGGAATCGTCACACGTAAGTTCGCCAGCCAATCTCCTAGCCGCACAATTGGCCTTGTATGGCGTAAATCATCACCGTTTGCAGAGGCCTTTCATCACCTCTCTCGCTCGATTTCACTCACTTAACAACGCTCTTTTGCGCCAGCTCCTTAACGGGGAGGCTGGTGCGTGTCCAGAGCAGTCAACTATTTTTGATCTTTGCGCGGTAAACCATTTGGAAAAATTTTGGCGACGAGTTGTTCGCTGAGGGTTTGAATGCTCTCGGGTGTTTCAAGCATTTTGGCCGTGACTTTGACGCTGAATCCTCCGCCCTGCCAACGAGACGGTGTCGTCGTTCGGGTTGCTTCGTTTTTTGCGAAGGGCACAATCCGAGTTGTGCCGTCGTAAAGGATGTGAAATTCCTTTATTTTTTGCCGGACATTGTTGCCTGAGAAGTGTGTGGGATCTTTGATCCAAACACCAGCCTTGCGCATCAAGTCCATGGCCTCATTAAATGACAAGCCGGGCCAATTGCTTTCCATAAATGGCCTGAGTAGGCCTTTACTGGCCGGTATCCAATGCTGATGATGACGAAATTCATACAGTCCTTCTCGGGTGAAGCCCCAACGAACGTCAGTTGGGAGTTCGAGTGGGATGTTGCCCGAATTTGAGCCGTCGGTTGTATTTCCTGTGCCTTGCATGATGTCCTCCATCGAACCCAGCGTTGCCACCTTTCCCTATTGGGTGGTTGGCGGATCGTCAACGGGCCGGGCCCCTCGGATCCTCTTAATGGACAAACAAGAAACTAACAGTTCGTTGAATAAAAGGCGACTGATTTAGGCACACTGAAATTCGGCAGTAAAATTCTTGTCGCACCACCAAAATCATTACCTAACTCTTACAAGACATGGCAAACTCTGGGACGCAGGAGTACATACGATTGGGGTTTATGAATCAGTCAAAAGCCACAGATCACACTTTGAGTCACTTGCTGAACAAGGTCCCAGAGGTCACCATATGGTTTTGGATTATCAAGGTTCTGTGCACGACAGTCGGAGAAACAGCTGCTGACTATCTGAATGAGACATTGCACTTTGGGTTGACAGGAACAACTCTCGCTACATCTATTGCGCTTGTCGGCGTATTGATATGGCAGTTCAAGTCGAAGCAATATAAGCCTGGTATCTATTGGTTGGCGGTTGTGTTAATCAGTGTTGTCGGCACATTGATTACCGATAATCTCACGGACAGATTCAATGTCAACCTCATCACGTCAACCACTATCTTCGCAGTGGTTCTAGCTTCGGTTTTTGCTGCATGGCAATCTAAAGAGCACACATTGTCAATACATTCCATCCGCACGACGAGACGAGAAGCTTTCTACTGGTTGACAATCTTGTTCACATTTGCGTTGGGTACGGCTTCGGGAGATCTGGTTGCAGAAAAGGTCAATATTGGCTACTGGAAATCTGCGCTATTGTTTTGTGGCCTTATTGCAGTTGTCGCCATCGCTCATAAAATCTTCCATGCAAATGCAATCGTGACATTCTGGGCTGGATATATTCTGACTCGACCACTTGGCGCATCAATCGGTGACTACATGTCTCAAGCAAAGGCCGACGGTGGTCTCGCCATTGGCACCACCGGAACCAGTGCTGTATTTCTCGGAGTCATTGGACTTGTTGTGGTTTATATGGCCCGCCGTGAGGCCATTGCTGTGAGGCATTAGAAGTAGGTCGCACCATCCGCGCCTTCGTGAGGCTGGTGTGTTTTTCCAAAGCCCAGCACTGATGGGGTGATGGCTGGGGTTTCAGTAATCGTTTGGAACACCAATCGCTGTGCGATGGAACAAATATGCCAACGGAATCGGGGTCTAGATCGCGAATCCCAATGAAGCCGAGGCAGGTTGTCGGGTAGAATTTAATGTATGCATTC
>Ga0194051_1001641_pt1 | contig 11617 bp, 10 predicted proteins | sample SepL2320m_MetaG_FD_161275 | JGI IMG/M metagenome (GOLD analysis project Ga0194051, IMG submission 161275) | Anoxic zone freshwater microbial communities from boreal shield lake in IISD Experimental Lakes Area, Ontario, Canada - Sep2016-L239-20m | ecosystem: Environmental > Aquatic > Freshwater >... | reverse complement strand
GGTATCGGCGACAACGCGCCTTGGGCTATTGGAGCTTTAATTATCGCGGTCACTTTTTATGGAATTACCTATCCGTATACAACTAAGTTTGTATTTCCGCGTAAAGCACGACCAGAAGTTTTGGCTGCGTTGCAAGTTACCTTCGGCGGATTTATTTTGTTTCCTTTTTTCATCATGGGAGGCATAAAGAAATTTGAATTTATGCCAATCTCAATAATTTCGGTAATTGCACTTGGTGCCATCACTTCAGGGTTAGCACCGATTTGGCATTTTAGATTGCTTTCAATTGTTGGTAGTTCTATTACAAGTTCAGTTGCATATATGACCCCAATTGTCGCCGTTACAGCTGGTGTTGTACTTTTGGGTGAACCAATTACCTGGAATGAACCAGTTGGTGGATTAGTGGTTTTAGTCGGCACTGCAATTTCACAAGGCCGCCACCTACGCAATAGTTTAGAAATTGTAGAATAAGTAGGTGAGCACAACAGCACCAACTCAAAAGAGCTGGGTGCCTATTTATTTGGCACTTGGATTTGTTTGGGGCTGTTCATTTTTATTTATTGAACAGGGGTTAACATTCCTTACTCCAATTGGCGTGGCTTTTGCACGGTGTGCACTGGGAGCACTAGCGCTTTGGGTAGTTGTTTATTTTAAAAAAGTAGCAATTCCAACAGATAAAAAATTGTGGTTTCAACTTTGGGTAGTTTCACTTTTACTTAATGTCTTTCCTGGCATTCTATTTGCACTCGCTCAAACAGAAGTTACCTCAGTTCTCGCTGGGATCGTAAATGCAACCACTCCACTAACGACCTTGTTGGCGATCTTTATTTTTTTTCGGAAAGAGAAAGTTAAAAGTTATCAAGTTATTGGTCTTTTAATTGGATTCTCGGGAGTAGCGACTGTCTTTGGAGTTTGGCGTGGATTAGGTAGTAGCGCCCCTTGGGCAATTGGCGCACTTTTAATTGCAGTTAGTTGTTATGGCCTATCATTTCCATTTTCAACGCGATTTATAATGCCTCGTAAATTACAACCAGAAGCACTCGCAACGATTCAAGTGTCGATGGCGGCAATTACATTGTTGCCCTTTTACTTAATCGATGGGATCGCCGAAGATAAATATTTACCATTACCAGTTTTGTCAGTACTTGCACTTGGAATTTTTGGCTCTGGAATCGCATACATCTGGAATTTTAGAATTATTGAATTGGCCGGCAGTTCAGTCGCGTCTAGCGTTACTTATTTAACGCCCATTGTCGCTGTAGCAATAGGAATCGCTTTTCTCAGTGAGCCGTTCTCATGGAATGAACCGGTTGGCGGTCTAATAGTTTTAGCAGGAAGCGCCATCGCTCAAGGCCGGCACCTTCGTAAGTTGCCGTGAAATCTTTAATAATTACGGCGATCTTAATTGTTGGTTTCTGGGGATAAGTGTTGTAAACCCCAGGCGTACATGGCAATTGCTCCTGCGGCTGATGCATTAATTGATCTGGTTGAGCCATATTGATTAATTGCGAGAACTTCGCGACAAATCGAAACTGCTTCATCTGACATTCCAGATCCCTCTTGACCAAAAAATAAAACGCAAACTTTTGGCAGTGGACGATTTTCTAGCGGAAGACTAACTTCGATATTATCAATGCCAATTATGGGTAATTTATTTTCATTCGCCCATTCTGCAAACTCAGCGATACTTGCATGGTTATGCACGGTTAAATATCGATCAGTGACCATTGCTCCACGCTTATTCCAATCACGCTTCCCAACAATATGGACGCCACCAACGTTAAAAGCATTTGCTGTCCTGATTAGCGAACCGATATTTAAATCATGTTTCCAATTTTCAACTGCAATATGAAGTGGGGTTCGTTTCGTATCTAGATCTGCAACTATGGCAGCGACGCTCCAATAGCGATATTCATCTAGAACATTTCGTTGATCACCATTTTCGAGCAGTTCTAGATCAAATTGCTCACCGACAGGCCAAGGTTTTGGGTGTGGCCCAACACCAATAAATGGGTAGAACTCTCCTGCGCCCGGGTCACTCATTTGTATCAGCGATACCCAATCTTCCTTGTTAGAATTAACTCAAAGTGCGAAGTTGTCAGAAAGCCTTTAGAAATTAATGGAACTAATGGAACCAGTGAAGGAAGTGTAGTGGGCGCAGCGTTAGCGTTACTTTCCAGCTTAACCTGGGGTGTTGCTGATTTTATGGGAGGAATTGCCTCACGTAGAAGATCAGTCATGCAGGTTCTGGTTATCGCTTATCCAATTGGCGCAGTCGTGTTAACCGGCGTTGCAATTTTTGTCGTTCCAGGTGAATTAAGTAGTGAAACATTTTTAATTGGAGCATTGGCTGGTGCTATTGGAGCCACAGCAATTGGGTGTCTTTATGTAGCGCTCAAACGTGGTCCGATGGGAATTGTTTCTCCAATAACAGCTTTAATGTCAGCTGCGATTCCAGTATTTTCAGGATTGCTAAATGGTGAGACCCTAAGTCTGCTGGCAGTAATTGGAATAATTGCCGCGGCGATGGCCGTAATTCTCGTAAGTCAAGAAGTAAATGCACATCAAAAAGTGGCATTTTCAACAATTGCTATATCCCTCACTAGCGGAACTTTAATCGGTATCTATTTGACTTTAATCGGAACATCTTCTGATGATTCTGGAATTTGGACTGCAACAATCGCACGCTGGTTCTCATCAATACTGGTACTTGGCGTTGTGTTAACAACTGTTCGTAAATTTGAGCGCAGTAATTATCCTTGGGCGCTGGTTATTATTTCAGGCGTTTTGGATGCAGGCGCAAACGGAATATTTCAAATCGCTTCTCAAAATGGAATGCTGGCCATAGTCGCTGTACTTGGTTCTTTATACCCTGCCACTACTGCAATTCTCGCCAGATTTATTTTGCATGAACGGTTGCATAAGATCCAAATTACTGGTGTGATACTTGCGCTTGCCGCAGCAGTCGCGTTATCACTTTCATGAAAAAAAGATCACTTCTAGTTTTTTTATTATCTGCTTGTTTAGCAAGTATGAATCTTGCTTGGCAATCTGAGGCAGCAGAAGTTGTGCCGAGTATTTCAACATCTGCGCAAACAAGAATCGATTTGAAATCAAAAATTGATCAACAAATGGATGCCTTAAAAATTGCCATCGAAGAAGCAGGTCCGGCCCAAGAAGATTTTTTGCAGATCAAAGCAGATCCACCTGGAAATACTCTTACTGAGCAAGCAATTTATTTAACCTCAGCACGCGGATTGTTGCAACGAAAAGTAGCTATTATTTTGCAAATAGTCGGGCAAGCATCAACGTTAATGACTCAACTACTTGCACTTCATAAAGAGATTAATGAGGCTGTTATTTCGATAAAAGAAATTGCAAATAGCCGGCCAACTGTTACCCCGCCAGTTGAATGCCCACCGGGTATTGAATTTAAAGGTGAAAGCATTTGGGAGACAGGAACCGTTCAAGCGGTAACCGACGGAGATACGGTTGAAGTGAAAACTTGTCGTGGGGTACTAGAAGTTCGGCAGATCGGAATTCAAGCAACTGAAACAACCAAACCTGATCACATTTCACAATGCGGGGCAGATGAGGCGACAACCTTCATGAGAAAATTGTTGCCAATTGGGAGTGAAGTGCAGTTGCGGGCGAGTAATTATGCTTCCTCTAACAATTACGAAGAAGTTGCTCGGCCTTTTAGAACAATTTATGCAAAAGATAGTGAAGGAAAATTCACTATCGATGTCCAAGCTAAATTGTTAATTGCAGGTTTATCACTTTGGTTCCCAAACTCTACAAATGAGTATTTTCACAATTTCGAGTATTTGACTTTGTTAAACAGCGCAGCCGAAGCAAAAGTTGGATTTTGGTCTAAAACACTCTGTCCAAATGATTTAACACCTTTGGATGCAATAGAAGTATGGATGAATAGTGATTCTCCATTAAGTAATGAAAATCCATTTGGTGAGTATGCTTTATTGCACAATAAAACAGATAAAGAGATTGATATTTCAAATTGGAGCATTCGCGATACATCTCTTGAATTAAGAGTTGAAAAGTTTGCATTTGCTGTTGGTACTAAAATTGGTGCGGGGCAGGTGCTCACAATTTATCTTGGTACTCCAATTTTGAATTACCCATTATCGACTGGTGAAATTTCTTTTGGATTAATATCTCCGATATTACAAAACCCAACATTAAATAGTGACAAATTTACTGGGGATGGAATTTATTTAATCTCACCACGAACAATAAAAGGTGGTGGAAATATTCGTGCTTGGATTCATCGGCCATGTGTCCCAAATGAATGCGTAGCCCCTGAGTGGTTAGTTAAAAATTCTGATGGCAGTGCCAGAGCGATTCCTTTGCCACAGACTCTTTCCATGGTGCTGAATCCAGCAAAATACGCCCGGAAAGTCCCAGATCTAGCAGGATTGAGTGCAGAACAAGTTACCGGTGCACTTGCGGCACTTGATCTAGTGGCGCAAATTGTTGATCAATCACCGAACTCTGGGAAAGCTACGCGAATGGTCCGGGATTTGTCCCCGAAGACGGGGACCAACTTGCCCGCTGGGGCACAGGTAAAAGTTTATGTGGGTGTATCAGACGCTTAATCAACAATTAATTTAAAGATTGTTGGATTTATTCATCAACTGTGCCATTGTTACAAGGTGTCGACTTCCCAAACTGCTGCGATTTCGGTGACAGATTTAACTAAACGTTATGGTGAACGAAATGCCGTTGACCATATTTCTTTTGAAGTTCCGCGCGGAACGATTTGTGGTTTTGTCGGACCAAATGGGGCAGGCAAAACCACAACTATTCGGATGCTTTTGGGGTTAGTTAAACCAACAGCGGGCGCAGGGACCGTTTTAGGTGAGCCATTAACCCATCCGGAAAGATTTTTAGGAAAAGTTGGTGCTTTAATTGAAGGTCCGGCTTTTTATCCGGCGCTATCTGGGCGAGAAAATTTGAAGGTGTTAGCAACATTGGGTAACTTCCCACATGAAAGAGTAGATCAATTATTAGATCAAGTTGGATTGTTAGATCGTGCGGGTTCTAAATTTAAAACTTATTCGTTAGGAATGAAGCAGAGATTAGGCATTGCCGCGGCATTGTTGCCATCCCCTGAATTACTAATACTTGATGAACCAACAAATGGATTAGATCCTGCAGGTATTCAAGAAGTGCGTGAATTACTTGGGCATTTAGCTGGATATGGTTTAACGGTTCTAGTTTCTTCGCACTTGCTCTCAGAGATTGAAGCAATATCTGATGATTTAGTAATGCTACGAGACGGGAAAGTTTTATTTTGGGGACAGACAAAAGCTTTATTAACTGCTCAGCAACCAACAGTTATCGCTAGCACTACCAATCCGCAAGATTTAGCACGGCTGATTGAGATTGCTACTAATTCTGGACACCAAGCACAAATTATGAATGAGAGTGTGCATGTAGTTGCGGACTCTGCATTTGCAGCAAGTTTTAATAAAAGTGCTTTTGACGCCGGAATAGTCCTGTCTTCATTGGTAACTGCTCGTCCAACTTTGGAAGAGACCTTCTTTGAATTGACAAGTGATAATTAATGATCCGTATATTTAAATCGGAATGGCGCAAACTTCGCCGGCCCACTTTATTTTTGGGAACTATGGCTGCAGTTATTGGCTTAACTGGATTAATTTCGTCATTACTATTTTTACTTCTAGATTCCCCACGCGGCAATGCTCGTGAAGGAATGATGATTACTCGTGAAACTCTAGCGATGCCAAATGGTTTATATATTGGTTTTGCAAACTCTGCTGGATTGCTAGGCGTGATTGCTCTTTGTGTATTTGCAGCACAAACTGCAATTGAATACACAAATGGAACTTTGCGGAATTTGTTAGTACGTGAACCAAGAAGATTATTACTACTGGCTGGGAAATATCTTGCCATGATTTCATTTGCATTAATCACTGTTTGCTTTTCGGCGATTGTGAGCATTGCAATTTCAGTATCTCTAGCCGGAACTAAAGGTGTTAGTACGGATCAATGGTTTACTTCTAGCGCGATTTCTCTATTTGGTTCAACATTTGGGAATGTATTCCTATCTGTAATCTCGTATGGAACGGTCGGGATGACTCTTGGGTTGTTATTGCGCTCACCAATTACTTCAATTTCCATTGCGGTCGCTTGGATTTTGGTGATTGAAAATATTCTTTCAGCAACCGTTAATGGCATCTCGAAATGGCTGCCTGGACAATTAATGAACGCCATTCCAGTGCAATTTGGCGTTGATTTTACATATTCACGAGCGTTAGCCGGAAGTGCGGCTTATCTTTTAATTTTTGCTGTAGCGGCCGCAATATTATTTAAACGCCGAGATGTGGTTAATTAATATTTGAGCAGGACACAGCCGCAAAATCTTTCAAATAACCGGCTTTTCTAAAGGCACTCATTTATCCTAAAGACATTCGTCACTGCCTTCACTTCCCTAAAGCAGCGACAAGGGGGAAATGTGTTTTCTAGCCGAAGTGCAGCTGGCCTTCTGGCCTGCGTTTTGGCGATTACTTTTATAGCCACACCAATAGAAGCACAATCAGCAACTCGTAAACCAACTCTTGAAGAGATTAAAGCCGCAAAAGATAAAGAGATTGCAAAAGCAAATGAAGCCGCAAAAGCTAAAGCAAGATTGGCGACAGCAGCTAACCAGTTGAGAGCGCTAACGGTAAAAGCAAATGCAGCCAGGGCCATTTATCTTAGAGAACAAGCAGCACTTAAAGTCGCTATTACAAAGGCAGAAAAAGCTGCAAAGAAAGAGAGAGCTGCAATCGTTGCGGTTGCTGATGCAAATATGCGGATCGGCAAGATGGCAGCGAATGCTTACATTATGGGTTCTGGATTTACTGATTTTGATTCAATACTTAATGCAAACGGCCCGCAAGATTTAGCAGACCGACTTTCCATTCTTGACGCTCTTGGAGAGGGAAACTCAGAAGTTCTTTCAAGATTAAAAGTAGCCCAAGCGGCCGCAGCGGAAGCAAAAGCCGAAGCAGACAGTGCGCGAGCTGAGCAAGCTGTCGCAACTGCACGAGTCGCCGCGGCTAAGAAAATTGCTGATGATGCCAGAGCCATGCAACAAGTTGAAGTAAATAAATTAGAAAAAATCCAGGCTCAGATAATTAGAGAACTTTCAAGTGCACGAAAAAAACGAGTTACATTAGAACAACAAAGGCAATTAGCAATATTGGAAGAAGAGTTAGCAAATCGCGCAGGACAAACAACTGGGCAAGCAAAAATTTGGCCGGTAACTGGTGTTGGATTTAGTAATGGTCGCTCCACATTCAGGACAAGTGAAAGTCAGAGAAGTGAAGCCGTTGTATTTGCAAAGAAACAAGTCTTGGCGCGTAAACCATATGTATGGGGCAATGAAGGCCCAAATAGTTTTGATTGTTCTGGATTGGTCTTTGCTGCTTATAGATCTGCTGGTTTGGATTACACCCAGTGGGATCGCGTGAACTCGCGGATTTATTATAGTTGGACTAAACGGGTTCCATTAAGTGAGTTGGTTCCTGGCGACTTAATTTTTTATTCCTATAAGGCGGATATCAGCACCATCCACCACATCACAATTTATGCCGGAAACGGGATGATGTGGGAAGCTCATAGCACTGCAAAAGGATTGTTGTTTAGTTCGATTTATTCAATTCCAGGATTGATTCCATTTGGTGGTCGGGTATAGTCATTTGAAGCAAATTTATCTATAATTTGCACTGCAACTGCTCGCCCACTATCTAAAATGGAGTTTCTAAAGTGAAAATTATTGATGTCAAATTTGCTGGTTTAAAAGGTGCAACTCCCAAGGGTGGCTGGACAGAAGAGTTAAAACCAGACAGCGTCGTTCATACGCTAATCTCAATCAAAACTGATTCTGGGATAGTAGGCGTTGGTACCGTATTTACGAGTTCAGATTTAGTTGCTGCCTCACTAGAAGTTTTGAAACCAATGTTAATTGGAGAGAGTGCAGTGGAGCCGGAGCGAGTAAGTGAAAAATTGCATCAAAATACATTTTGGCTTGGACGTGGGGGTTCAATCACTCACACAATTAGTGGAATTGATATTGCTTTGTGGGATATTTTTGGAAAAATTACTGGCCAACCAATTGGGCGTTTTTTTGGCGGAAGATTGCGTGAGAAAGTCATGCCTTATGCATCGCTTTTGATGGATGAACCAAAAATAATGAATGCGAATTTAACTGAATTAAGAGGGCAGGGTTTCAAGGCTTTCAAAATTGGCTGGGGAACATTTGGGAGAATTGATACTGCCAATGATGAACTCTTAGTTAAAAGTGCGCGCAAAGCGATCGGCGATGATTGCTTCTTGGCAGTAGATGCGGGCGGAAGTGATGCTTATTGGCGCGGAAATCTGCGTTGGGCAATTAACGCATCAAAGATGCTCGCTGATTACAACGTTGGTTGGTTTGAAGAAGCGCTAAGGCCAGATGATTTGGCTGATTTCGTAGAGCTTCGCAAGCAATCACCAGTGCCAATCACTGGCTGTGAAGTATTAACCCGCCGGCAAAGTTTTACCCCATTTATTACTGAACGCGCTTTCGACATTATTCAACCGGATGTGACAAAAGTTGGTGGCATTGGCGAATTTCGCAGAATTGCGGCTATGGCAGATGAATACGCGATTCGGGTCATTCCACATGGTTGGAATACTGCAATTGGTTTAGCAGTGGATTTACAACTTTCATCAGCAATTCTTACTGCAGAAAAAGTTGAGTACTGCACTGGTTCGGCATATGTTGATGATTTAGCCACACAGCCTTGGAAATTAGATAGTGATGGACTACTCGAGATTCCTACTAAACCTGGAATTGGATTTGAATTAGATCCAGATAAAGTTGAGAAGTACAGCGGCGTGCGCGGATTTTTAGATTAACTCATGATGATTGATGCGCGCAGAGTGGTTCGAAATGCACTGGCGCATTTTGAACCGGGAGATCGAATTCTGCTCGCCGTATCAGGTGGAGCTGATTCACTTTTATTAGCTGCCACAACAAATCTTGAAGCAAGTAAAGTAGGAATTCAGTTGAGCGCACTAGTTGTTGATCATCAATTACAAAACGGTTCAGGTGAAGTGGCATTAAGTGCACAAAAAAAGTTGATTGAATTAGGAATTACAGAAGCAAATATTTCTCAAGTTGAAGTTATCGGTAACGTAGGTAACGGGGGGATGGAGGCGGCAGCACGGCGCGCACGTTATGAAGCACTTGATGCCGAGGCGGATCGAATTGGTGCGGTTGCCATTTTTCTGGGTCATACTGAAGATGATTTAGCAGAAACGGTATTACTTGGTTTAGCAAGAGGGTCTGGTACTCGTTCACTTTCTGGAATGGCGTTTCACGTTGGCAGGTATGTGCGGCCATTTCTTGAATTAAGTAGAGCCCAAGTATTAACCGCATGTAAAGAAAGTGGAATTGAATTTTGGAGCGATCCGCAGAATGAAGATTTAAGTTTTGCCCGAGTTCGCGTCCGGAATGAGATCTTGCCAAAGATGGAAAAAGAGATTGGTCCCGGAATTTCCAAAGCACTAGCTCGCACTTCACGGATCCTGCGCGAAGATGCTGATGCCCTTGATCTGATTGCCGGGGATATTTTTGCCAGCCTGGCCGATCCCGCCCAGATTCCGATTGAATTGATCTCAGAACTACCGATCGCTGTGCGTAAACGGGTTATCAAGCGCGCAATTGAAGCAATGGGAGCACCCAGCCTGAGTGCTGAGCAAATTCTGGAGGTAGAAGCGCTGGTTGGAGCCTGGAAAGGGCAGGGCGCGGTGGCTTTGGCCGGTGGCATTACAGCCCGCCGAGATTCCGGCAGACTAACCCTCTCAAAGTAATCAAGGGCCAGTGCAATCAAGAGGGAGTTCACCTGTGGATCTGTCGATAATCAAAGATGAAGTCACTGAAGTTGTGGTAACTGAAGAGCAATTAAAGGTGCGCATAAATGAGATCGCTCGAAAGATCGAAAAAGATTACGAAGGAAAAGATTTAATTTTGATTGGCGTATTAAAAGGTGCAGTAATGGCCATGGCAGATTTGTCTCGAGCCATTCAACGACATATTGAAATGGATTGGATGGCAGTTTCTTCTTATGGATCGGGAACTAAGTCGAGTGGAGTTGTTCGAATCTTAAAAGATTTAGATTGTGATATTTCTGGGCGAAATGTTTTGATTGTTGAAGATATTGTTGATACCGGGTTGACGTTATCGTGGCTAAAAGCAAATTTAGAATCACGTGGTGCAAAAAGTGTTGAAATTTGCACAATTTTCCGTAAGCCAGAAGCGGCTAAAGTTGAAGTCAATGTTAAATATGTGGGATTTGATATCCCGCCTGCATTTGTTGTTGGCTACGGCTTAGATTTTAATGAGAAGTACAGAAATCTTTCCGTAGTTGCAGTTCTTTCACCACACATGTACTCCTAATTTGAGCGGATAATATGATCGAAAAAGTTTTGGTTAAAGTTAAAAAGTATTTAAAGTCTCCACTAACTTGGTTAGTTGTGGCGATGCTGCTTGCTATTGGCTATAGCCAAATTATGAATTTAAGCAAAAGTTTTAAAGTTGTAGATACTTCGACAGTGCTTTCGGTGATTTCTGCGAAACAAGCCGATTCAGTATTGCTAGTAGATAAAGAGCAGTTGATTCGTGTTGTGCTAAAAGCAGGAGTATTGATTGATGGCGCTTCAAAGTTAGAAGCCTCTTACATCACAGCGCAAGAACCACAAATAGTTGAATTGTTGGCTCAAAATCCACCACCTAAAAAATGGAATGTAAAAGTCCCAACCCAATCATTACTAGTTTCGCTGATTTTTACATTACTTCCATTCCTTTTAATAGGTTTTATCTTTTTCTTTGTAATGAGTAGAGCACAAGGTGCCGGTAAAGCATTTTCATTTGGAAAATCAAGAGCTAAATTAAATTCAAAAGAAACGCCCCAGACAAAATTTGAAGATGTTGCTGGCGTAGATGAAGCAATTGAAGAGTTGCGCGAAATTAAAGATTTTTTAGTTGCTCCTGAAAAGTATCAAGAGTTGGGGGCAAAAATTCCCAAAGGTGTGCTGTTGTACGGTCCTCCAGGCACTGGTAAAACTTTGCTAGCCAAAGCGGTAGCTGGAGAAGCAAGTGTGCCTTTTTATTCAATCTCAGGCTCAGATTTTGTTGAGATGTTCGTCGGTGTAGGAGCATCAAGAGTTCGTGATTTATTTGCACAAGCACGGCTAAATTCTCCGGCAATTGTTTTTGTTGACGAGATCGATGCGGTAGGTCGTCATCGTGGTGCTGGTATGGGTGGCGGACATGACGAACGCGAACAGACACTCAATCAATTATTAGTTGAGATGGATGGTTTTGAAGCAAATGGTTCAGTGATTCTGATTGCCGCAACTAATCGTCCAGATATCCTCGACCCGGCATTGCTTCGTCCTGGACGTTTTGATCGACAAATTGCTGTTGAACGACCAGATCTAAAGGGACGTAATGAAATTTTAAAAATCCATGCCAAAAATAAACCTTTAGCAGATGGAGTTGATTTACTAGGACTAGCTAGACGAACTCCAGGTTTTACTGGCG
>Ga0194051_1001640_pt1 | contig 11625 bp, 9 predicted proteins | sample SepL2320m_MetaG_FD_161275 | JGI IMG/M metagenome (GOLD analysis project Ga0194051, IMG submission 161275) | Anoxic zone freshwater microbial communities from boreal shield lake in IISD Experimental Lakes Area, Ontario, Canada - Sep2016-L239-20m | ecosystem: Environmental > Aquatic > Freshwater >... | reverse complement strand
GTGGAAGGCGGCGTCGATCACCGCCTTGTAGCCCGCGAGGTTGGCCTGCGACGACAGGATGTCCATCGACTGGGCGCGGGTGATGCGCGGCATCAGCTCCATGGCGAAGGCCGTGGCGCCCGAGGCAGCGATGGCATCGAGCCCTGCCTTGTCGCCATAAGGCTCGAGGCCACCCATGAGGATGGCCCCGCGCTTGAGTGATGACAGGAGTTCGCCCGAGGGGCGGCGGACCGTGAGCACTACGTCGGCATCGCCGAAGCCTGACGGCACGATCTTGGCGCCAACGGCGGCGAAGGCGTCATCGGGGATTGAAGCCCCCTTGCCGGCGCCCGCCTGGACGACGACTTCGGCGCCCTTCTTGACAAAGGCCTTGACGGTATCGGGGCTGGCCGCAACGCGGCTCTCCCCAACCTGTGTTTCCGTGGGAATCGCGATTTTCATGAGAACGCCTTGCTGGTCAGGAAACCGACACGGCGGTGAATAATCCGAAGATCACCAGCCAGCCAACCGAGATATACCAGTTGTGGCTGGCCCGGAGGTCGACGATCAGCGCGATGGCGCCGATGATGAGGCCGGCAAAGCCGATCAGCACGTTGCCCTTGTCGATGAAGGCGAAGGCGCAGAGCGCCACCAGCACGTAAAGGCAGAAGATGGTGAGGACCACGGAGCCCTTCAGGAAGCCGGCGTAAGTGGAGTGCGCCTGCTCGTAATCCATCGCGTTGGACGTGTGCGTGCCGTGCTCGGCCATTGATTCCCCCAAAAGCTAAAAACTCGTTGCTGCGCCGTTTGTAGCCACTCCCGCCCAGTGCCGCAAGCGGCGAGGGTCGGCCAGCGGCGATCCGTCACGCGAACCCGGCGAGCTCTTCCAAGTTACGGAAAACATAGATGGATTCAGGAAGTTCATGGCCCTCCCAGCGATAGGTTTCGGCTTGTGCGAAGCTGGCCCCCACCCCCTGATAAAAGGCCAGTGCAGGCGCATTTTCCGTCAGCACGCCGACGGACAGCGCACGGCCGCCTCGCGCCAGCCATTCACCGGCCACCAGCCCCAGCAGCCGGCGCCCGATGCCCCGCCGGTGATGGCGCCGCAGCACATAGAGGGCGAAGATGTGCCCATCCGCCCCCGCAACCATGGGTTCGGACAGCGCCCCGGCCCGGATGAAGCCTGCCGCCGCACCCTCCTCCTCGGCGAGGAAGGTCACCCCGTCACCTGCCAGATAGTCCTGCCAGCGGGCGATGCGATCCGCCACGTCGACGTTGTCGAGGATCGTGGACGGCACGATCCCCGCATAGGCCTCCCGCCAGCCCGCCACATGCAGCCGGGCAATGGCCTCGGCATCGGCGACGGTGGGAACGCGGCAGCTTGCCGTCACATCTTCTCCAGCTCGTCGATCATGCCGGAGATCACCGAGAGACCCTTGTCCCAGAACTTCGGGTCGGCCGCATCGAGGCCGAAGGGCCGCAGCAGGTCGGAGTGGTGCTTGGTGCCACCCGCCTTCAGCATCTCGAAATACTTGTCCTGGAAGCCCTGCTCGCTCTCGCGGTAGCGGGCATAGAGCGAGTTCACCAGGCAGTCGCCGAAGGCATAGGCATAGACATAGAAGGGCGAGTGGATGAAATGCGGGATATAGGTCCAGAAGGTCTCGTAGCCCTCGCCGAACTTGATTGCGTCGCCGAGGCTCTCATGCTGGATGCTCATCCAGATTGCGTTGATCTGGTCGGGCGTCAGCTCGCCCTCTTTCCGCGCCTCATGCACCTTGCGCTCGAAGCTGTAGAAGGCGATCTGGCGCACCACCGTATTGATCATGTCCTCGACCTTGGAAGCGAGCAGGATCTTGCGCTTCTTCGGGTCCGTGGTCTTGGCCAGCAGCGCCTGGAAGGTCAGCATTTCGCCGAACACGCTCGCCGTCTCGGCCAGCGTCAGCGGTGTCGAAGCCATCAGCGCACCCTGCTTGGCGGCGAGCACCTGGTGCACGCCATGGCCCAGTTCATGGGCCAGCGTCATCACATCCCGCGTCTTGCCCAGGTAATTGAGCAGCACGTAAGGATGCGCTGACGGAACGGTCGGGTGCGCGAAGGCGCCCGGCGCCTTGCCGGGCCGCGACGGCGCATCGATCCAGCGCTTGTCGAAGAAGGTCCTGGCGATCGCGGCCATCTCGGGTGCGAATTCTCCGTAGGCGGACAATACCATCTCCTGCGCTTCCGCCCACGGCACTTCGCGCGTGTCTTCCGAGGGCAGCGGCGCATTGCGGTCCCAATGCATCAGCTGGTCCTTGCCCAGCCACTTGGCCTTCATGCGGTAATAGCGGTGCGAGATCTTCGCATAGTTGCGCCTGACCGATTCAACGAGAGCAGCCACAACTTCGGGCTCCACGCGGTTCGAGAGATGGCGCGCATCGGCGATGTCGCCGAAGCCGCGCCAGCGGTCGGAGATCTCCTTGTCCTTGGCCAGCGTGTTGGTGATCAGCGTGAACAGCTTCACGTTCTCGCCGAAGGTCTTGGCCAGTGCGTCCGAGCCCTTCTTGCGCACAGCCTCGTCCGGGCTCTGCATCATGTTGAGCGTGGGCTCAAGGGAGAGCTTCTCGCCATCGACCTCGAAGCGAAGCCCCGCCATGGTCTCGTCGAACAGCCGGTTGAAGGCGGCGGATGACGTCTGCGACTTCTCGAGGAACAGCTCCTCCAGCTTGTCGTCGAGCTGGTAGGGCTTTTCCATGCGCAGGTTGTCGATCCATGGGCGGTAATGGGCGAGAGCGGGCACCTTCATCGCCTCTTCCAGCGCCTTGTCATCGATGCGGTTCAGCTCGAGTTCGAAGAACAGGAGAAGCGTCGAGATGTCGGTCAGCTTGGCGGAGACATCGCCGTAGAACTTGCCGCGTTTCGAATCCGTCGTGTCGCCCACATAATAGAGCTGCGCATAGGAGCCGGTGCGTCCCAGCAGGTCGGACAGTGCCTCATAGTCCTTCAGCGCCGCAGCCAGCCCCTCACCGCCAAGTGACGCCAGATTGCCGCGATAGGTCTCCGCGAAGGCCTTGGCAAGCTCTTCGCCCCGCTTCATGTCCGCGGCAAACTGCGGATCCTCCGGCGAGGCGTAGAGGTCGGCGAGGTTCCACTCGGGAAGCGGTCCAAGCGTCTGGGCGGCAGCGGTCATGGTCTGGTCCTTCGCAAAGCGTGAGTGGCTGATATGGCGCAGCCCATGGCAGTCGGCAACCCGGGACGCATTAAATTGGCGTCATGCGGCCGTTTTCACCTTGCCCCGGCTTGTCCGGGGCATCTTCCATCGTGGCAGCCAGAGAGGATGCGCGGATCACGTCCGCGGAAGGAGAGAACCCGGGTGAAGTCTACCGCAATGCCCTGAGCGCGTTGAGGATCACCGCCACGTCGATGGCCTCCTGCAGCAGCGCACCTTCCACCACCGTGATGAAGCCGAAGGCCGCCGCGATCATCGCTGCAAAAGACATGCCCAGCCCGGCGAGAACGCTCTGCACCGCGATGGCACGCGCCCTTCGCGCAGCGGCGAGTCCCTCCGCCAGCCGCGTCAGGTCATCGACCAGCAGCACCGCGTCGGCGGATTCTGTGGCGGCCGCCGAACCCGTGGCCCCCATCGAGATGCCGACGTCGGCCACTGCAAGGGCGGGCGCATCGTTCACGCCGTCACCCACCATGAGGGTGATGCCCGACTGACGTTCGGCACGCACGATCGCCACCTTCTCATCAGGTTTCAACGCGCCGCGCAAAACGTCGAGGCCCAGCCCCTCGCCAATCCGGTCCACCACGGCCTGCGCATCGCCCGAGGCCAGCACGATGCGCTTGATGCCAGCCTGCCGCAGCTTCTGCAGCGCCAGTGGTGTTTCGGGTCGCACCGCATCGGCCAGCAGAAAATGCCCGGCGAGCCGCCCTGAAACAGCCAGCGCCGCCAGCGCCGTTCCCGGCTCGCGCTCAGGCGGCGGCAAGGCGGACAGGCCAAGCTTTCGCGCGACGAAGTCATGTCCGCCGATGATCACCCGGTGGCCCTCGACGATGCCCTCCAGCCCCTCGCCCGCCGTCTCGTGAACGTCCTGCGGATAGGCGAGCGTGAGGCCGCGCGCCTGCGCCGCCGCAACGATTGAAGCCGCCGTCACATGCGCCGAAGCCTGTTCGAGCGAGGCGGCAAGCCGCAGCATCTCGTCGGCCTGCCAGTGCGCGGCGGGAATGATGCCGCCAAGTTCGGCGCGACCCTTGGTGAGCGTGCCCGTCTTGTCGATGACGAGGTTCACCGCGCGCGCCATGGTCTCCAGCACCGGGCCGCCCTTCATCAGCACGCCGCGCCGTGCCGCCTTGCCCATGCCTGCGATGATGGCAACCGGCACGGCGAGGATGAGTGGGCATGGCGTCGCCGAGACCAGCACGGCCAGCATGCGGATGTGATCGCCAGTGAAATACCAGGTACCCCCCGCCAGCGCGACGGTGACGAACAGGAACACCAGCGCATAGCGGTCGGCCAATCGCACCATCGGCGCTTTCGCCGCCTGTGCCGCCTGCACCAGGCGCACGATGCCGGCATAGGTACTCTCGGAGGCCGGCCTTGTGGCCACCATGTCGAAGGCCGTGTCGAGCGAGCGCGCGCCGGATTGCACATCCTGCCCCTCGGCGCTCTTCACCGGAACGGATTCACCCGTCAGCGCCGCCATGTCGAGCAATGCGCGGCCGTTGCTCACCCGCCCGTCCACCGGCACGATGTCGCCTTGCCGCATCAACAGCCGGTCGCCCGGCCGGATGGCGTCAATGGCCACTTCCTCGAGGTGCCCGTCGCTGTAGCGCAGCGCCGTCTTGGGAACCCGCGCCAGCAGCGCCTTCATGTCGGCCCGCGCCCTGTTGGCGGCATAGTCCTCCAGCAACTGTCCGCCGGCATACATCAGCGCCACCACGCCCGCCGCCAGCGTTTCGCCGAAAGCCAGCGCCGCCGAGATCGAGATGCCCGCCACGAGGTCGAGCCCCACCTCGCCCGCGAGCAGCGAGGTGACGATCTCATAGAGCAGCACCGCAAGCACGGCACCTGCGGGAACGCCCCAGATCCAGCTCTGGTAGGCGCCAAGGCCCACATATGGCGCAAGCAAGCCGCCCACGAGGCCGGCCACGGCGAGGATGAACAGGGTGATGCGAAGCGGGTTCAAGATTTCTCCTTCAGGTTGCCCAGTCTGCCGCTCCTATTCATGCGTGCCATGACACGGATCAAAAAATGCCATTCTCCAATCGATTGCGAGTGTCTCCAAACGTGGCTCTTCATTAACGGCGCCTTTACCGGCCCCTGTCACCTTAGGCGTAAGGAAGAGGCGAGTCGCTCACCCTCCGGATGCTCAGTCCGGACCGCCTTGTCCTCGGCAAGAAACACATAAAGAAGAAGACCACAGGCGCATGGCTGTCCGCGTTCTCATCGTCGAAGACGATCCGGCTCAACGAAGAATTCTCGAGGAAATGGTTCGCCGCTTCGGTTGCGATCCCATGCCGGTGAATGGGGGCATGAAGGCGCTGGAGGTGCTGAAAAGCCAGTCCGGCGGCACGATTGAACTGGTCATCCTCGACCTCAACATGCCGGAAATGACCGGGCTTGAGTTCCTCGAGCGCATGCAGGCGATCCGCGGCGACCTGCCCGTCATCGTGCAGACGGCACAAGGCTCGATCGAGACCGTCATCAAGGCCATGCGCGCCGGCGCTGACGACTTCGTTGTAAAGCCGGTGAGCCCGGAGCGTCTCCGCGCCTCTGTGCAGAACCTCCTCAAGGTCAACGCCCTCACCGAAGAGGTCAAGCGGCTGAACAAGAAGGTCGGCGGTGCGCTGAGCTTCTCCGACCTCATCGCGTCGTCGCCTGCCATGGCCAATGTGATCCGCCTCGGCCGCCGCGGTGCGGCCTCCAACATCCCGATGCTGATTGAAGGCGAATCCGGCGTCGGCAAGGAAATGATCGCCCGCGCCATCCAGGGCGAGTCAGACCGCGCAGGCCGCCCCTTCGTCGCCGTCAATTGCGGCGCCATCCCTGAAAACCTCGTGGAATCGATCCTTTTCGGCCATGAGAAGGGCGCCTTCACCGGCGCCACCGGCAAACACATGGGCAAGTTCCAGGAGGCCGACGGCGGCACGCTGTTCCTCGACGAGGTCGCCGAATTGCCGCTCGACATGCAGGTCAAGCTGCTGCGCGCCATCCAGGAAGGCGAGGTCGACCCCGTCGGCTCCCGCCGCCCGGTGAAGGTCAACATCCGCCTGATCTCGGCCACCAACCGCAACATGATCGAAATGGTGAAGGCCGGGCAGTTCCGCGAGGATCTCTATTATCGCCTGAACGTTTTCCCCGTCATGGTTCCACCGCTGCGAGACCGCAAGGAAGACATTCCGGCCCTCGTCGATCACTTCATCACCCGCTTCGCGGCCGAGGAAGGCCGCAAGGTGCGCGGCATCACGTCGGAAGCGCTCGGGCTGCTCAGGGCCTATTCCTGGCCGGGCAACGTCCGCCAGCTCGAGAACACAGTGTTCCGCGCCATGGTCCTGTGCGAGGGCGGAAAGCTCGACGTCGAGGACTTCCCGCAGGTCGCCTCGCTGGTCGAGGGCTACGAAATCAAGATCCCGCCTGCCCCGCATCTGGCGCCCAAGCCTGCCCTGCCGCAGGGGGCTGCCGCCATCGCCGGCGGCGCAAGCCTGCCCAAGGGCGGCCAGGCGGTTGCCGATGGCGTGGCCTTCGGCATTCCCGTCGTCACTGACGGCGGCCACATCCGCAAGCTCGACGAGGTTGAAGCCGACATGATCCGCCTGGCGCTGGCCCGCTACCAGGGCCAGATGTCGGAAGTCGCCCGCAAGCTGGGCATCGGCCGATCGACGCTCTACCGCCGCATGAAGGACCTCGGCCTCGAAGAGGCAGCTAGCGGATAATACTTACGCTCGGTTGCGGCAAAAAAATTGCAATTGAGTGTGATTTGACATTCTGTCCCGCCGGCGCTGTTAAGAGGGCCGGACGTGGGCGCCGCGCAGGTGGGAATTCTATGAAGCCGTTTGTCAGATCGAGTATCCTTGCCGTGATGGCGGCCTTGTTGCTGGGCGGCACGGCACCAGCGGATGCGGCTGCCAAGAAGCGCAAGCCCACCTTCCTCGAACAGTTGTTCGGCAATTCCAGCAATCAAGCGCCCAAGAAACGCCGAACGGTGTTCGGCGGCGGCCTCAAGAACGAGGACAACTTCGGCGACACCTATACCTATGCCGGGGATGAAGCGCCGCAGAAGCTGTCGAAGCGCCGGAAGGTGACGATCGCCGATGCCGATCCGGGCGGCGACCAGGGCTACGGCATGGGCAACCTCACCTATGTGCCTCCCAAGCTCGTCAACCTCTCCGCGATCAGCCTGAGCGACGCCCGGCCCACCACGCCGGATGCCGCCGCGATCTGGGATCAGCTCACCGCCGAAGGCACGTCGCTGCGCGTTCTGCCCGCCGCGCGTGATGCCCTTCTCGCCCAATATGCTTCGCGCTCCTACCGTCCTGTCTGGCTGGCGGATGGCAAGCTTTCAGAGCGCGGCAAGGACGTGCTGAAGCTGCTGGCCAGCGCCGGCGACGACGGGCTGCAGCCCCAGACCTATCTGCCGACCAGCCTGACAGCCTTCGATGCGCCGCTTCCTGAAAACGATACGGCAGCCATGGCCCGCCTCGACATCGACCTGTCGGCGGCAACGCTGCGCTACGCGCGTGATGCCTCGGGCGGACAGTTCGACCCTGCCCTGCTGTCGCGCTACCATGACCTGCAGCCGCCATGGGTAGCACCCGACAAGGCGATCAAGGTCATTGCCAACACGCCCTACCCCGTTCAGTACCTGAGCAGCCTCAACCCCATCCACCCGGCCTTTGCCGCCATGAAAAAGGCGCTGGCCGAACTCCGCGCCGAGCAGGCCATCCCGAGGGACGACAAGATTCCCGACGGCGAGATCGTCAAGAAGGGCGACAGCGACCCGCGCATTCCTGCCCTGCGCACCCGCCTTGCCGAACTGGGCTTCACCGCCGAACCGGCGGATGACATCGAGCCGGTTCTCCTCGATGCGGAACTCTCGGTGCAGCTGCGCCTGTTCCAGAAGCAGGCGGGCATCAAGATCACCGGCGCGCTCGGGCCCCAGACGGTTCTGGCCCTCAACAGTGCCGGCGCCGGCGGCAGCGTCGACAAGCTGCTCGACAACATGGAACGCCTCCGCTGGCTGCCGCGCGACCTTGGGTCACGCTATGTCTTCGTCAACCAGGCCGCCTTCGAGGCGAAGGTCATCAAGGATGGCAAGCCCGAGTGGACGACGCGCGTCATCGTCGGCAAGCCCGACACCCAGACGTCGGTGTTCAACGACGAGATGGAGATGGTGGTGTTCAACCCCTCCTGGGGCGTGCCGCCGTCGATCATCGCCAACGAGTATCTGCCCAAGCTGCGGGCCGACCCGGGCTATCTCGACCGGATGGGCTTCAAGGTGGTGACCCAGGATGGCAAGGTCGTATCGTCGCGCTCGGTCGGCTGGGGCAACTACGGCTCCAAGATCCCCTATGGCATCCAGCAGCCGCCGGGCGAAAAGAACGCCCTGGGCGAGATCAAGTTCCTGTTCCCCAATGCGCATGACATCTACATGCACGACACGCCCTCGCGTGAACTGTTCGAACGTGACATGCGCGCCTTCAGCCATGGCTGCGTACGCGTCCAGAACCCGCGCGAATTCGCCACCGTGGTGCTCGGCTGGACGCCGGAGGATGTCGCGGCCAAGCTCGACAGCAAGGCCAGCGAGACGGTGCGCCTGAAAGACAAGCTGCCCGTCCACATCAGCTATTTCACCGCATGGCCGGATGATGAGGGCAAGATCGTCTATTTCAACGACATCTATGGCCGCGACCGGCCGCTCGAGAACGCCCGCACCTCGACCCTCGTGGCGCAGCGCTGAGAGACTTTGAATCCCCGGCTTGGCCGGCAGAGTCGGCAGAACCCCGCTGCAGATTTTTCGACCATCGCCACCCTGGGTTAATCCACAATCGACTAACACCCCGTTAAGCTGCTGTTAAACATAATCATTTAGCATTAACGGAATGCCGCCTCACGGTGGCCTCATTCTTGTTCGAAACGCCGTTTCAGTGTAAGCCGACCCATTGCAGGGGATTGGCAGGCTGGACGAAGCACCAGAGGAACCGGAAAACCGGTTGTAAGTGGGGTATGGGTTTGGACTGCAGGGAAGCTGGACTTCGCAACGTGTTCACTCGCTGGAAGAAGCTCGCCGCATCGACGGCCGTGGCTGCCATGATTGGCGCCGGCGTATTCCTGAGCTTGAATGGAACCGCCCATTCAGGCGGTGAGACGCGTACACTCTCCCTCTACCACGTCCACACCAAGGAACGCCTCAACATCACCTACATGAAGGACGGCAAGTACATTCCGTCCGCCATGAAGAAGATCAACTATCTGATGCGTGACTGGCGCCGCAACGAGGTGATCACCATCTCGCCGCGCACCATCGACCTGATGTGGGAACTGCATGCCGACCTGGGTTCGAGATCGCCCATCCACATCGTCTGCGGCTACCGCAGCCCCAAGACCAACGCCTTCCTCAAGAAGGTCGGCCGCAACGTGGCGCGCAAGAGCCAGCACATGGTGGGCCACGCCATCGACCTCTATTTCCCCGACGTGCCGACCATAAAGATTCGCAACTCGGCGCTGGTGCGCCAGGTGGGTGGCGTCGGCTATTACTCCTCCGGCGGCGGCCCGACCGGCTTCCTCCACATCGACAATGGCAACGTGCGCCACTGGGGTCCTGCGATCAGCCAGGTGCAGATGGCCAAGATCATGCGCGACTACCGCAAGACGGTTGGCGCCCGCATCAACAAGAAGGGCATGAAGGCCGTTCCGGAAGTGGAAGTCGCCGCAGCCGATCCCACCGCCGCCAGGCTTCCTTCCCAGATGGAGGGTGACGACGAGGGCGATGCCGAGAACGTGAAGCTCTCGTCCAAGAAGAAGATCCCGCTCGAAACCGCCTACAGCAATGGCGACGACGAAGAACTGGCCAGCATGAGCGAGGACGTGTCCGCCGCTCCGGCCAAGCCCAAGGCGAAGCCCGAGGACGATAGCCAGGACCAGGCTGACGGCACCGAGACCGTGGCCGAGGCCGAGGGCGTCGATCAGGGCTACCCCGTTCCCAAGCCGCGTCCGAAGCCCATCGAAGTGCTGATGATGGCGGCCGTCAACATGAAGATCGAACCGGCCTCTGCCCCGCCGCCGGACCAGACCGCGCGCACCTCGCCCGTCGCCGGCAATTCGCAGGGCTATGTCATCGCCCCCGAGAGCCTGACCGAATCCGCCTCGCTCGAATCCAACGCCGCCGCCAAGACCAGCCTCACCGAGGACATCGAGAACGGCGACGCGCAGAACGTTCCCACCATCCGCACCATCACGGCGTCCGCCTCGGGCGATGACCTGTTCTGGTGGCCCACGCAGCTGGTGTTCGACTCCAACAAGGCCGTGCGCCGCGACGGAGCGCCCCAGCAGTTCTCCTCGGGCTCGACCGCGGTTGCCACCATGCTGCCGGGCGTCAGTGACGCCCAGGCCGAAGAGCCGCCGCAGACTCAGCGCCTCGCCGTCGCCCAGATGGCGCCTGCCCCGCAGGAAGCCGCTTCCGGCAAGGGCGACATGCTGGTGGTCAACCGCGAAGGCAAGGGCAGCCTGCTGGTTTCGGCCACGCCGCTGAAGCTCGGCCAGGCCGACACCGCCCCGGCCCAGTAATCATCACCCATCGCATGAAAAAGGGCCGCCCCATGGGGCGGCCCTTTTCGATTGAGCGATCGCTGACGGCTTACGCCGCCTCCTCGGATTTACCGGGGATCATGCCGAGAGCCGCAAGGTAGACGTCGAGCATCGATTCCTCTTCCTCGCGCTCGGCGGCGTCCTTCTTGCGCAGGCTGATCACCTTGCGCAGGATCTTGGTGTCGAAGCCGTTGGCCTTGGCCTCGGCATAGACTTCCTTGATGTCGCCGGCGATGGTCTTCTTCTCCTCCTCGAGGCGCTCGATGCGCTCGACGATGGACTTCAGCTGGCCGTGGGCGAATGTCGTCTTGTTCATTTGGTTGGCTCCCCGGAATTCAGTGCTTGTGGGACTGGGCGAACTTCGCCTTCTGGTCGTCGCTGGCGGCGGCCTGGTGCTTGGCCTTCCACTCGTCATAGGTCACGCCATAGACCATGGTGCGGGCCTCATCGCGGCTGACGGCAACGCCCTTGGCCTTGGCTGCATCCTCGAACCAGTTGGACAGGCAGTTGCGGCAGAAGCCGGCCAGATTCATCATGTCGATGTTCTGCACGTCCGTGCGGGTCCGCAGATGCTCAAGCAGGCGGCGGAAGGCAGCAGCCTCGAGTTCGGTCTTGGTCTTGTCGTCGATGTTCATGGTCCTTCAGCGCCCTTGCAATCCGGGTCCGTCACCCGGCATTCATAATCGGTTCGATCACCCGGGCCACCCGTTCCACCCAGTCGTCCACACCTGTTTTGGTGGCGATCAGATCCTGCCGAACCTCGATCAGGGCGTGCGGCAGGCCGGGAACGGTGCCGTGGGTGTTGAGCGTATCGCCTTCGAGTGCCCCGTGATAGGGCTCATTGTCGCCCACCACAAGGT
>Ga0194051_1001639_pt1 | contig 11625 bp, 11 predicted proteins | sample SepL2320m_MetaG_FD_161275 | JGI IMG/M metagenome (GOLD analysis project Ga0194051, IMG submission 161275) | Anoxic zone freshwater microbial communities from boreal shield lake in IISD Experimental Lakes Area, Ontario, Canada - Sep2016-L239-20m | ecosystem: Environmental > Aquatic > Freshwater >... | reverse complement strand
GCGGTCGGTTTTGGGGGTTGCCACGCCCCGCTTGGCCCCGCGGATAACGGCATTGAATCGCCGATTGATGCAGTCACCGATCCGCTTGGATAGTGAGATGGAGCGGTGCTCTGGGGCGAGAATCAGTCCAATCGAGCGAGAAGTGAGCGCGACACCGCCACCGGGCACCTTGGCCCGCAGTTTCGAGACCGAGTCGAGCGTGCCGGTGGAGACAGGATCGACTAATAGTGGCCCCTCGGCCATGCCCAGCACGTGGCCGTCTCGTACCCGATTGCCCAAAACAGCCATTTCAGAGAGTCGCGTTTCCATCAACCAGCCACCGGCGAGGCTCGTTGTCTCGTTATCGATTGGAACCTCAACTTGAATGTCAAAGCGGTCGCCCTTACGCACGCCGGGTGGTAGATAGCCATGCACCCAAACGAGTGACGTCGACGGTGATGCGAGCAGATTATTGGGCTCGACCACACCGCGCGCCTGCATGTCAGACATGAGTTTCTGACGTTGGGCGTTGGGTGGTGGATCGCTGCCTGTACCGAGCAGGCCTGTGACGAGTGCAGCGCGCTCAACGTGCTGCACGTTGAGGCCCCACGGAGTGGCGTAATCACCGATGAGCTTCGTGTCAGCCTCAAGATTCATTAAGGCTTCGATCTCCGGGCTCTGGCTACGGATAGCCGGTCCGGCGCAGCCACCTGCAGTAAGCAATGATCCGGCAATCAGTGCGATCACTCCAACGTGGATCGCCGTAGCCGGCCATTGGCGTGGAGGCCAGTTGAGAGGTCGGGTAGTGCACATGGAAAAATCCATCAGACAGAAATCGCATTTGCAGCCAGAAAGAGGCCGCCAAGGCCGAGGGAGATTAGAAGGGCCATCAAGGGCGGTCAAGCCTGCTTCCGGGGGGAAAACAGCGTTTTTATCGCGTAAAAACCTCTTGGAACGAGTCTCCATCCCTGCTATTGTCCGCGACCCAACCGGTTGCATTCAGGCCACAAAAGTCGCTTGGTTCTCGCCGGCGTTCACTACAATCGGAGCCTTTCAAAACGTGATACCATTCCAGCAGGACCTCCTTCAAATCCACGTGCGATGGATGATCCGTCGAGACATGGCTGAAGTTCTCGAGATTGAAAGAGAAGCCTTTGAATTTCCCTGGTCCGATGAGGATTTCACACGCTGCTTGCGGCAACGGAACTGCATCGGGATGGTGGCAGAGATCGCAGACTCGGTGGTGGCATTTATGATTTATGAATTGCATCGCGCCCGGTTGCACATGCTCAATTTTGCTGTGGTGCGATCGCACCGGCGGCTTGGAATCGGCACGCAGATGCTCGAAAAACTTGCCGGGAAAATGAGCCCGGAACGTCGCAGCCGGATTCTGCTCGAAGTGCGCGAACGCAACTTGCCCGCCCAGCTCTTTTTTCGCGAGCAAGGCTTTCGGGCCATTTCAGTGCTCAAAGACTTCTATCAGGATACAACTGAGGATGCCTACCTCATGCAGTGTTGCTGTCCGGCCGCAGTCGAGCAACCGGCCGCAGCACGGCGCCTGGCTGGCTAAATCTATCGGGTGGCAGCGAGCACTTCATCGATACGTTGCGAACGCAAGATCAGCGTCTGTAAAGCTGTAGCCGCCATGGGCTGGCAAGCAAAAATCGTCAGCACAGGCGCGCCGACAGGAATCAGCTGATCGGGTTCAGGCAGGTCGGCCAGTAGCGGCCATGCTTTGTCGGCATCTGGCCACTGACTGGCCATGTCCAAAAGCCTGTCGAGAAGTCCGGCGGTGATGGTGCAGGTGTCTTGAGAAAAAAGAATGGATTTCGCCCAGTGTTGCAAACCCCGCGTCGGTGGCATCAGTGGTGCGTGCGGAGTTGGACTGCAAAAACCAGAGGCGCTCAAATGGCTGGCCGCTAGCGATCGGCCGGTGGACCGCTCGCCGAGTTCCATGGAGGCTGTGGGGCGTGGATTCACCTCAATCACCACCAGTCGGCCGTCAGCATCGACAACCAGATCGACGCCGATCAAACCAATCAGTCCAAAATGTGCAGCGAGAAGTGCTCCCACTTTGTCGAGTTGTTGCCGCCAGAAAATTGGCAGATCGGCTAACGACAGATTGATCGATCCGCAGTAGGCATGCGGTTGGCAGTGACACCAAGGCAGTCCTACTAGTTGCCAGCTTAGGCAAAAAACTTCTGCTGCTCCTGCCGACAATAGAAATGCGGCCGAGAAAGAAAGACCCTCAATCCATTCTTGCCAGACAGGAATCGATTGTCGGGAGTTGCTGTCGGTGGCCTGGTGTGTGGCAGCAGTTTGCTTGGTCCAGCGCTGGATTCCTCGACCACCAGCGCTGGCGGTGGGCTTGATGACCCATGAACCATCAATCGGGATGGTGTCGGGAAGGAATTGCGTGGTTGGAAATAACAGCCCAGCCTCCCGCAGAGCGTTGCTCAACTCGCGTGGATCACGCACCCGTTTGACCACTGTCCCTGCATTGCCGGCAAGTAGACGATCGGCGGCAATGCAATCGATTAAGTCAGGATAGTTTTCAAGCGCCCCGCTGTAGCACCACGGACCGGCAGGGAAAGTGTTGGCGGCAGTGGCCAGACCGTCTGGATAGCGGTCGAAGTCGCCAGGCAGACCGACACGCTGCGCACACACGGCGGCCTTGCGTAGATCGGTGTCGCCAAACAGATCGGCTGCGTACACGCCCCAGCCAGCTAACTGCGCCGATTGCGCCAGTGCCCGAACGCTGGCCCCCAAAATGATGAGTGGCGGAAGCGCTGCCGGTGCTGGGCGACTGGCAGTGGCAGGGGCAACGGGCGGCGTCATGCGTGTTCATGCAAGTAGGTGTGCAAACCATCACGGCCTCCTGCCGCAGTTCTCACTGCCTTGGCTTGATGCCGAACGGTGAGATGGTAGTCTCTGGGGCTAAAGCTGTGCTTGTCATGGCTCAATATTTTGGCAACGCCCGTGTTGGCGGGGTTGCTTCCACTTTCAGAAGCTTCCACGAGCTCTCACAAGCTTGAGCACGCTCTAACTAGGAGAAACGGACTATGTCGATGTTTATTGGCGAGGCACTCAGCGGCGAAGGCAACGAAATTGCACACATCGATCTACTGATTGGCAGCAAAGATGGTCCAGTGGGCAATGCTTTTGCAAACGCCTTGGCTAGACAGAGCGAGGGCCATTCAAACCTACTCGCAGTGCTCTCGCCTAATTTGGCCGTGAAGCCAGCCACCGTGATGATCACAAAAGTAACCATCAAGGGGGCCAAGCAGGCTGTGCAAATGTTTGGCCCGGCGCAGGCCGCCGTTGCTAAAGCAGTTGCCGACAGTGTGGCAGCCGGTGTGATCCCCAAGAGCCAAGCAGAGGATCTCGTCATTGTATGCGGTGTCTTTATTCATTGGCAGGCCGCCGACGACAAGAAGATCTACGACTACAACTACGCGGCCACGATGGAAGCCATCCAGAGTGCCATGAAAGGCAAGCCGACGGTTGATGAGATGCTGGCCGGCAAGGACAAGGCAGCCCACCCGTTCCGTGGTTTCTAGTTTTGGTCATTGCGTGGGCTAGGCGCGAGAGCGATTGGCCTACCGCACAAGAAGTTGCTCACCAAAAAGAGAACCGCGCCGGGCGCTTGCAGGCGCGGTTCTTTTTTGGTGGCTCGTGGGTTGCCGTTGGCGTGCGGCAGCGATGCATTCCTTAAAAGGAGATACTCATGTCTGCTGCGCGCGTGCTTCTTCAGCTCGACTGCGATCCACAGCCGAGCGCATTCGATGGCATTGTTGCCATTGATGCCGGCGTCGATGTCCTGCTGCGACATGGCGGAGTGACCCCGGAGTCTGCTGTTGCTCTTGTGCACGGTGCGATGTTCACGCGCGGGGGAGACGATTTGGCATCGACGGCAATCTTTGTCGGTGGATCTGATGTGCGGGCCGCCGAGGCCATCTTCGAAAAAGTGCGGCAAACCTTTCTGGGGCCGCTGCGAGTCAGCGTGTTTCTTGACCCGGCAGGTGCCAACACCACGGCCTGCGCGGCTGCCGTGGTGGCCACACGGCATCTCCCGTGCAGTGACCGTGCCCTTGCGGGGCAGTGGCAGGCACTCGTGTTGGGAGGCACAGGGCCGGTTGGTCAGCGCGTGGCGCAACTTTTGGCCCGCACGGGCATGCGTGTGGCCGTTGCTTCGCGTAGTCGTGTTCGGGCTGCCGAGATTTGCCAGCGGATTATGAATCAGGTGCCGCAGGCATTGCTCGAGCCGGTTGAGCCCGGAATCTTTCTGGAACAGGCGATTGCCCGTGCCGATTTGATCGTGGCAGCTGGTGCAGCGGGCACCACGCTCCTGGATGGGTCTGCCGTGGCGAGGGCTAAAAAAGCGCAGGTTATGATCGATCTCAATGCTGTTCCTCCGGCGGGCATTGAGGGGATCATTGCTACCGATAAAGCGCAGCAGAGGCACGATCGCATTGTCTACGGTGCGTTCGGAGTGGGTGGCATCAAGATGAGGATTCACCGCACAGCGATCCATAAACTCTTCCAGTCAAACAAGGCCTGTCTCGACGTCGAAGAGCTCTATGCGATCGGCACAGAGCTGTGATCTGCCGAGCCCTCCAATGGTAAAGAGTCGGCAGTGGCAAAGGGGCGACCGAACAGCGGGCCAGAGTGGCGAGAGGTTGGCAGCGTTATTATTTGCGCCGACTCTTTTTGCCCAAGAGGAGCACGATCGCTAGCAAGCCCAGCACGCCTGCGACGAGCGTGATGAAATTGCGCCGTGCACGACGCCGCGCCTTTTCCTCGGAGGTCAGCGAGCGAAGCTCGATCGTGTTGCTTCCACTGCCGATTGTTTTGACCGGTTCTTGGAAGGCCAGTGCACTGTGCTCCTGGGGCGTAGCACTCGGCGTCACGGCGTGAAGATCCAGCGATGCGAATGCTGGATCGGGTGCAGACAATCGCTCGCCCTCAGATACTAAAGACACCAAAGCTGGTGCGGCTATCACTGCTGCCGGCGCTGCGGGAATGGGGGCGGCAGCTGGCAGGGGTATCAAAAAGCTTGCCTGACAAAGCGGGCATTGCGCTGGGCCGCCGATCAGTTCGCTGGGTACGGCAAGAGCCGCATGGCAGGACGGACAGGCCACTGCCAGCAGCAGTCCGCTCGGCGGCTGTGTGTCAAGCAGAAATGGAGGAAGCTGGAGAGTCATTGTGGTTGATTGTGATCGACGGCAACGTCCCGTTGGAAGCGCTGTTTGAGGATGGCGGTGATAAGGCTGGGGAAGAGGCGGGCTATGAGCACAAAAGCTTTTGCCTGAAAGCCCGGCACGATTTCTCGGCGGCGATGTTCCAGAGCGACGGTAATTGCTACGGCCGTGCGGGCCGCCGTCATTTGCTTCCCGCGTGACCACTCTGGACGACGGCCACTGATCAGATGGTTCCAAAACTCCGACTCAGTTGGTCCAAGACTCGCTAGCAACACGCCAATGCCATCTGCCTCGAGCTCCATGCGCAATGTTCCAGCCAGAGACCGCACCGCACTTTTTGCAGCGCAGTAATCGGCATGCAGCGGCAGCGAGTGGTAGCCGAGAATTGATCCCACAAAGACCACCGCGGGATCGTAGCTAGCCGCCAGCACTGGCAGGCTCTGGCGTACCAGTTCGGCCGGCGCAAAAAAATTGATCTCCATGATGCGGTTGAGTGTATCAGGCGTCGCAGCTCCAAAGGCCCCAATGGCACCGCTGCCGGCTGCAGCCACAACAATATCGAGACCACCAATCTGTTCGACGGCAGTGGCAATGACGTGCCGACGGAAGTCGGCCGATGTGATGTCACCAGCGGCATACACAATAGCCGGACCGCAGAGGCCAGCAGCCTGCTCGGCAGCAAGCGAAGAGAGCAGCGGTTCTCGGCGGGCCGTTGCCAGGACGTGAACACCACGTCGAGACAATTCCAATGCCAGTGCCCGGCCAACGCCCGAGGACGCCCCCGTCACCAGCGCGCGCAGGCCCGAGAGCACGCGTCGCCTACCTCCCAACGGCCAGCCGGTGTTGGCTGCATCAATTGGCCGGTGTGTTGGGCAAGGTCTGCTCATGCTCATCGTTTCTGTGATTGGAGTCGGCTGGCTGTAAAACAGCCGGAGAACGGCTTAAAGAAAACGTTCCCGTTGGCGGAGCATGCGGTCGCACAACGGCCTCTCCCGGTGCGATTCGTCCCAGTTGAGCAGATGGAATGCGACAGTGGATCGTGACACAATCGTCGACAAAATGTTGCGACAGTACCTCGCCGTGAGCACCGATCCAAGCAAGCAAGCGACCATTGCCTGGATCGGTTTGGATATCAACATCACAAAACTCACGGCCGAGATAATCGCTGGTGGTGCGTGCCAATTCAGCCAGCCCAGCGCCTGAGTGGGCCGATAGGCAGACGGCGTGCGGATGCCGTGCGAGGAGGGTGCCAAGGACGACTCGATCGGTGACGGCATCGATCTTGTTGAGAACAAGCAAGGTGTCTTTTTCCTCGACGCCGATTTCTTTCAGCACGCTCCGCACGGCGCTGATGTGGGCATCGACCAGCGGGCTTGAAGCGTCGGCAATGTGTAGGAGCAGATCGGCCTGCCGAGTTTCTTCCAGTGTGGCGGTGAAGCTGGCAATGAGACGGTGCGGAAGGTCGCGAATAAAACCGACTGTATCGCTCAAGAGCACCGGTCCCCAGTCGGGTAGTTTCCAACGCCGCGTGCGGGTATCGAGCGTGGCAAAGAGCTTGTCTTCGGTCAGCACGTTCGCGCCGGTGAGCGCATTTAAAAGTGTGCTCTTGCCTGCGTTGGTATAGCCCACGAGCGAGACCGTCAGTAAATCTTTCCGCCCGGCCACCTGCCGCTCTTTGCGACCCTTGATGCCGAGGAGTTCTTGCTTGAGATCGTGAATGCGTTTCTCAACCAGCCGACGGTCAACCTCCAGTTGCTTCTCGCCTGGGCCGCGCATGCCGATTCCCATCTTGAGTCGGGAAAGATGCGTCCACAAACGCTTCAGCCGCGGCAGCGCATATTCCAACTGTGCCAATTCCACGGCCAGTCGCGACTCAGACGTGCGGGCTCGGGCCGCAAAGATATCCAGAATCACCTCTGATCGATCGAGCACTTTGACTTTCAGTTCGTGCTCGAGATTTCGAGTTTGTGCAGCCGATAGATCGTTGTCAAAAATCACGACATCGGCTTCGTAGCGTGCAATGAGTCCAGCCAGTTCGATCACTTTCCCCTTGCCAAGATACGTCTTCTGATCCGGTCGGTCACGTCGCTGCGATAATTCGGCAACAACAAGAGCGCCGGCAGTATTCGCCAATCCACCGAGTTCTGCGAGCGGATTGTGTGGGTCAATCGGTGCATGCAGATGCACGCCGACGAGAATGGCCCGTTCGCTCTGCACGCTATTAGTTCTCGTGCGAGTGGTCACTCGTTAAGGTCCTCCGATCGATTGTCGGCCTGAGCCGCGAGGTGGCAGCAGCTTTCCCAGCGTCGCGTATCGAGCAAGCCATCGGCAACGGCATCCTTGACCGCGCAGCCCGCCTCGTGGGTATGGCTGCAGTCTGGAAAGCGGCAGCAGTTGGCCAGAGGCCGCAGGTCGCGAAAGGCCGCTGGCACCTCGGCCGCAATGATTTCCCATAATTGAAATTGACGGATGCCAGGCGTGTCGACAAATGAGCCGCCCCGGCTGTGCGGGATGAGCCGGGCCGTGGTCGTCGTGTGCCGGCCTTTTTCGTTGTCGTGGCTGACCTCGGCTACGGGTAGGCCGAGGGCTGGATCGATTGCATTTAAAATGGATGACTTACCGACACCACTTTGCCCAACGATTGCGGTCAAGCGGCCAGTGAGTTCGCTCTGCAGTCGCTGGATGCCCATCGCAGTGACCGTCGAACAGAGCACGACTGAGTACCCCATGCGGGCGTAGACGCCTGCCAGCGGCACGAGCGTTGCGGGGTCGACGAGATCGACCTTGTTAATGCATATAATTGGTCGAATGCCGCTCGCTTCAGCGGCCACAATGAAGCGGTCGATGAGCCCAGCCTTTAAGTCTGGCATGGCAGCACTGCCAACGATGAGCACTTGATCGACGTTGGCCACAATCACGTGGCGACGACCGCGACTCGCGCGGCACAGAGCATTGCGTCGCGGTTCAACGGCTTGGATGGTGCCAACGGCCGGTGAGCTTTGCTGGTCACCGCGCACACTCACCCAATCACCGGCAGCAACCGGATGCCGTTGCTCGGTGAAGACCGTTCGTAGCAATCGCGATGTTGTGCAGCGTACGATTTGACCGTTTGTGTCCCTCACAAAGCTTTGCAAGCCATGCACCAACAACACTTGTCCACGCCACAGCCCCGCCCCGAGCATGCTGACGGGCTCTGTGGGAAGTCTCGGATCGATCGGTTCTGGGGCGATCAGCGTGCGCTTGCGGGTGAGGTCGCCCTTTCCAGAGATTCTTTCCGATCCAGCGTGATCGGCGGCATGCAAAGGATCGGAGGCAACGGCTCGCGTCAAATTGCCGCTGCGACAACGTGCAGAGCGATTCTTACGGAAATCGACTCGAAACTTTCGGGGCTTCGCCATTGCCAGAGTCTACCCGATTGGATCGGGTGTCGATTGCAGTTTTGTATCAGCGATGATTTTTGCGGGAAACAGACTGGCCATCGATCTTCTTGCTGTCGGTTACCTGTTTGGTTTTGGGTTCAGAGCGCTTGGTTTCAAGCCCAGCCACATCGAGGAGAGAACGGCTGAAGGGATCTGCTGGCTGAACCGTTTCGATCATCATCGTAGTTGCGCCTAGCTTGAGTGGTTCGTAGGCAATTTCAAATACATGCTTGGCGATCGCAATTTTATCGCCGGGTGCGACCCGCTGCTCGCTGATGCGACTGCCGTTGACTTTCGTGCCGTTGCTGCTGCCTAGATCTTTGATAAACCAGTAGCCTTCCACAACGCAGAGTTCACAATGGGAGCCAGAGACATTTGGAAATCGCAGCACGATGTCGGCGCTCTCGCGGCGCCCAATGACAAGCGTAGTCTTCAGAAGTGGAATGGGATCGCCGCCGCCCACGGGCAGGAGTTCGCCGTACATGGATAGATCTCAACGCTATTTTGTATCAGTCGCAAGAGAGATGCATTCTACATTGAGGCACCAAAGCCGACCAAGCAAGATCTGGGATTCGACTGATGCACGGGCAAATTCTAGGACAGCCGATGCCGTTGGTCAGTCGCCGCTTTTTAGTATCTTGGGTGGCGACTCTTGGAAAAGGTCAGTCATTGGTGTAATCTGCGGTGGGACTGGAGTGAACCGGGTGATCGCCGGTCGGGCTGGGCCTTACCTTTGGGTGTGGCCGAGATTCCGACAGGAGGAAAGTCCGGGCTCCGTAGGGCTCGATGGTGGGTAACGCCCACCGGCCGCAAGGTCAGGGACAGTGCCACAGAAAGTAAACCGCCGGTAGGGTTTTCCCTGCCGGTAAGGGTGAAACGGTGAGGTAAGAGCTCACCAGCAGGCCGGGTGACCGGTCTGGCTCGGCAAACCCCATCGGGAGCAAGGCCAAGCAGGAAGAAGTTCGTCTCCCTTGGAGGCGGCACGAAGCGGCCCGTTTCGTAGCCCACTTCCGGGTCGGCTGCTGGAGGCGTCGGGCAACCGACGTCCTAGAGAAATGGTCATCGCCCCCAACGGTCTTTGGACCGCTGGGGTACAAAACCCGGCTTATAGGTTCACTCCAGTCCTATTTTTTTTAGGCGCATCGCTTCGCCACTGTGATCCCCAGCCTCCCTGCTGTCTGCCGCGTGGTTTTGCAGTGCACCCATAGAGGAGTCCTTGCCGCCATCGAGCAGCTGAATCAGTTTGGAAATACAGAGGGTATTAATGCTCACTCGCATTTGCTCGGCCTCAGCCTTGAGCGTTTCGTGCAGCGCACGAGGCATCCGAACGGTGACCACCCGCTGGGTCACTCGCTGGGAGGGCTGCTCTTGCTGACGGTTGCGAAGCTCGTTGAGCATTTCGCGAATCCGGGCATATTGGGGGGAACACTCAAAACGAATCAGCGAGTCTGTGTCGCGAAAGGTTCGCCGGACAATGCCATCCACGCCCAAAACTTCCCGGAAAAAAATGACCCATTCGGGCTGCATGGCATACAGCCGCTCGGCTACCTCAAGAATGGCTGTAGCGCCGTGATTTCCGGCTGGAGCGGCCTGCACTAGAGCTGTTGCTGAAACGGACATAGTCGTTGATCCTTTTTGTACGGAGTTTTCTTGTACGGAGTTTTCTGCGAACAACCTTTTTGAAGATGGCAACCCTACGGTGGGTCGCGTTTCAATTGATGCTGTCACTGCAGTCAAGCGATAGCACGAAGTGCAAGCAGAGACTCGACTTACAGCCATACGCCCAGAGGCGACTTCTTTGTGGGCAGCCGTGCGCAGATTGCAGGCAGGGCCTCGCCTGCTTAAAAACTAGGCAGCTAGGCGAAGTCGCATTTGCCAGGTGTCCGCTCGAAAAAAAGCGGGCGATGCTATCAAAAAAATCGCTTGCCGATCGGCTTTAACCAGTTTTGTTCGCAAAAACGGGGGGCGTTGCAAGGCGGCCCTCCAGGTAGTGGACAACCGAGGCAGCAATATCGTCACCCACGGCCGCCTCTAGGCCACGCCAGCCGGGAACCGCATTGACCTCCAGCACTAGCAAGCGGCCGTCGAGCGTGGGCAGGAGATCAACGCCGGCAATTTCTGTCTGCAGCACAGCGGCACAGCGGTGGGCTAGGTCCAGCCAAGCGGAGGGCGGCGAAAAAGCTTCAGCCCGGGCCCCTCGGGCTAGGTTTGTCCGCCAATCCCCATTAACAGAAATCCGCTTGATCGAAAAAAACCTGTTGCCAATGAGCAAAATCCGCACGTCCCAGCCCGCATGCGGCACGTACTCCTGCAGGTACGCCACAGCACCGCTGGGCTGTGCCTCTGCGGCAGCCTCGAGCAGAGGGGCGATCGCTTCAGGGGTTCGGAGCCTTTCCATGCCGCGACCGCGCGATCCAAACAACGGCTTGACGATGCAATCGCCACCCAGCGACAGCCATGCCCGCTGGATGGAGGCAGCATCCTGAGCCACGATCGTGCGCGGCACCGGTATGCCAACAGCAGCCAATCGTGCCAGAGAAAGATATTTATCGATGGCTCCTTCCAGGGATTGCGGAGCGTTCACCACCGGTGTGCCCCTCAACGCAAGCCGTCCGAGTAGGTCCATGCGAAAAATCAGATCTTCCAAGCGTCCCCCGGGCATGCCGCGCACAACGATCAATTCGGCCTGTTCGATCGCCGTGGGAAAAAAAAGCTCGGCACCACCACCGGTCACCTCGGCTGCCAACTCACTCCAACGCACAGCCGCAGCGTCGTGGCCGCGTTCGCAAAAAGCGGCGAGCAGTTTGCCGACGTGCCAGCCGGTTGGTTCACCCAGAACGGCCACGCGCATCGGTATCAGGACTCCGAAGCGTCGGTTTTGTTTTCAGCCAATCGCTGCACCGGCACCGCTATGGTCGGCGGCGGTTGGGCGGCGGCTCTTTCACTCGCTGGAGCGGCCGTAAAAGAAGAGGCGACGATGTCTGCAGCAATGACCCCAAAACGATGTTGCTGGCCGGTATCAACAT
>Ga0194051_1001635_pt1 | contig 11649 bp, 13 predicted proteins | sample SepL2320m_MetaG_FD_161275 | JGI IMG/M metagenome (GOLD analysis project Ga0194051, IMG submission 161275) | Anoxic zone freshwater microbial communities from boreal shield lake in IISD Experimental Lakes Area, Ontario, Canada - Sep2016-L239-20m | ecosystem: Environmental > Aquatic > Freshwater >... | reverse complement strand
TAAAAAATATTTTTAATTTTAATAAGTCAGAACCGCAATACGCCGAAGAGAATCAGGATCCACAGTACTTGAATGCAAAGATTGCTTCGCTTGAATCTGAAAACGAAGGATTAAAAAACTTTTTAGGTGCAAATGACGGGGTGAATGTTAAAAGACCAAAAGGCAGTCTTTTTTCTGTAGCACAAAGGCCGCCGTTTTCTCCATTTGACACAATCGTCGTAAACGGCGGCTCTGATAATGGCATCCAAGTGGACGATCTCGCGTTTGCAAGTGCGGACGTGCTTGTTGGTTATGTCACTGCTGTTTTCCCTAGCACTTCAATCGTAACTCTGTATTCATCTTCGGGTCAGCGCCAAGAGGTCTACGCGGGTACTTCTTCAGAGGCTGTTGCATCAGAGGGTAGAGGTGGCGGAAACTTTTATATCAAAGTCCCAAGTGAAACAAAAATTACTGTAGGTGACCCAATAATATGGCCATCGATGCAGAATATTTTGATAGGAGTGGTGAACAAGGTCGATGCAGTTTCTGGGGATGCATTCTCATACGTTTTCTTCAGGTCTTTAATCCCAATTTATTCAATCCGCTATGTCGAAATTGTCCCGAGTAATTTTTAATATTTTTCTTCTCGCTTCTGTATTTGTCTTTCCGTGGTGGGTTTTTAGTATTGTGGTGATTGTTTTTATGTGGATTTTTGACAGATATTTTTTCGCTATTTTTGTCGGTTTTTTTGCAGATCTGCTCTATGCTAGCCCGTACGTTTTACATCAGCATACTTTCATTCTAAAGTGGCCATTTACTTTGACCATGACTTGCATTTTTGTCATCTTTGATTTGATCAAAAAAAGGATTAGAATCTAGTCATGTCAACCTTTTCCGGCAAGTTTTTTAGAAAGAAAAAAAAATACGAGGCCCTCGACCCAGACGAGATTTTCCTTGATTCATCAAATTTACCTGATTTCGATACTGACCAGTTTGAAGGGAGAATTGAAAAGCCCATCAGCCGTAGAACAGTCTATTTCTTGATGTTTATTTTTTTAGCCATTGGAATCGGGTATTTATATAGATTAGCACAGCTCGGAATTGTAAAAGGTGATTACTATAAAAATATTGCAGAAAACAATCGCTTACAACGTTCACTTATTTTCGGTGAGCGCGGGGTGATCTCTGATAGAAATGGAGAATTGGTTGCTTGGAACACTATTGACCCGGATTCGATAGACTTTGTAAAAAGGTCATATAGAGAAAGTCCAGGAACGCATATTCTGACTGGATATGTCAAGTACCCTAAAAAAGACAAATCCGGCTTTTACTACAACACTTCGTATTCTGGACAAGATGGTGTTGAAAAATATTTTGATAATATTTTGGCTGGTGAAAGTGGCTTAAAAATTACCGAGACAGATGTACAGGGTAATCCAGTGACCGATTCGGTCGTAAAGCCAGAAAAAAAGGGGGATAATATTAAACTATCAATAGATGCAGATATACAGGAAGCTTTGTATAAAGTCCTAGCGGGAACTGCAAAAAGGGCTGGGTACGTTGGTGCGTCAGGTGCGCTTATGGATCTCAACACCGGAGAGGTGATCGCGGCAGTTTCATACCCTGAATATAATTCAAATGTCATGACAGATGGGTCTGATGTCTCAACGATTAATGAATATCAAAATAGTAAAGCTAAGCCTTTCCTTGATCGCCTCAGTTCCGGTCTCTATGCCCCAGGTTCGATTGTAAAGCCAATATTTGCCTTGGCTGCTTTGGTGGAAAACGTCATATCTCCAGATAAAAAAATCCTGAGTACTGGTGAATTAAAAGTGCCGAATCCATTCAAGCCAGGAGAATTTACAGTATTTAAAGACTGGCGAGCAAACGGCTGGACAAATATACAAGAAGCGATCGCAGTTTCTTCCGATATTTATTTTTATGAAATCGGCGGAGGGTTTATGGACCAAAAAGGTTTAGGTATTGCGAATCTTGAAAAATACGCACGAATGTTCGGGCTTGGCGCCTCTCCTGAAAATAACTTCTTTTCTGGAAGTGATGGTGTCATTCCGTCTATTGAATGGAAAGCAAAAAACTTTAACGGAGAAATCTGGCGTGTGGGAGATACATATAACACAGCCATTGGTCAGTACGGTTTTCAACTGACTCCGATTCAAGCGCTTCGAGCAGTCTCCGCTATTGCTACAAATGGACAACTCATTATGCCTACTATACTTGCAAGTGATGACCCAAACTTTTCTGGAAAAGTTTTCGAGCAACTTCCACTGGACAGCACTAAAAACTTTGGAATTATCCATGATGGAATGCGGATGACGGTTACAATGGGAACGGCAAAAATTCTAAACGTTCCATATGTAAAAATCGCTGCTAAAACAGGAACAGCGCAGGTAGGTGTTTCAAATCAATTTATCAACTCATCTGTTATTGGCTTTTTTCCTTATGAACATCCAAGATACAGTTTTGTGATCATGTTAGAGCGATCCCCGCATACGAACACTATTGGAGCTTCGGTTGCGATGAGGGAATTTGTCGACTGGCTAGCTGCCCATAAGCCAGAGTATGTCGGACTTTCAAAGCCAGTGGAGACAAGTAAGGCATTTGGTACTTCTACGGCTTCAACTAGCCCTATAATTGAAGCCTCATCTGCTGATATCGGAAGATAGTGATATATATTCAACAATGACTTAGTCAAGGAGTATAGTCTTTACGGTAACTCGAATAAGTAATACAATGTCGGCAATTAATAAAAGTAAATTGGATGGTGGAAGGGTAATTACCATAACCAAAATGTCGCAAAAAGAATATCTTTCAAAAGAACGTTTCAAGGAATTAACGGCTGAACTAGAACAGCTAAAGACCGTTAAAAGAAAAGAAGTCGCAAAAGAACTAGAGTATGCAAAATCTCTGGGTGATTTGTCTGAGAACGCGGAATACCAAGAGGCACGAGAGGCACAGGCCACAGTCGAGGACAGAATCTCGGTTTTAGAGAATGTTTTAGCTCATGCTGAAATTGTAACAGCGCACCACAGTAATATTGTTGAAGTGGGCTCAACTGTAGTTGTAAAAAAGGGCACTGAATCAGCTACAAAGACTTACACACTAGTTGGATCTGAGGAATCTGACATGAAGACTGGAAAAATTTCTTTCAAAGCTCCGCTTGGGCACGCGTTGATGGGGAAAAAGAAAGGCGAATCGTTTACTTTCAGCACTCCTTCTGGAGCAGCGAAGTATACAGTGGTGTCGATTGATTAATAGGATATACTATCTCTCATGTATTGGCCCGACAAACTAGTTTCCGAAATAAAGGAAAAGTATAAAGATGTTATTGCTTCGGGGAAGCCTCTTGTTATACGTGATGAAAAAACAGCGTCAGGGCGTGTTCATGTTGGATCTTTAAGGGGTGTTTCAATTCATGGAATTGTTGCAGAGGTTTTGGAAGAGCAAGGAATTAATTGCAAGTATCTTTTTGAGATTAATGACTTTGACCCAATGGATGGTTTGCCAGTTTATTTAGATGAAAAAGTTTTTAAGCAGCATTTAGGAAAGCCTCTATGTGACGTGCCGTCTCCAACACCGGAAACTAATAATGATCCAAATAGTAAAAATATTCCTGTAGGAAAAAACTTTGCGGAATATTTTGGCGGGGAATTTGTCGAAGTCGTTAAGTCTATTGGATTTACTCCAGAAATTTATAGGTCCTCTGATTTGTACAAAAGAGGTGATTACAATCGTGCAATCCAGTTAACTTTACAAAATGGTGAGAAAATAAGAGAAATATACAAGCGTGTCTCGGGTTCTGTAAAAGAAGGAAAATGGCTTCCAGTAAACGTTATTTGTGAAAACTGTGGGAAAGTTTCCACAACTCTCGCAGAAGATTTTACAACAGGAGAAGGGGAATATTCAGAGATGGTTCAATATGTTTGTCGTGATCTAGATTGGACAAATGGATGCGGACATAAAGGTTCCGTTTCTCCATATAACGGTCGTGCTAAATTACCTTGGAAATTAGAATGGGCTGCAAAATTTGGAATTGTCGGAGTACACGTTGAAGGTGGCGGGAAAGACCACTCTACGAAGGGCGGATCTCGCGATGTGGCTGGAACAATTGCACGGGAAATTTTTGGATATGAACCCCCATACAACATTCCCTATGAATTCTTTAATATCGCTGGAAAGAAAATGTCTTCATCAAAAGGCAGAGGTTCTTTTTCTAAGGACATTGTGGACTTACTGCCAGCAGAAATTGTTCGTTTACTAATGCTTCAGAAGGAACCACAGAGAACGATTGAGTTTGATCCAGAAGGCGACACAGTAGCGATTCTTTTTGATACTTACGACAAGTTTGCCACTGGATATTTTGCAAAGATCGAGGATGATTACAGCCGGATGTTCAAATTGATTCATCCAAAAGGTGAGGAAATTGTTCCAAGAGCATTACCGCGTTTCTCACAAATCGCATTCCTTTCACAAATGAGACATTTGGATATTGAAAAGGAAGCGGAGCATTTGGTGGGGCATCCGCTATCTGATGAGGATAAAAAAGAACTTAAGAAAAGACTGCATTATGCACAAGTGTGGATTGATACGTATGCACCTGAGGATTATCAGTTTGCTATTCAGGAGAAAAAACCTGATGTGGTGTTAAGTGACATTCAGAAAAAAGCTATTGGAATGGTTTTGGAGTATTTAAAATCGGTTGATGTGATTGATGGGCAAGCAATGCACTCGAAATTGCATGAAATTAAGGAAGCTACGCAGATTAATCCAAAGGAATTTTTCGAGGCGATTTATTTGTCAGTATTAAACAAGAAAAGCGGTCCGAAAGCTGGATGGTTCCTTAGTGTGATTGATAGGGAGTTTTTGGTGAAGAGGTTTGGGGAGGTGGTTTGATTCATACAAAAAGCAAACCCCCGCGTAGCACTTGGCTCCGCGGGGGTGTTTTTGATTTGGGGTTCAGTCCGGATAATGAGGTATCCTGTCGGCATTTGCCCGAGACCTAAGCAGGTCTTCGCGGAGCTGTCCGCGTAGCGGATGCTTCGGTTTGGTTTTCTTTGGTTTTGGTCTCGCGACCTGTATTTTTTTTGCTGCCATGATTTGTGCTTGGTTGAAGTGTTCACTCCTCGTACTCCCTTATAAATACTACCTTTTTCGCTAATTTTTGCAAAATATCCAAGTTGTCCACTCCTCCGTGGGCTTTTGTGTTTGCAAAGGGTATTCATGTGGGATAAAATGGTATGCAAGTGGGAAGAAGTGGTAAATTTAAAGAGCCACGAAAAGCCTTAAGTAAGCTTCTCAAAATCTTTAATAAAACTTCATATGTTGATCGGCGAATATACACACTCTCAAGATGAAAAGAAACGAATCTCGATGCCATCAAAGTTCCGCAAAGAGATTGGTAAAAAAGTTGTAGTGACTCACGGTCTCGATAACTGTCTATTCATGTATCCGTTAAAAGAGTGGAATAAAATCTCTGAAAAATTAGGAAGTTTGTCGATGGGGCAGGCAGACACGCGTGGATTCAATCGAATCATGCTTGCAGGTGCCGTCGAAATTGAAATCGATGCAATTGGTAGAATCCTGATTCCGGATTTTCTTCGCCAATTTGGAGGTTTGGATAACAAAGTAGTTTTCGCAGGAGTTCACAGTCGAGTGGAAATTTGGGACGAAGGACGATGGAAAGAATACAAATCTAAAGTCCTTAAGCAGGCCGACCATTTGGCTCAGAAATTGGGAGAGATTGGCGTAATCTAAAAATTATGCGCCACACACCAGTACTTTTAAAACAAGTGATAGATGACTTAGCCATCAAGAAAGGTTCAATCTTCGTTGATTGCAACCTAGGTGATGGCGGACATAGTGAAGAGGTTTTAAAAAGAACAAAGGGGGAGGTCACCATTATTGGAATAGATCTTGATCCAGAAGCGCTAAAACGCGCCAAAGATAACTTACAAAAACATGAATCAAAAAAACAATCCAAAATTTATTATTGCCAAGACAACTTCGCTAACATTGCCAACGTGGTTCGAGAAGCCTTGGAAAAAGTCACAGCTGGATCGTCCGTGGACGCAGTCCTCTTTGATCTCGGGCTCAGCTCATATGAATTGGAAGAAGGCGGACGAGGTTTTTCATTCAAGAGCGAAGATCCGCTCGAAATGACTTTTGGGGCACGGGACAAGTACAACTTTAACGCAGCCGACATTGTAAACAATTGGTCAGTAGATCAAATAGAAACAATTATCAAAAGTTACGGAGAGGAAAAATTCGCAGGAAGAATCGCACGAAAAATTGTTGAGACGAGGGACGGGGCTCCGATTAAGACAGCAAAGCAATTGGCAGATCTGATCCGAAGTACATATCCATCAATGCTTCGCTTCGGACGCATTCATCCAGCTACAAAGACTTTTCAGGCTCTAAGGATGGCAGTGAACGATGAACTTACGACATTGTCACAGGGCCTTGAGGGGGCGGTTCAAATCCTTAAACTCGGTGGACGCCTTGCAGTCATCTCATATCACAGTTTAGAAGATAGAATCGTAAAACAGTATTTTAAAAAAGTAGAGGAAGAAGGGAAAGTCTACATCATCACTAAAAAGCCAATAGTTCCAGGCAAGGAGGAGATGAAAGAAAACCCTCGTTCGAGAAGTGCCAAATTAAGAATAATAGAAAAAATTTAAAAACAAAAAAATGACCGAAACAGCAGTACAAGCAATCAAAAAAATAGAAAAAATTTCAAAAAACGTTTTTTGGACGATGCTTGCAATTATTATTGCTCTCGGACTGACTTATATGTATTTTATAAACAAGACTATTTGGAATGTTGCGGCTCGTGAAAAAATGCAGAATGAAATTGTTGCGATTAACTCACAATTAGGTGAGAAGGAATTTGAATATATTAAATCAAAGGGTTCTATTACTATGGAAAGTGCACGGGCATTAGGGTTTGATCAGCCTGCAAGGGTGTCGTTTGTGACGAAGGAGATTTTGAAGACTGTGGCGATGCGGTAGTGTTGTTAGTATTGCAGTAATGAAGTTTACACTTCTTGCATGTACAAATATGCAATCGATTTTCTAAAGTTAAAAGAAACCAATTGGCCCCAACAAGGTGGGGTCATACACACCCCTGCATAGGAATTATGCAGGGGTTTTCATTTGGAAAATTTCACACTTTCTTCATCTAAATTTAATCTCGCATGCTCATAATAGTAAGTATTAGCTTTAATTTGACACATATCTTATAGGATATATACTACTTATGGACGAATACACAATAAAATTTTATATAAAAACAAATGGCCGAGAACCCGCTAGGGAATACATAGAGTCTTTGGATAAAAAAGAGCAGAATAAAATATTAAAATATATTAACTTTCTGAGGATGTCCAAGGGATATCTCGAAGAACCCTATTCAAAGCACATCGTAGGAAAAATCAGGGAATTAAGGGTGGGTTTTGGACACAACAGGTATCGAATATTCTACTTTGGATTTGTGGACAAGAAAATAATCATCCTATAGGCTTTTCTTAAAAAGACAAATAAAACACCACCACGAGAAATAGAAAGAGCATTAAATTATTATAATGATGTAATAAATAACCCCCAAAAATATGAATAAAAAAATCAATAAAGCTACTGACTTTGACGAATATCTAAAAGATCACCTCAAAGACCCCGAAAACAAACGTCTCTTCGACATGTACGGCAGGCAACTTGAAACTGCTTATGCAATTTTACTCCTCCGGAAAAGGGCCGGACTTTCACAACTTGCCTTGGCTAAAAAATTAAACATGACCCAGAGCAATATTGCCCGAATAGAGAGCGGTAGCGAGAATGTCAGTCTTACGACTTTAGGAAAAATTGCGGAGACTTTCAATAAAAAATTAGAGATTCGCTTCGTATAGGTTATAATAGCCAGTAAATATGCTCCAGAAACGCGTCCGTATCATTTCATTTATTTTCTTGGCCATTGTGCTTATGCTTGTGATCAAGCTTTATTCTGTACAAATCATTCACTACACAGATTTTGCTGACCGTGCGGATCGTCAATATCAGCGGCCATCAGGCCAAATTTTTAATCGCGGAACAATTTATTTCAGTACTAAAGACGGAGAATTAATTTCGGCTGCGACTTTGAAAACTGGATTTAATGTTGCAATTAATCCAAAGATTTTACAAAAGGGAAATGCAGAAGGAATTGCAGAAGTGTTTAAAAAACTTTCGGAAGTTTTAGAAATTGATGAACAGGATTTTCTAATGCGAGCGAATAAGCAGAACGATTCCTACGAAGAAATTGCAAAACATATTGACGAGGCTACTGGTAAGAAAATTACAGATTTAAAGATCCCTGGTATTTCTATATATAAAGAGAAGTGGCGCTATTACCCAGGTGGGACATTGGCAGCGAATGTACTGGGATTTATGGGCTTTAAGGGTGATGAATATGCTGGGCGATATGGACTTGAAAGATATTATGAAGATACTTTAAAGCGAGGAGGAGAAGACGTGTATGTAAACTTTTTTGCAGAGATTTTTTCAAATATAAAAAGTGCGGTTGATGGAGAAAAAATGGAAGGGGATATTGTTACAAGCATTGAGCCGGATACTCAGAAATATTTGCAGGATTTGCTAGTTGGAATCGAAAAACAATATGGTTCAAAATTGACTGGAGGAATTATTATGAACCCAATGAATGGGCAGATTTATGCCATGGGAAAAACTCCTTCATTTGATCCAAATGATTTAGGATCGGTTTCTGATCTTGGGACTTTGCGAAATGATCTTGTTGAATCTGTTTACGAAATGGGTTCGATTATAAAGCCTTTGACTATGGCAACCGGAATAGATGCAGGAAAAGTAACCGCGAGCACAACTTATAACGATCAAGGGTTTGTAAAAGTAGACGACAGAACAATTTCAAATTTTGATAAAAAGGGGCGCGGAGTTATTCCGCTTATGACTGCAATGTCCAAGTCCTTAAATACAGGGTTCGTTTTCATTCAACAACAAGTCGGGAACACTCTTTTTAGAAAGTATTTCGAATCATTTGGTTTAGGAGAAAAAACTGGCATTGACTTGCCAAACGAAGCGTCAGGTTTGATTGATACTTTAAAGCATAATAATGATGTTGAATTTGTCACCGCAGCGTTTGGTCAGGGTATTGCAGTAAGTCCTATAGAAACTATTCGTGCCGGGGCTTCTATTGCCAATGGTGGGTATCTGGTGACCCCACATGTTGTAAAGGAAATCAATTATAGAGTTGGTTTGGACAAAAACGTAGAGCCAGCGAAAGGCGCGAGAGTTTTGAAGGAAGACACCGCACTTCAGGTGACGCGAATGTTGATAAACAATGTAGATACATCACTTTTAGATGGAAAAGCAAAGAACCCTCGCTATTCTGTTGGGGCAAAAACCGGAACAGCACAATTAGTTTCAAAAGGTAGTAGTGGTTACGCTGAAGACCAGTATCTGCACTCGTTCATTGGCTTTTTACCGGCGTACAATCCAAAGTTTATTGTGTTCCTCTATACTGTAAATCCACGAGGGGTAAATTATGCTTCAGAGACTTTGGCGAAGCCTTTTATTGAACTTACAAAATATTTGATTAATTACTATCAAATTCCTCCTGATAGAGGAATGGGGGATGTGGTCAATGGAACTTCAACTAAAAGCATTTAGGCTTTATTTTTAAGTGAAAATATGCGACACTGTTTCCAATGGCCCTATCGTCTAACGGTTAGGACGGAGCCTTCTCAAGGCTTAAATCAGGGTTCGATTCCCTGTAGGGTCACAAAAATTTTTAATTTTTTAGCCAATCTGACTTTGGAATCCCAGACTGTAAAATAATACCTCGTAAAGTTCTGGGCTTGATAGTCTTGGATCCATGAAATGGAACACAAACTTGCCAGAGGGTTTTGTTATGCTGGCCTATATAGTAGTAATGACTGCCGTTGGTATAATTGTAAACAAATTTATTCTTCTTTAGAAATTTTTCTATATCTCTGAAAGTCCAGTTGAATAGCCCTTTTGGCATGAATATTGTTTTTTTAGACAGCGGAATAGCCGTACATTGCTATTTTAAAAGGAGATTTCAGTGGTTTTTTTGAATTTAAATTAGTCCAAAGATCCTCGTATTCTGAATCAGATTTTTGGTTCAATGGATGCATTCGAGCTCCTTTAATTTTTCTACAAGATTCAAGGTAGCCTAAGACCGACTGTATTAGATTAGAATAGGCCAATTGAGCATCGTCACCCTCTGCTACAATGTTAAACTCTAAAGCAACGGCGTACCACGTATCACCATCCTTAAATACTATATGTCTAAATTTGCCACTCTTAAGTGTATTCATTAAATTTAATTTAACATATATACCAATTTTACTCAATAAAATCATATTAGTATTCATATTAAGTATTTTAAACATTCAATATTAAATTATTCTAAAGAATTTATGAATATTACTTAACACTTCATCAACAAAAAACACCACCTCACAGTGATGTTCCTTTCAGAGACCGCCTAGTCTTCCCATTCGTAATTTTTCGGTTTGTGCAACATGTTTTCGTCAGAACTCCCCTAGAATCTAGAAGGCGCTCATCGGATTGCAATAATATGCAACTTCCTTTGAAAAATATTAAGGTGTGACCAGAACAATCTCACTATTCAAGCCGACCGATAGAGTAATTAATTTCTCAATTTCTGTGGTCTAGTTTTAATATTCTGAAATCTTGAATCCTATGTAAATCCCGATAATTCCGCCGACTGCGGTTAGAATAACCGAAGTAAAAGAAATAAATCCATCTCCCCATAGGGTAGGAATGAAGCTACCAATTGAGGAACCTACGATCATTCCTATCCAAGCACCTGATTTTGACATGAGTAGATTGTATCATTTACTTATATTGATGATATAATATTAGAAATAATTAAAACAATAAAATGTCAGCAGAAAATCCACAGAAAGAGACTCCATTAGAAAAACCATCATTGAAAGAGACTCTTGCTGCAAAGCGCAGAGAGGCGGAAGAAAGTGCTGCTTTATTAGCTAGCGAAGCTGCTGAAAAAAAGGCTGAAGAACTTAAAGCACGTGAAGAACAAGAATCAGGTGAATTAAAGCAACAAATCACAGAATTGGATGAAAAGAAGAAGAGATTAGAAGATTTGATCACAAAAATCAAAGATGCTTATAAGGGCGTCGATGAGGCAGTGGGTGACTTTAAAGAAGCAGATAAGGAAATTAAAAAAATGATGAAGGAGTATAAGGACGTTCTCGCTTCACCATTAGAAGAAAATCAAGATCCTATCAATACAAAAAAACGAAAGAAGCCAGATGCTGAAGGTGGAGGTGAGGAGCCACATCATGATTTTAGAGATGAACTTATAGGTTCAGAACAAGCTGATAATTTTCAAGAAACAGCAGGTTTTAAAGAAAAACAACAAACCTTAAATGAAAAAATTGCTGCTGTTTTGGCTGAGAAAGAAAAAATAAAAAAAGAGCTTCCAGATGCTGACTTAAGTGTAGGCTCTTCGAAAAAGGAAGGAAAAGATAACGAAGATGTTATTGTTGCTAAAATGCAAGAAGCGATTGCTAAACTCCAAAAGGAAATTGCAGATTTAGTAGATCAGACTCCAGAGAAAAAAGCGGAGAGGAAGAA
>Ga0194051_1001632_pt1 | contig 11663 bp, 5 predicted proteins | sample SepL2320m_MetaG_FD_161275 | JGI IMG/M metagenome (GOLD analysis project Ga0194051, IMG submission 161275) | Anoxic zone freshwater microbial communities from boreal shield lake in IISD Experimental Lakes Area, Ontario, Canada - Sep2016-L239-20m | ecosystem: Environmental > Aquatic > Freshwater >... | reverse complement strand
ACTATAAAAAAAGATGGTTTACTCTTCTATATTTTCGTAATAAACAGTGATTTTGGCAGAGCACTTAATTAAAAACATTAGACTTGAACCAAATAAAACAGCCGTTTATTAGATAAGACAAAGAATTTAATAAGAATAAACTCATTACTAACAAACAAAGATTAATTTTAACCACGATGAAACGTTATTGTTTTTAGTTTCAAGGCAAGATTTTATTTCCATCCGGGTAACTAGTTCGTCAATAATTTGTGTATCGAAAGCACCATCATTTATGTTGTTGTCAACGAGAAGTAAGATGGGTTTTTTCATAGCAATAGCAATCCCAATTTCAACTTGATTCCATGGGGTAGACAGAAACTCTTGTTTGATAATTCTTTCATCCTTAGTGCTATAACGTAAGACACCATCATTAATGTGGATCGACTTGAAACCGAAAGCTATAAATGCCGAACAGGAATGAATTTTTTTTGCAATTTTACTTAATGCATTTGTGTTGGAATAGTCTGAACGATTGTATTCTAAAGCACTTAATCCAAAAGAATCAATTAATTCAATTACGTTTTGGACAAAATGATTTTGACGAACATCTAAAACACCGGGTTTACTAATAAAAATATTAGAGTTTAGGTTAGGAAGAGACTTAAATTGATTAATAATATCTGGGTAACCTTTATTACCATAGCCATAAGCATTGTCAAAACAGACATCAGTTAAAATAGCACCAGTAAAATCTACATTTTTTAAAAATGCGTTTTCAAAGCGCGCCTTACTAAGATCAGCTTTTTTAAAATCAACTTTTTCTAACATTGCTGAAGTGAAATTTGCGCCTCTAAGCTTTGCGCCATTTAATTTGGTCCCTATAAGGATTGATTCGTAAAAAATAGTTTCATCAAGAACTGCATCCCTAAGTGAGGTTCCAGACAAATTGGCTTGAAAAAAATCAGCTCCTTTCATGTCAATATTGGCGAGAAATGCTTTAGATAAATTTGCACCTTGAAAATCTGCGTTTTTTAGATCGCCATTTGGCGAAAAGCGCAAAGTATCTGCAAGAACTTTTTGAAAGTCATTAGTTGGTAAGGTTTTCAAAACAGCAGATATTACATTAATTGTAGTTTTTGCAAAGCATGTTCCCCCAACTCCATATTCGCTATTTTTATCAAAAAAACGTCTTAGCAAAATTGCGGATGACATCCTGACTTCAACGCTATTTGATGACAAACCTTGTATTGTTTCTTTAAATGCGGAAGTGATTTCTTTTTGATTTCCTCTAGTTATATATCCTCTGTAAAAAATTAAAATCGAACCTAGGATGGCAACTAGCGTAACTACTGCCTGAGAAAGATCTGAAACGGAAATATCGCTAATCGATATTTTTTCGAAAAAACTTGCCCAATAAATCATATCTTCTCGCTTTAATTTTTATGGCCGACAAATACAAATTAAAACTTCTTAACTCCCTCAAACTACAGTGTTTTATATCAAGATGTATTTTTATTTAAAAAATCATCCAAAAATAAACAAAATTTTTCCATACGAACTGGGATGGTCAGGCACATAATACCAGGGATTAACTCGGTATGTCTGAATGGTGTTGGTCTTAGATCGCCGAGGTCGAGCTAGGACTCTGGGTGCAATTAGCAGTGATGTTAAAGCTTTACGCTATAGGTAAAAAACTGGTTCAGAGTGTTTACACTAGTCATACATCTATCAGTAATAGGCGTGCTATGTTTTAGTTTTTGAATATTCCTAATGATATAAATAAGTAGCTAAAAAGCTGAATCACCCCAATGGTATAAGCCTTAAATAAAAATATCAGGAAAGCCTCTGCGTTCCGGAAAGGTGAATGGCTGTAAAACTCTTCATTAAATAGCAGCTCATGAAGCCCTAAATCTTAAATTAGAACAAAAATTCGATACCCTAAGTACAATGAAGATTGATAATTATTGTTAAGAATGTAAACTTTCACTAGCATACTAAGGTGGGAAATACAACTTTTGGTTTATCAGCTAGATACACTAACGAACGCGGCTACAATTACTGCTGATCAACTCTTTATGATTTGTTAACCAAGTAATTTAATCTGGCTAATCTAATTCGCTTTTGATCCTGTAATTAGCCAATCAAATGTAATTATCTTGACTTAAGTAAAAAAACAAAGAGGATATTTAAGTAGGAGAATACCATGCGAATATTAAGCATTTTAGTTTTTTTATTTACTTATATTGGGTTCTGTTTAGCTGCAGAACCAAAACAATCAAGACCATTGAATAAAAAAGATTGGGCTAATCTTGATCAAAGCGTCACTACATCTTCTGCGATTGATGATCTTATTGAGCACGAATTAAAGATTCACAACAAAAAAAAGACTACATTGTGTTCTGACTCAGATTTTTATCGCAGAGTTGCTCTTGATTTGACTGGAAAATTACCAGCACAAGATAATTTAGAGGAGTTTTTGAAAGATAAGGCCGGTGATAAAAGAAAAAAACTTATTAACAAGCTTTTGGAATCTTCAGATTTTAACAAATATTGGGGGCAATATTGGTCTGAAGTAATAGCCACTAAAGTTTCTGATAAGAGAGGTCTCAGGGCATATGAGCCTTTTCAAAAATGGATGACGGGTCAAATAAAAAAAAACACCCCTTGGGATAAAGTTGCCTATGAACTTATTACTGCGGTTGGGAAAGTGCTTCCTTCTGATAAACAAGGAGAATATATTGGAAAAGGCCAGACCTTTCTTATGCTTGCACATCTAGGGCCAGATGCGCCAATAGAGCGAGCAAGCGAGGTATCCAGGATATTTCTTGGTATTCAGATTCAATGTGCCCAATGTCATGACCATAAATCTGATGTTTGGAAACGAAGGCAATTTCATGAATTTGCAGCATATTTTGCTCGAACAAAGGACGAAGTAGCTTTTTCACCTGATAAGAATAAAGGATTCGGATTTCGCATTTTTAGTGATGAAAAAAATGAATACATGATGCCATCTTTAGAAGACCCGCTAAAGAGCACTTTGATACACCCAAAATTTCTGGATGGTAAAGATGGCCCTAAAAACGCAACAGACAAAGATCGACGAAATTCGGTTGCTAAGGCCATAACCAGTAAAAACAATCCTTGGTTTGCTGCCGCTTATGTGAATCGTATATGGGGAAAATTGCTAGGCCAAGGCTTTTGCCAGCCAATTGATGATATTGGTCCTAATAAAGATTTTGTCCAACATAAAGCTTTTTTAAGGCTTGTTGGGGCTTTTCAAGGAATGAATTATAATAATCAAGAATTCATACGATTGGTTCTTAACACAGAAGCTTACCAGAGAAATATTTTAATCGGGGAAACTCAATACGAACATCTATTGTTTGCTGGGTCGTACCCATCAAGGTTAGACGGTTATGCTTTCCTGGGATCTTTGAATAGTGCTCTTGGCTTAGCTGACCCTTCAGCACCTTTATTGTTTGCGGGAAATTATAAAAAGCAGTTCCAAAACGAATTCAACTTTGACCCTTCCCTTCCCCCCGACGAAGTGGAAAGTTCAGTTGCCCAAGCATTATGGATGATGAATAATTCTAAGCTTGATCAAAACTTGCAATCAAAATTGGCAAGTTTTTTAGAAAACTTGTTAAAGAAATACCCCGATGATAGCCAGGCATTTCGGGCGCTCTATACTAAGGTTCTTTGCAGATTGCCGGTAGCCTTCGAAGAAGCTAAATTCAAAGAATATTTGGCGAAGACAAAAAAAAGGAATGATGCATATGAAGATGTTCTCTGGGCATTAATCAACACTACTGAATTTCAGTCGAGGCGATAGATTATGATGACTCATATCAATTTGAATGCTGAAGGATTGCTAAATCGTAGAACATTTCTGGGTGCTACCACACTAGGAATGGCAGGTTGGAAGGGTGAAGTAATTGCCCAATCGGATGTTCTTCGAAAAAAGGGGCTTTCCTGTATACTTTTGTTTCTTAAAGGCGGGCCAAGTCAACTGGAGACTTTTGATCCTAAACCGGGTATGCCAACAGGGGGCCCGACAAAGAGTATTGCTACATCCACACCAGGACTTCGAATAGCGGATGGTTGGCCAAAAACAGCTAAAGTCATGAAACATGTTTCTCTCGTGCGAACCATTACCAATACCGTGGCTGAGCATTCTCGTGCAGTGTATCAGATGCATACAGGATACATTCCTATGGGTGGTGTAAAGTTCCCTAGTTTTGGTTCTACGGTATCCAAAGAATTCGTTAGGCCAAATAATGATATTCCTTCGTTTGTTTCGATAGGGACTTCGGGTGATACTATTGGTGCAGGATTTCTTGGTATGACATATGCGCCACTTGTTGTAAACGAGCCATCAGTGATGCCTAAAAATGTTACAATTTCTAATAAGATTGATGTTGATAGGTTTTCTAGAAGGCTTTCACTACTTAGTGATTTGGAAAATCAATATTCAATTATGGGAGCAAAATCTAGAGTTGTAGATCACAAGGCGATTTACTCTAATGCTGCTAATTTGATTCAAAGTCCAAATTTAAAATGCTTCGAGATAAATAAAGAAGAAGATAAAGTTCGGGAAACTTATGGTAAGTCAAGTGTTGGTAACGGCTGCTTATTAGCCCGGAGACTTATCGAGCAGGGCGTATCATTTGTAGAAGTTGAGTCCGGTAATTGGGATACTCATTACGACCATTTTGATAGAATCAAACCGTTAAATTCTGAAACTGACCAAGCATTTGCTGCCTTGATAGAAGACCTTAATCAAAAAGGTATACTAGATAAAACTTTGGTTATTTTGATGGGAGAATTTGGAAGAACCCCAACCATCAACCCACGGCAGGGCAGGGATCATTTTCCCAAGGCATTTTCTATGATTCTTGCAGGTGCAGGAATAAAAGGTGGGTTTGTTTTAGGAGAAACAACTCATGATGGAAAAGAAATTAAAAATAACCCAGTCACTATTAAAAACATCTTCTGCACTTTCTGCAAAGCGCTTAAAATTAACCCTAGGAAGGAAAATCTTGGGCCCTTAAACCGTCCAATTAAAATTATGGATGAAGGTGTAGCAGAAAAAGCACTTTTCAAATAGGGTGGTTAAAGCTTTATACAGCTAATAAATTAGATTAAATTTTTACGCAAATTAGATTTACGACTAAGTGTATTAAATGAAGTGGAACTAGTTATTGTTTATTAATGCCAATTTGGGCGTAGAATTGGTCTAAACATTGTCTTATTTCAGTAATGTCAACTTCAAAACCAACCAAAACTTCTTTATGATCAAATTTGGAAAGCATACCTATCAATTTGCCTTCTTTATTAATAATGGGTGCCCCCATCCCCATTCTTCTGGTTTGAGTCTCAATAACCATACCTTTAAATATACGTCCCGGTTCTCCTGGAGTACCAATTTCCTTGTAATAAACCTGGCGAACTGAACCAACTTCAAGTTTCCACTCGTTGACTAACGAAAAAAGATCGGCCCCGGTGCTAGGGCTTTCACCGGCTAAAATAGGGTCAAACATATCTGCAGGAACACGATCTAATTCTAAAATAGCGATATCTTTTTCCATATTTCGATAAACCACTTTTCCAGGAATACCGAATTTCTTTTCATCTCGATAATATTTTTTTAAATCTGTTTCTAAAACGCCTTGATCGTGGTGGGGGAAATACACAATATGAAAATCACCCTTATTAACGCAATCAAAGTGCGTCATTAAAAACTTGTTTTTTTTGTCAATCAAAAAACCATTCCCACCGGACTTACTTTTGGTATCAGTTACAATTGCAGAAAATTTTAAAAGCTTTCTATACGGGACCTCTCCTCTAAATCCAGGTTTGCTAATTTGAATCATTGCAATGCCAGCAACCAGTAATACAACTAAAACTCCAACTACTACAGGAAGAGATACCGATGATTTTGGTTTGTTTAACCAAGGGTTTTTAGGAGGGAATGGGTCACGGGAAAAACGCCCATTTGAAACTTGTGGGCTCACTTGCATTTTGGAATTACCTTGAGAAGTATTTTTCTCAACTGTGCAGAAAATGCATTGGCCAAACCCCATACGAGTTTTAGGTAATGGGGTCTTACATTTTAGGCAAAAAGGATGGGCCATATCTTCACCCCATTTGGTTTAAGGATTGGCCTTGATTGTACTTTTTAAATAGGCTTCAAGGCATTTGTTTATTTCTGTAATATCAATGTTATAGTCCACGCCATTCGAAGTTACATCCCCTCCCGTTACAATTGCAACCAAATCGCCCCGATCATTAACAACAGGGCCACCACTATCACCTTTGTTGGTAGCAGTTTGAGTTTCTGTAATTTTAGCCTTAACTAAAGGAAGCTGTTTATATTGAATTTCTTTGTCATAAACTTGGCGGACTGTTCCAATACTAATGCGCCAAAGGGTACCTGAAATTTCATTAGGTGTAAAATTTATCCCGGATTGCCCAAGAACAAATACTTTGCTACCAACTTCCGGGCTGCGTTGGGCTCGGAACATTTCTTTTGCATCTTCAGGTACAGATGCTAATTCCAAAAATGCAATATCTTTTTCAGGATTGGTATAAACAACTTTAGCAGGAATTGCAGCATCCCTGTTGTTTACATAATCCATCGGTTTAGTGTCTAGAACTTTTAGGCTATACCTGGGGAAAAATACAACAGCTTCTGTATTCCCTGCAATCACATGATTATTAGTGATTACCAATTTTTTTTCCGAGCTAATCAGACAACCGCTTCCACAGTCATTTTTAGTCATTATCCAAGCAGTTCTGGGGAGAAGTTTTTTAAACATAACTTCCCCGTGCCCAGAATCTGAGCTAATGATAGATAAAGCAAAAACTCCCACCAAAAGAAAAATTAAAAAGCCCAGAACTAAAATCCCTAAGTTTTGATTAAAACTCTCAATTAATTGTGTGTTTTCTGAAGGAGTACGACTTTTATCACCAGGCTCGATACGAGATTTCGAACTCGAATTTCCACCACCTGAAGAAAATGGGCGCAGACAATTTGGACAGCTTCGGTCGCGTGGACCGCAATTAATTTTGCAGAAAGTACAAAAGTTACCAGGCATTAATAAATCCTCTAAAATGAACGCAATACCTACTCACAAATTAAAATCTCAAAGTAGTTATTCCTCTTAAAATCAACCTAGGATGATTCAAATTATGCATTACAAAGAGAGGCATCAGATGTCTGATCCTCGGGGAGGTTTACGGGGGATGTTAGCTTTTTCAGTTCCCCTAGGTGGAGAGGCAGATTTTTTTTCTGTTTTTTGTTCAACATTAGAGGCAGTATTACTTTTCGAAATACCGGATACGGGAATTGATGGCCCTGCAAGTGGATCATTTGGGTTTTGGGCAACTTGCTTGCTTTTATTTATAATTCGTATCACAATTTTGTAGCAAATGAAAACGATTACAATTAAAAAAACTAAAGCTAGCAAACCCTTCGTAATCCAAGATTGAGTTGAAATGCTAAAAGGAACTATTACTTTCCTTTTTAAAACATTACCATCGCGATCATGCCACTCTAAATCTAAAAGAATTAAAAGGCCATTAGTACTGTTCAAAGTAGGGTGGACGCCTGCTTCAAATGTTTTTAGGGCCGCATCATCAGATAACTTAGCTAAAACATGGATATCGAATGGATTCTCACCGGTGATTTCTTTTTCAATCACCTTGGACATTGGATTTTCAGAAGCCGTTTCGGAACTGTAAATTGACCCATCCAGATGAATTGATTTGTCGAATTCAACTGTATATTTTACTATATCGGGATCCAAATATAAAAGGCGTTTGCTTTCCTCGAAAGTTGCAGGAAATACTAATTGAGCTTTCAGTTTTAGGTGGCCGGGATATTTATTGATAAAACTAATGGCTCGTTGATCAAGGTGTTCTCTAACACCTAGAAAAGTTCCAAGCGTTCCGCCACCATAGGAGAGAGTCCCAAGATTTTTACTGGTAATCAGTTCGAAACCAACATCAAGTGGTAAAGGCTGAGTTTTTACAATAGATGAATCTGAATCCAACGCAAGGTCATAATGACCTGGTTCTTGAAAGCGAATTTTTCCTTTATAAACTCCATCTCCTGCAGTGTTATCACCTGATTCTTTTAAGCGCCCATCATCAAAGAGATCAAAAACGATTGGTTCTTTACCATCCCCTCGTAATGCTTTTATTTTCACAGAACTTGATTTTTCTTTTATTTCTTCAGGATTTAAGGCTAAGGAGACAAGAAGTTCTTCGCCTATGTATGCAACACGCTGGGAAACTATAAGTTTTCCCTTTACATCAACCTCAAAGATTTTCGAAAAATAGTCTTCTTTTCCATCAGGACCTAGGCAACTTTTTTTCCATCGAACCTGGAAATAATTTTTTCCTGCCCTAGTGGGAATAACAGTAACCTTATAATCTTGACGAATAATCAAAGGATCTTTGTCATCAGTTTTCCTAAGAACAGGTTTTGCTCCATCTACAACAATTGCGGTAGAGCCATCCATGGGGGCTCCATTTTTGTCAACTAATTGAATAAAACCTTCATTGGCCAAAGAATGAAATGAAGTGACATTTAGTGTCATTTCCAAAGGGGTTCCAACAAAAGGCTCGATACTAGGCTCATGTTGTAGGAAAAGATCATGTCCAGTGACAACAATTTGAATAGGCAATTCAAAAACAGGCCCTTCTGGCGAACCTGGAAAATCCTGATAGGAATGAAATTTTAGAATTTGATGATAAATACCAGGATCTAATTCTGTTGTTATAGCTTCAACAAGAATATTTTCCACCATACCTTTAGAAACTGGCGAAGTCGGGTTCTTGTTATCACCAGGTTGGTTAAGAATATTTTGTTTATTACCGGTAAGAAACAATTTTATCCGTTCGGGTGATAGCCATTTTAAACCCATTTTTTCTTTCGGAATGGGGCTTGAAGTAACATACCATCGGGCGGAGTTTGCTTTATCTGCTTCACTGGTTAATTTAATTTCTCCCTTTGAAGACCCTGCGCACGGAGTTTTTTCCGGGGGTAGTAATTGTAATGTGCCTTGTGGTTCGACCTGCACGCCATGATGTAAACCTTGAATAATAATGGGGAATGAAGTCATTAAGGGAAGGGCTGCGGATTCAAGTTCTAGCATAATTGTCGCATGAAAATAGTTTTGAGGAATAGAGAAAGGGATTTTTCCTTGAAAACGAATATTATCTTTTGAATTTGGATTTTGAACCAAATTCAAACCGGTCAAAGGAAGAGATTGATCGTTATTCTGATCCGATGTTTTTATAATCTTTCCTGACAGAATTTTTACTTCCTGATCAAGGAATGATTTTACTTTCAGGTTTCGATCAAGAGACAATCCGGATAAACCTAAAATGTTTAACGAATTAATTTGTTTAAAAGAGCCATCTATTTCTACAAAAAGTTTAGGTTGATCTACAAGTAATTCAAAGTTTGCGGATTGGCTTTCAATAGCTGGACCAGAAATCTCAACTTCGCCAACCCATCGACCAGGCGCTATAGGTTTGTCAAGTTTTACTATCAATCCTGAATTTGGGTATGCTGCAGCATCGCCACCAAATATTTTAAAAGGCTTATTTTCTCCTACTATTTTAACCTCAATAGATTCGTCTGTGTTTTTTCTTTTGAGAACTATAACATTCTTTTTTGCATTAAGTTCGCACAATTCAAATGTGTCAAATTTTGTTTTCAAAGTTGCAGGAATAATTATGGGAAATTCCCCGGTTTTTTTCGTTGTACCATCTATAAATGGAGTTTTCCCAGGAAGTACTTGATACTTCCTTTTATCAATAATCAAGTCGATAAACGAAGGTGTTTTTTTCCAGGGTAATGTTATTTTAAGTTTCGCGTTTTTCATCCCAATAGATTTCTCCGCCCAGTCCCTACCTTGAGAAGAAATGGATATTTGGTTATCTAATGGCCAAGAAATTTGGTTTTTTCGAAGATTAAAATTTTTAATCGTGAATGGTTTTTCAACATCTACTAGTTCCACCATTATGGATGCAATATTGATCTTTGGCTTTGTGGTAGTTTTAAGTGCCAAGGAAAAATCCAATGCTCCTGGCGTTTCAGAATAATTGCTAATCATAAGTTTAGACGAGGTATCAATATCGGGGTAATCACCAATCTCGATTTGCCTGCGGATAAGTTTTCTGGTTGCTCCTTTGAGAGGCCCTGAAATTGCCTTAATCGTAATATCAACATCCCAACTTCCCAATAAATCCATATTTCCCTTTGAATTGGGGTCTTTATCTAAAATCAAAGCATTAATAAATGGCCTAATGCGTTTACCTGAGGAATCATTTTCTACAGGAAGACATTGGAAAATATGTTTTTGGACAGGCACGTTTGCATTTTTAGAATGTTTGAGCATCAATTCTATTTCAAATTGCTCATGTTTAAAAAAATTGTAATCGAGATAGTGTTCTCCCATGTAATCGATTCTGAAAACAATTTCATCTTTGGGAGTAAATTTTGATCCTGCATTAGGACTTACATAATTAAATAATGGGTACTTTGTCCTTATCGTAGCCATTCCTTGCCAAGATTGATCAGAGGGAAGGGTTGCAAGCTTGAGTTCTAAATTTGAATCTGGGGTTAGTGGTTTGTCAAGTTGATCGACAAGCAGTGTATAAAACCAATGCGATCGACTGCGTGCAGGTTGAAAACTAGTTAAAGGCCTTGGTCTTGGAGGATCACCAGCAGGAGGCAGATCACCTAATTTAGCAGAATATTCTTCGTTAGGAGCTTCGGCGTCAAATAAATTATCCTTAAATAATTGTCGATACACTAAAACCCCAACTTCCTTCCACAACGGAAGCTGAGGGACTATAAATTGAGTAGTTGACCCACCGATAGGAAGTTTCCAATCATGTCTCAGCTCTAGTACAACTTCTTGTAGCACGGTTAAAAGTTCAACGCAATCTTTCGACTGGTAAAAAGAAGCCAATCTTTCACGGTTGTCTCCATCTTTAGCTTTTTCACCCCGTGATAAATTAGATACACCTCTTAACAATTCGTCATCGCAGAACCCACCAAGGGCAAAACTTATAATTGGGGTACCCGTTTGCGAGAATCGTGAAAAATCTAGGAGCTTACCAAGCCATTCCTGAAATTTATCAGCGTTTATTTTTTTTCTATCTTGTACATAAGCCAAATCTTTAAGATCAATATTATAAGCAAGATCTTTAGTAATTTTAACTTTTTGTAAATCATTAATTGAAAATTCATCATGGCCATCGGTGAATAGAAATAAAAATCTTCTTTTATTAGGGTCAGCTTGATTAGGAATCAAACCCTTTTGGATAATTGCCTTTAGGCATACAATATTCGAGGTACCCGTCAACATCTTGGTGGCACCTTTTTTGAAAAACGACAAAGGGATTTCGTTTTCAAAAACATCCATACTCTCAAAAAAACCAAGTTTTTTTCTAAGCTCGTGATCTTCTTTGCTCTGCAAATAGTTTTCTGCAAACTGTCGTTCAAGTTTTTGAATTTCACTAACTAAATCCTTCAGTAAATCTCTACCTGTAGTTTTTTTATCAGGGGTTCTAGGGTCATCATAAATCTTTCCAAGAGTTATAAAGCCTGTATTGTCTAATAAATTGGTTAAAAATGCTGGTGTTCCACGGAAGACCACTAATGA
>Ga0194051_1001629_pt1 | contig 11667 bp, 10 predicted proteins | sample SepL2320m_MetaG_FD_161275 | JGI IMG/M metagenome (GOLD analysis project Ga0194051, IMG submission 161275) | Anoxic zone freshwater microbial communities from boreal shield lake in IISD Experimental Lakes Area, Ontario, Canada - Sep2016-L239-20m | ecosystem: Environmental > Aquatic > Freshwater >... | reverse complement strand
CAGTAGTGCCTTGACTTCCTGTAGTGCCTTGACTTCCTGTAGTGCCAGTAATGCCTTGACTTCCTGTAGTGCCTTGACTTCCTGTAGTGCCAGTAATGCCTTGACTTCCTGTAGTGCCAGTAATGCCTTGACTTCCTGTAGTGCCAGTAATTCCTTGACTTCCTGTGGTTCCTTGGCTTCCTGTTGTGCCAGTAATGCCTTGGCTTCCTGTTGTGCCAGTAATGCCTTGGATTCCTGTAGTGCCTTGGATTCCTGTAGTGCCAGTAGTGCCTTGACTTCCTGTAGTTCCTTGGCTTCCTGTGTTTGTAGAAATAGTCAAGGCTGCTAATTCAGAATCATATGAAAATGCTACGCCCTGTCCTGCGACAAGTTCTGTGTTTGCACATTCACAAGGTTGTGTTGGCATTTATAGCTTCCTTTTAAATCTATAAAAAATATTGTAAAAGTTTCAAGTGTATATATGACATCTAAATAAAACATATTAAAATAAAAAAATGTAGGAACAATATTGAAAATCGCCATTCCTTGGCCATCTAATGCCGTCAGTCAAGAACGAGTAAAAAAAGCGATTGTTTTATGGAAAAACATTCAATATTTATTGATATGTATGGTTGAACCTAGTTACGATGATTTTCTTAATAATTTTAATACATGTATATTGCCAAGAAACAGCAAGGAAATTGGAACAACAAGCTCAAAACTTTTCATAAAAGACATGATGGAAGCAGTGATAAGAACTGATCAAAATTCAGATTGGTTTGGTTTTGGAAATAGTGATATAGTGCCACGAGGAAATTTGTTACAGCACATTTCAGAAGAAGAAGTTTTAATTTATCATAGAACTGAAATAAAAGATTGGAGTCACATATTTTTCTCATTTGAATTAAACGGTATTGAAAAAAAATTATATGAAAAAATTTTCAATATGAGGTTCGATGGAATTTCAGATAAAAGAATTTCAAAATATTTAAATGTATGGGGAATTAAGCCACCAGACCAGCACACCGAATGGACGTATTTATTAATTAGAGAAATTTTTTCTACGCAAGGTGAAGTTTTTTTTTGGGGTCAAGATTTGTTTTTATTTAGAAAAGATGTAGTCAAAGAGGTGATTGATAAATATTTAAAAGTTTTTGACCCAATACTTGGATCGGGTGGATTTGATCCTCGTATGTCACGTTGGTTAATGGAGAATTTTAAGTGCAAAAGAATACTAAACAAAATTTTTCACAAAAGACACGCATCAGAATGGTCTTCTTTTGATACCGACTACAAACACAACGGAGGAGATATACCTAAACAAGAATTGATTGATTTTTATGGTTGCGATTATTACATAAGCACAAGTGGTCATCAAGACAAGCCTGTGATTTCAAAGTACGCCAGAAAACTTATGAAGAAATTACATGTTCAAGATCATCTCTCTAAAGATGAAATTTAAATTTTTACTTAATTTCCAATTTGGATAATCATAGGAAAATTTTGAATAATCTGTGTAGTAGCAAATGTGATCTCCTTTTCGAGCTTCTCCAAAATCAATAGAAAATTTTAATCCAGAAATTTCTTCAATTATTTTAATTGATTCTAAAATAGAACAAGAATTATTTTTTCCTCCTCCAATATTGTAAACTTCTCCTTTTTTTGGATTTAAGAAAAATTCATGAAATGCATTTACTAAATCAAAAGAATGCATATTATCTCGTACTTGTTTTCCTTTGTGTCCATAAATAATATATTTTTTTTTATTTTTAATCACTTTGCACATATAATTTAAGAAACCGTGTAATTCAACTCCTTTTTGTTTTTTTCCAGTTACGCAACCGCACCTAAAACAAGCAGTTTTTATTCCATAATATTTTCCATATTCCTGAACCATTAAATCGGCAGCAGTCTTAGACACGCCAAAGGGAGAATGAACACATTGGTCTAAAGACATTTTTTCATTTATTCCTTTTAAAAAAAATGGATCATCAAATTCAAAACGTTGTTTTAATTCTCGTAATTTAATTTTATTTGGATTGTCTCCATAAACTTTGTTTGTAGAAACAAATATAAAAACACAATCTGGGCAATTTTTTCTAGTTCCTTCTAATAAATTTAAAGTACCAACTGCGTTTATTTTGAAGTCCTGATCTGGAATTAAAGAAGACTTATCGTGACTAGGTTGCGCCGCACAATGTATGATTAAATCAGGTTGTATTTTTAATATAATTTTTTCAATTAAAGGGTCTGTTATGCAGCAATTTATGTGATGATAATTCTTAAAATCAGTTAAATTTTTAAGGTTTTTCATTATTGACGCATTTTTGCCAAAGTAAGTAAAACGGCTATTATTGTCTATTCCCCACACTTCAAAGCCCAAATCTAAATAGAAAAATACAGATTCTGATCCTATTAAACCGCAACTACCAGTTATTAAAGCTTTTTTATATTTCACAATTTCTCCTTCAAACTAATATATAAGACAACGATCTTGTTAAATTGGGAGTAAAAATGAAATATAATGATTGGAAGTTACTGACAGAATCTATTGGCAGCGGAATGAATTTAGGATTAAAACAACCAAGTGTTATTGGTGGCATGATAGGCTCACACTTGAATAAAGATAAAGATCACGACGTTGATGATGAAGATCACGACGTTGATGATGAAGATGATGAGGAAGAAGAAGATGAGGATGATGTAAATAAAGATAATTACGATGAAGATGATGAAGAAGATGATGAAGAAAAACACAAACACAAATCTGGCGTAAAGGACAATGTCGATATGTCATTTTTAAATGACATTGATCCTAAGGATGTTTTTCCTGGAGATAATGAAGAGGATTCTGTGCACGGAGAAGATGACGAAGATTCCATGGTCCACCCATTGGAGGTCCATCCATCGGAGGACGGAGAAGATGACGAAGATTCCATGGACGGAGAAGATGACGAAGCTTCCATGGACGTAGAAGCTTCCATGGACGGAAAAGATGACGTTGATGGAGAAGAAAAACACAGGGCCACAGTGGACTTGATGAAGAAAATGATGTCTTATTGTACCAAATACATGAAATCAGAAAGCGTCAAACAAGAATTAAATGCCGAAGTTGAAGAAGATAAGACTAAATCAAAGACTAAAGGAAAGACTAAAGGAAAAGTTAATAAAAAAATTAAGAAGAAGGAAGACACATCAAAAAACTGCAACTGTGAATCTGATAGTTTCTTAAATTCGCTTGCCAAACATACTCGAATCTCAAACAAAAACCAAAACTCTTTGGCAGAGGACGCTTTGTTTGCATCTTTGGATGCTACAGAAAATAGTACTGATCCAACTTATGAAGTTGGACAGGTTGGTTTTGCACCACAAGGTCGTATTGGTTCAATTGGTAATGGATATAATAAAAATGATTTTTCATATATCCCAGTTCTTGGAGAACAGCATAGACTACCAACGCTGAAAGATTGGATGAGCAATAGGTAGGAAAGCTATTATTTCAGTAGCTATTATTTCAGTAACGTCTGCCCATTAACCACCCACCCGCTAAATACGGGTGGGTGGTTCTCCATCCGCTTAGGATATATGTTTTGCAAACGCTTCTTCTGAATATCCATTTGCCCTAATAATCCGACACTTATTTCTTAAATCAACATTGCGACAATCATGGCATTGCCAATTTTTTCCCAAAAGTTTAAATGCACATAGTTCTAGATCGTACCTTTTACGATGTAGAAAATTTATTTTCCTACATGAGAAGCAACGCAACCTAATGTGACCTGTTTTTAATTTTCGTGAACTTTTAAGTTTTCTTTTAGAATTTAAAAAACTTAAAAGTTCATCAGGCATTGATGGAACAGGGAATTTGAAGCTTTTAAGCCATTTGTAGTCCACGCCATGAGCTTGGCTTGGAGGCAAAACAGATTGGTGTCCATATCCTCGAAATTCAATATTATTCCAACGGAAATGTCTCAAAGAAGAATCAGGAGTCAAGAACAAATGATGAATTGATTTATAGCTTCTATAAATTGGATGAGGGTAATCATTAATGAGATCAATAATTATTTTATTTGCTTCATCCGAATCTCCTTCTACATCTATGATCTCTCCCAGTAGCAGACCAATATTAGAATTTGGGTATTTTTTTATTTTTATCCTTGCACAATTATGATCCCATTTTTTATTCCAGTTACTGCATAATGGAATTTTAGAATTTTCACGAAGTGGAATTATTTTCAAACCATGATTAGTCAAGGCGTCAAAATGACGTAAAATTGAATCCATATGTTTTAATTACTTTTTAATTCCCCAATTGTGATAAAGATCTGTTTTTTTATGATCTAAAATAGAATCTTCTATTCTATTTTTTAACTTACTAGGAATTAATTTATTTGCGATCTCAAAATGTTTTTCAACCATATTTTTGTCGTTTTTATTTATTCCACAACGCAATAAACGAGGATCGTATGCGGTGCATTTCCAAGAATCGGACATTTCATTAGATTCTAGGAAATTATCAAAATTAAATTCCCATAATTCCCAAGCTTTTCCACTTTCTACATAATCAACACTAAACATTGCAAGATCATAAATCAATTCCACTAGTTTTGGACTTTTGAGCCAAAAATTTCCTAATGGTCTATATTCTATTCCGTAAGATTTAACACGATACCTTCCAGCGTGACCGTATAGGCTTCTTCTTTTCGAACTTGTTGGGTCATTGTCGATCCAAAGAGAAGGAACACCCAAAAATAGATCCAACATATAAACTGCCAATATTGGCTCAGGACCATCGGATGTCAAAATATCAGCACCTAAATGGATGTGTCCGCCACAAGAACGAAGATTGCCTTTCAATATTTCTTTGACTGGTCCTTCTTTTTGTTTCATTTCATAGGCACAAAAGTCTTTTTCACAACCAACACGACGAGCATCTTGATGAGACAATTGACTATTAGAAAATGTTGCACTTGCTTGTGTTACTAATTCAAGCGGTCTAACCATGTCTGCAAAAATTTTCAAACAGTCTCGAAAATTTTCAACAACTTCTTTTTTTGTATTTCCTGGCTTTATTGCGCATTCTGCAAGAACATTATCGTAATAAAACTGATGTCCGTTTATGTTAATTCTGTTTTCAATATTGCCTTGAATGATCCCAATAGCAGACCATGGCTCTCCATCCCTGAAAATCATTAATTCCGGATCACTTCCAAATGTTATCATAAATTATGGCAAGAAAACCAACTCGCTTCAGCAGGTGGCAAGAATTGCCTTTTACTCCATGATTTTCATATGATTCAGGCAAGTAACCACTAAAGTGAGTTGGTAATTGACTTGTACCATTGAGGAAAATATTTACGAGTAGATCCAATTGAAAAACCAACTACTCCACACTTGTCGTGTACGGTAAAAATAGATAGTGCTACAGAATTGTCACCGTCTAAAAAATGAGAAGGATAGTTTTCTCTTATGTTTGATTGGAAAATTTTTTTATCACTGTATTTCATTAATTTATAAATTCCGGGTAAAGCTTTTTCGATCATTTCTTTATCACGACAATTATTGTCATAATAAGTTTTTACTTTTCCTTCCTTAACCTTTATTAATGTCATTTCAAGATTATCTTCGGGTTGATGGACAAATCCAATTCTTACCAACAATGTGTAAAAAGAAATCATTGGAGTAGCTTTTAGCCATCTGCAACTTGCATTAAGAATCCAAACACCAGATTTCATGTAGGTAGTTGGTGTTGTTTTGCATTTCTCTAATACAGTTCTTGGCATTTTTAATCTATCTTCAACAGAATGAATAAGAGGCAAAACATTTTTAATCAACTTATTTCCAAAATCCTGATCTTTATAGTTGGTGATTAATAACCTGAGTTTTTTTAGTGATGGCGTAGGTGAAAGTCTAGGATCATATTTGAAACCATAAATATCAATAGGCTGATTGTTCAAATAAGACCATATCATATCATGCATAAAATCTTTGCACCAAACTAGCTGATTTAGTTGTTCGTATTTTGGTGAAAGCATGGCAAATTCAAGACCTTCTTTAGGAATTTGACAAATCTTATTGGTCTTGGTGTGCCATTTTACATCTTTGAGTGCTATTTCTTTCATGATTGCGGAATGAATCCCACTCGCTTTATAAAGTGAGAGTAATTTCCGTTTACTCCTAAATTATTTTATTAATGAAATTACTAATAAAACATTATTTCAATTATATTGTAATTCCGTTATTATTGTAGCGTAATTACAACATAATTGCAAGAGTTCCATGTTTAAATGATCTCGCCAAGAAATCCAACTTGCTTTAGAGGGTGGGTAGTTCATAAAAATGCAAAATTGTGACTATAATATATAAAAAAAGTTCGTAACCACTTCAGAATAAAAAACACAGGAATTTTTATGCTAACCACTGCAAGCAACATTTCTTTCGTCTTATCGGGCGGAGCTTCAAACATTAATCCAAACAATTCACTTGGAGGAGATCCATCATCAACTTCTATTAATGGAGGATTGTTAAATAATCTTTTTGACGACGTTTCTTCATATGAATCTGAAAACGGAAATGAAGACTATCGTTGTATTTATGTTTTTAACGATGGAGAGACAACAGTTTGGGATATGAAATTATGGGCAGATTCAATTACAGAAGGAAATGTTCAAATTAAATTAGGAATTGAAAGTTCAAATGAAAAACAAAGAATAACAATTATTGGCGCAACTGGTGGAGTTTTAGAATTACAATATAAAGACAGATCATTTAGTTCAGATTATAACTCAAATACAACTGTATGGGCATCTAATATAGAAACAAGTATCTCTAACGTAACAGTTTCAGATGTTAGTACCGAGAAAATTTTTAAAAAAGTTTCAGTAGAAGGAAGAAATTTAGGATCCGATACATTAATATTTGATATTACATGGAGTGGAAAAGATGGGAAAAGAAATTTTGATAATATTGAAATTATAGGTTCGGAATTAGTTTTAGAACCGAATGGTTCTGTTTTAGTAACAGTAGAACAACAAGGCTCTCCAATAAATACTTTAGCAAATGAAATAATTGAAACTTCACCTCCGGGCGGTGTAGTATTTTTTGATACAAATGAAACTTCTCCAATAGTTATTGCAAGACTTGATCCAAGCGATGGTTTTCCAATTTGGATCAAAAGAAGTATTCCGTCACAAACAGTTGCTTCAGTTGAAGATAAATTTACAATTCAAATGGTTGCACAATCGCTAGAAGTATGAAAATTAAAAAAATGTCTTAAAATATTATAAGTAATTTTTAAATAATCTCGTCAAAAAATCCCACTTGCTTTAGCGGGTAGTTTGAATTGTCGAGATCATTTAAATCAACAGCAGGTTTAAATGTCTAAACGCAGGAAGTGTTCTGTAAAAAAAAATAAATGTAAGCTACTTCCATTCAAACGCATTGATTGCATTTCTATCCAAGAAGCAAAACAAAAAGTTGGTTGGGGAGTTTCTGCATTCGATTTGCCAAAAACATGGGAAAAAACCATGGGCGATGGTGTGGTAATAGCGGTTTTAGATACTGGATGCGATTTAAACCATCCAGATCTTATTCAAAACATAATTGAAGGAATCAACATCTTAAAGCCGGGAACTCCTCCCGATGATGATAATGGACATGGAACACACGTAACCGGCATACTTGTTGCAAATGATAATGAAATAGGAATGATAGGTGTTTGCCCAAAGGCAAAAGTGCGTCCAATTAAGGTTTTGGATCGCAATGGAAACGGAAACATGAAGGATGTGTCAACCGGAATTAAGTGGGCCGCTGATGCTGGTTGCGACATCATTGTGATGTCACTTGGTACACCTGTTAAGATTTCTCAAGTACGTAAAGCAATACAATACGCTGATTCAAAGGGTGTTATCACATTCTGTGCTGCTGGAAATTCTGGAATTACAGACGAAATTTATTATCCTGCAAATTATCCAGAAACTATTTCTATAGGTGCGATTGATCACAATTTAAATCGTGCTAGTTTCTCTAACACAGGAAAAAATCTAGATTTTATGGCACCTGGTGTTGATATTTTCAGCACGGTTCCTGATGACTGGTATGCGACCTTTTCTGGAACATCAATGGCTTGCCCATTTGCTGTCGGCGTTGCGGCTTTATTATTGTCGTATTCAAAAAAAGGAAAATTAGGATATGAAATAAAAACTGCTGATAAATGCAGGGAATTTTTTAGAAAACATACAATATCTTTAAATAATGAAAGTGTTGATAATGCAAAATTTTTTGGAGGATTTGGAATTATTGATCCAAGAAAATTTTTTGATAATTGCTAGGTAAAGGAATAATCACTATATTTTTTTCAAGTAAAAAGTTAGCTAGACTGCAACCAAGCCTCTTTAGGTTGCCAGTATTTATCGGGTGCCAATTGACAACTATCTGCTTCCTAAAAAATTAATTCATATTTTTTTAATATTAATTGATAGTTTTTCAATTATTTTTTTTATATCATTCCACATTCTATCAACGGAAACACCCAACGCACATTCTTGAATGCCAACTTCGCAAATGTTTGTTGAAACACAAGGGGTCGGTTTACGATGATGACAACCTAAACATTCGATCCCATCAGCAACAACTGGTCGAATGTTTTCTGTGATTAGTCGTGTATCTGGTAAAATAGAACCAAAAAAAGCTACTCCATCTATGTTAAAAACTTGAGCCACATGCATTGGAAAAGAATCTGTTCCGACAAAAAACATTGATTTTTTTATTACAGTAGCTAATTGACCAACTGAAGTTTTTCCACGTAAATCAATATTGCAATTAATCGGCTTGTGGTCTTCTAACATTCCTACACATATAATTTCGAATCCTTCTTTTTTTAATTTACTTGATATTTGATCAAATTTTATTGGCGACCAATTACGTCCCACCCAAGAACTATTGCTAGAGTGCATTACTACATATTTTTCTGGAAGTTCTAAATCAAGTTCTTCAGTTGCCAAATACATCTTACAATCTTCCATACTAACACCAACGCTATCGGCGTATGCTTTTAAAATATTTGTTTGTGGTCTATATTCGTAGACCATATCCAAGTTAAAAAACAAATCAAATTGTCGTTCTGAATATTCTGAAATTACTTGATCTATCCATGGGTTTCTTCGAACTATATTTGGGAAATCAGTTGCAAATATGATTTTTGCATGTTTGTATTTTAATTTTAGTGCGGATGCCACCGCCGCTGCTATCAAAACATCTCCGCTGCAACCCCTACGGCGAATCAATATATTTTCTATGACATTAACCGGATCTGTTCTTTTGTCACTCACTATATTGTTTATTCTTCCTGAATTTATCCACTTATTATGAAAATAAGCTTCTCCATGATTTTCGTACTTGTTGTTGTTTTCTTCTTTTTTTTCAATGTAAATTCTTGAATTTGGTTGATATAATATTTTTTTGTTTTTCTCAATACATGATAAACAAAAATCATAATTGCTCCATTTTTTAGAAAATAAATTTGGAGAGAATCCTCCCATTTCTAAAAAGTTAGATTTTTTAACTGCCATAAAATCCACATTGATTGATTCTCTTTTTCCAATCTGAAGTATTTCAACCGGCACATTATTCATGTGGAAAGAATTAGTAATTTTTTTGCCTTTAAAAATATTCATTCCTATATCTAAAAAATCAAAATCCTGCCAACACCATTCTTTGCCCGCACTATAAACAGTATCTTCTTTTTCGTTTACGTGGAGTCCGCCTACTGCTCCAACTTCAGGCTGGTCAACAATTTGAATTAGATTTGTTAACCAACCAGGAAATAATTTTGAATCGGGTCTTATAAACACAATAAATTTTCCTGAACTTTTGTACGCACCTATATTACAACAAGCTCCCCATCCTTGAGTTGTGTCACTTTGGAATATTTTTCCAATTGGTTTTTTAATCTCGTCTATGCGATTTTCCCAAGTAGACACAATTTTTACTGCTGATTTAAGTGGACAGTTATCTTCAATAAAAATTAATTCAACTTTCATGCCATCATTGTGAAAGTCCCAAGACTCAACAATGCCTTCCACAGAAGACATATACATTGGAACAACTATAGACACGTCTGCTTTTTCTTTCATTTCAAACCAATCAGGTGTTGGTAAATGATTTGCTGTTTGCGTTATTGAATAAGGCAAATCCAGAAGTAGTCCCATGTCGTGCTTTTGGATTTGCCGATGAACACGATCTGGCTTTAATTTTTTTTTAAAAACAGATTTCACAACTGTTTCTTGAACAATAATTTTTTTATTTTTTAATTCATTGGATTTTTTAATTTGAATTATTGTCAAACCTATATTTTTTGAATTTTTCATATTGTTCTGGCAAGGAATCCAATCTGTATGTAGTTGGTTATATTTTCGGGCAAAGACTTCTACCAAGTATAACAGAAAATTAGATTGCTTACAAGATGAACAACCGTAGGGAGTCAGCAATCGATTTAGGTTCGTGGGTAAATTGAAAAATTATAATTAAATTACATATATATTTAGCTAGTTAATTACTTTAATTAATAAAAATATGAATAAAAAAATAAAAGATATTTTTGATGATAGGTTGATTAGACTTAAAAATAAATTAAAAACAAAGTCACATGTAAGACATTCTAATAAAAAAGTTGCTTGTAATTTACCAATTGGAAAAAAGTCGAATATTAATAAAATAAAAGAATTTAGAAAAGTAAGTTCAAATTCTATTTTTATCACGGGTGGAATTGGTGACATTTTTGCTGTTGAGAGTTTTTTAACAGATCAAGAGAGACATTCACTTACTACAATTTACTACGCAACTAATAAAAGAGTACCCATTGAAAGTCTTTTTCGTTGTTTGAAAAATTTTCCAAACCTTAGAAATCATATTAACGTATGGGATGATGTAAATAATTTTTGGTGTTTTTATTCACTTGAAGATTATTTAAAAAGAACAAAATGTTCAAGTAAATTTACAAGAGATTTAAAAAATTCAAAAGATTTAAGTATAATTAAAATAGCTGATGAAGTTAAACAAAAAAAATTATTATATAATGGATCTTCTTTTTTAAAAGAAAATTTAACAAGTATTGAAAAATTTAATATATCTGAAAAATACGTAGTTATTTCTCCTTTTAGTACAGATAAACGATTAGATCAAAGAGATTTTGATAAACATGACTGGGATCAAACTTTAATATTTTTGAATCAAAAAAACATCAAAGGAGTTGTAATAAACTCAGGAAATGATGTGGTTCCAGAACACTCCTCCTTAATAAACCTAAGCAATTTAACCAAAATTGAAGAAGCTGTAGAAATACTTAAAATGTCTGAAGGTTATTTTGGAATAGATTCTTGTCTATCAGTATTAGCGGCAAAATTGTTCGATAAACCATTTTTACAGATAAAAACTGTAAATAAACACTGTACATCGCATTTTGATTTTTATTACGCTCCAAAAAATAAATTTAATTTTATAAATAGAGAGATAAGTACAATTATTTAATTAAAGGCTTAATATGGATCCAATTATATCAAAATACGAATATTGCAAATTAGAAGAACTAAATTGGTGCAAGAAAGAATGTATAGCCTACCAACGGGATATGAGCAAATCGGTAAAATATGATGATAATTATTATCAAAAATATGTCAATTATGAAGATAC
>Ga0194051_1001627_pt1 | contig 11669 bp, 7 predicted proteins | sample SepL2320m_MetaG_FD_161275 | JGI IMG/M metagenome (GOLD analysis project Ga0194051, IMG submission 161275) | Anoxic zone freshwater microbial communities from boreal shield lake in IISD Experimental Lakes Area, Ontario, Canada - Sep2016-L239-20m | ecosystem: Environmental > Aquatic > Freshwater >... | reverse complement strand
GCGGCGGCGCACGATCAGGAAGTCGCGATGCTCCTCGATCAACTGGGCGAGCCTGGGCCAGTGGCCGAGCAGCGCCTCGTGCGCCAGCCGGAGCGTCCTGCCGTCGCCGGGATCGTCGGCGACGGCCAGGCGGCCGGCGACCAGGCGATCTGCGACCTCCTGCTGGAGGGGATCGACGACGATGGCCTGCTTGATCAGGCGCGCCGTCGTAGTGCCCGAGATTTCGTCGACCTGGACCAGCGACAGCAGCAACGGATCGACCGCGGCGGTTAGTTCCGACGGCAAGCCGGCCACCAGCTCGTCGGCATGACGGGCGATCGCGCCTTCGAGCATGCCGAGCGCCCGGTAGCTGGCATAGGTCAGCATGTTGCCGCCGTCCCGCTCGACATCGCGGCGGTAGAGTTCGTCGAGCAGGAAGGAGAGCAGCGGCAGCGACGCGGGATCGCGGGCGGCGGCCTCGCGGATGGTGGCGGCCAGGCTCACGCCGTCGTTGGCCTCCTCTTCGAAGGCGAGACCGGCCGCCTCGGCCGGGCGGCAGATGATGAGATCGAGTTCCGCCGCCGTGGGATGCGCCAATTGATATTGCCCGAGCCCGGCGGCGAGTTCGTTCAACTCAGGCGTCTCGGCCAGGCGATGGAAGAAGTCGCTGCGCATCGTGGCGACCACCCAGACCAGCCCGCATTGGGCGAGGTTGGAGATCATGGTGGCGAAGGCGCGGCGCTGCTCGGCCGTGAGGATGCTCGACGTGAAAAGCACTTCGAGCTGGTCGAGCACGAGAATGAGGCGCGCCTGCGGGATGCCACCGGCGCTGGCCTGCGGATCGGCGGCGGCTGCCTTTTCCAGGGCCGCGCGCAGCGGCGGACGGAGCAGGCCCGGACTGCCGCGCAGGGTCTCGGCGAACTCCTCGTCGGTGTAGCCGAGTGCGGCGAGTTCGGGGAGCGCGCCCTCGCGCGCGAGGGCGGCGGCGAGGCCGAGCGCCGGATCGGGCACGAGTTCCGCCGGATGGATGATGGCATGGCGCCAGCTCGTGATGCCGCTCACGACGCCAGGCGTCATCACGTCGGGCAGCAGGCCGGCGCGGACCAGCGAGGACTTGCCCGAGCCGCTGGCGCCCAGCACCAGCATGAAGGCCCTCCCGTCGGCGGCGCGTCGCACGAGTGCCTCGGTGATCTCACGCTCGGCGCGCTCGCGGCCGAAGAACACGGCGGCGTGGGCCATGTCGAAGACTTGCAGGCCGCGATAGGGCGAGCCCGCCCACCAGTCGATGCGTTCGCCCTCGCGTGCCTGGGACCGCCGCAACTGGCGCGGCGGCAGGCGGCGCTTCAGAAGCTCGCGCAGATGCGCCTCGAGCTGCGTCTCGAATTCGTCGAGGTCGGTGAAGCGGTTGAAGGCTGCCTTGAAGCCGTCGGGTCCTTCGAAGTGCCGCTCCCAGAAGCTTTGCAGGGACTCCCACTGCAGTTTGATCTGGTCGAGCTGGTCGGCCCGGCTGAAGCGGGCGAAGCCGTCGGTGAACTTGCGATAGACCAGCAGCGCCGGCACGCCGTCGCGCTTCTGCTGGGCTTCGAGGGCCTGTTCGAATTCCCATTCCGTGCCGGTCACCGGCGCGCGGCCGTCCATCCCGCGATATTCGCGCTTGGCGGTGCGCTCGGGCAGCGGCGTGCCCAGCCGCGACCACAGGATCAGCACCATGATGTCGGCGTCGGACGGCGGCTCGATGATGTCCTGGAAATGCCCCGAGCTCAGCATCGGCTCGTATTCCCAGAGCACCGGCGTGAGGTCGAAGAAGTTGCCGAACTCGCGCCTGAGGCGGCCGATCACCAGGGCGGCGCGTCGTCTCTCGTCGGCGACGTCGCCGGGTGACGAAATGAAGATCCGGATCGATTGCGACATCGGGGTGTCACTTCCGTCGAGGCTGCCCAAAGCGATCACCCGCGCGCCGGAGCCTGGGCGGATCGTAGTGGCAAGGACCGTGCTTGCGAAGGCCCGACAGGGCACTATTTGGCCTTGCCTTGAAGCGGGCTCGTGTCGGGTTGCATCTTCCGGACCGCGGACCTCCAGGCCCGCAGTCCAAATGAGCATGAATGAGGTGGCGAAAGCTCCATTCATCCCGCCGTAGGCTTCACGGGAGGATTTCACTGGACGTGCGATCCCGGATTCCGTGCGGAGCCGGGGCGGCTCGTCTGGTATGGGTGGCCCCAAGGCACCCGCCAGACGACGGTTCGGGGGAACGACATGTCAGCGGTCGAGCAACACCTCTTCTCGCCGGGTCCCAAGCGCATCCTGGCGCTCGACGGCGGCGGCGTTCGCGGGATCCTGACGCTGGCCATCCTGGAACGGATGGAAGCCATTCTCCGCGCGCGGTCGCCGGCGCCCGACAGCTTCCGGCTCTGCGACTACTTCGACCTGATCGGCGGCACCTCGACCGGGTCGATCATCGCGTCGGGCCTGGCGCTCGGCCTGTCGGCCGAGGAACTGCTGGCGCTTTACAGGAACCTGGCTTCGCGGGTCTTCAAGCGGCCGCCCTGGAGCTTCGGCATCTTCGGCCCGCGTTTTTCGCGCGGTCCCCTGGCGGCGGTCCTCAAGGAAATCATCGGCGATGTCACGTTGGGGTCGGACAAGATCAGGACGGGCCTGGCGATCGTCACCAAGCGCGCCGACAACGGCAGCATCTGGATTCTGCACAACAATCCGCGCGGGCAATTCTTCGCATCGTCGACGACGGATGGCACCCACATGGCCAACGGCGACATTCCGCTTTCGTCGGCGATCCTGGCCAGCACGGCGGCGCCGACCTTCTTCCGGCCCGAGTTCATCAAGGTCGCCAACCAGGAGCTCGGCGCCTTCGTCGACGGCGGCGTGAGCCCGCACAACAATCCGTCGCTGCATCTCCTCATGCTGGCCAGCCTGAAGGGCTATAACATCGGTTGGCCGCTCGGGCATGAACGCCTGTTCCTGGCGTCGGTCGGCACGGGCTTCTTCCGGCAACGCCACAGCGTCGAACGCCTGCGCTACACGCCGTCGGTCTTTCAGGCCGTCAATGCACTCACCTCGATGATCGACGACGGCAGCCGCTTGGTTCAGCTCCTGCTGCAGTGGGCGTCGGACACGCCGACGCCGCGCCGCATCGACAGCGAGGTCGGCGACCTCGCCGAGGATCGCATGACGCACCAGCCGCTGCTGCATTATGTGCGCTACGACGGCCAGCTCGAGATCGACTGGCTGCTCGAGCGCCTGGGCATCACGATCACGCCCGAGCAGGTGATGCGGATCCAGAAGATGGACGATCCGCGCGGCGTGGATACGCTGATCGAGATCGGCCGGGAAATCGCGGCACGCCACGTGAAGCCCGAGCATTTTCCCGCGGTCTTCGATATCGCGGCGGCGGCGCCATAGCTCTGGGCAGTGGGATTACCTCATGCTGAGGAGGCCACGAAGTGGCCGTCTCGAAGCATGGGCAACAGCATGACTGGTCCCCACCCTTCGAGACGGCGCTGCGCGCCACAGGGCGGGGGTTACCCCGCCCGACTCAGGATGAGGTGAGACTCTACGCCGACGGCGGCTTCATGCGGCGCTGGCGGCGCAGGATCACCCAACTCACGTTCTCGACCAGCGCTGCGCGGCCGAGCTGGACGATCAGGCGGATCAGGCGCGGATGGTCGTCGTGCCGGGCGGCGGCGCGCGCCTCGTCGCGGGCGAGGCTGAACAGATGGGCCGAGACGGCGAAGGAACGTTGCAGGTCGCCGAACGACATGAAGGCCTGATAGGCCTGGACGCTGGCGGTGATGGCGAGTGCGACGCGGCCGACCTGCAGCAGGAGCGCGGTGTCGAGCACCGTCTGGTGGATGTGGCTGACGTCGAGCAGCTTGTTGCCGGCCAGGATCAGCAGGCCGATGCCAAGGCAGACGAAACCCAGAAGGGCGAAGTGCCGGGCCTGGCGGCGATAGCGCGGGATGACGCCGCGGTTGCCGAGAAAGTAGCCGACCTGTTCGTCGATCCACGCATGCCCGGCCGCGGCGTGACGCTTGCGGTCCTGCGGCGACGGCGTGGCGCCCGCCGGCTGGATGTCGTCGAGCAGGAAGGCGGTGCGGATGGCGCGCCGGATCCAGGCGACCGACGTTGCCTGCGTGGGGTGGTAGTGATCGGCGACGCACAGCGACAGGCCGCTGGCGATCCAGGCTGCCTGGATGCGGCCGGCTTCGGCGAGCGCACGGAAGTCGGTGTGCAGGCGCTGCCAGTGCCGCCACGTCGAATAGGCCCAGACGGCAAAGCCGGTGGCCAGCGCCGCGGTGGTGACGATGGTGGGCAGGGGCGCCGCGATCGTGCCGTGCAACGCCGAGGCGATGGCGGCGACGATGGTGGCCAGCACCATGATGCGGACGGAGATGTTGATCCGGCGCTGGAACTGGTTGGCGAGATGATCGGTCGCGGCCTTGAGGGCCTGAACCGTCGAGGGCGCCTCACCGGCACCCCCGGCTTCTGCGCTCCGGGCATCGCGCGTTCGTCCCTCACTCTTCAGCAGGCGGTTGAGCGCGTTGAACGCCGACAGCACCGTCGCGTGGCGATGGTCGCCACCGCGCGCCCCGATGCGCACCGCGTCAGGAAAGAGCCAGTCGATGCGACCGACGCCCGCCGGTGCCGGTTCTCCGTCGCGCGCCGTCATCACATGGGCAATCGCACCGCCCTCGTCATACTGCAGCGGCTCGTCCTCGTTCCAGCCGGCGTAGCGTCCTTTCAGCTTGGCCTGCACGATCTCGGCGGTGCCGCCGTCGCCGCGCGCCTCGTCGCCATCCCACAGCGCGATCAGCAGATGGGAATGAAGCGCCGTGAAATTGCCGGCCCACAGGTAGCCGTCGGTCGGCACAGAGTGGCCGGCGCCGGCAGGGGGCGAGACGACCAGCCGGGCCGAGCCTAGCAGGCGGTCGAACTCTGCCTTGCTGTCGGCGGTGGCGAAATCCTGCCGGTAGTCGTCGGCGGCGCGCGGCAGCACAGCCACCAGCTCGGCACCGAAACGCTCGACGGCCAGGCGCGCCACCAGCCGGTCGGCGCCTTCGGCCAGGCCGGTCAGCAGCAGCAGCGGCGCGTCGGGCGCTTTGGCGCGCACGCCCTCAAGAATGGACAGGACGGCGGCTTCGATCTTCGCGGTGCAGCTCGCGGCAATCTGTCGATGACCGGTCACGCCGATGGTGAAGGGGATTTGGAGGGGTGGCACGCGGCACCCTCGACGGCGGCAAATGGACTGTCAACGCCTGCGCTGGTCTATCGGCCGGGCTCACCGCCGGAGTGCTGAACAGAGGACAAAGAACGGAGGTATGGCCGGGCTAATTCGGTTGCGACTTGCCCATAGATCAAGCCGCCGACGCCGGCACCGACGACAGAGCCAATGAACTGGGAACCGGTCAGCGAACCCAGATACTCGCCCAACACCGAACACAAACCAAGAGCAAGCAGGCTCACCCATGTCTGCCAATGCCGAAAGGTCTTGCGATAAGCGGCTCGCCATCGTCGACCGCGCTCGGCACGAGGCAGTCCGGAGAGTTCCGGAATGCTCTTGAGGGACCAATAAATCTGCATCTCACTCCCCCACGTTCGTGGCCGCTGCCAGTTCAGGCCAACTACAGACTCTTGTCGAACACGACGACGGAACGCTGGTCGCGGCGGATGTTCGACATCAACTCGACGAGCTCGCGCGAGTACTCCGGCCGGCACACCTGGCTTTCAGGATGCGCAACAAATTCCCGCCGCACGTAAAGTGTGTCGCCGCGGAGGGCATACACCGATCGATATTCCGCGATCGACGTTTTCCAGCTTCTGTCCGCCGGCAAGCGCGCCGGCCGAAGCCCGGCGGGCAGGATCACCTCGATCGTCTCGATCTCGCGACCGGCATGGCAGGGGAACGGATACACGCGTGCCGTATCGTGCGTGCCGACGAGAAACGCGCCGGGCCGGGCGAGAAAGCGCAACCCCGCGGGCGGCGTCAGCGACTCGCCCGCGCCGAGATCGATGTCGTCGGTGAGCTTGAATTCGGCGCTCAATTCCACGTCGGTGGCGGATTGGTCTTTTGCCCGCTTCGTCCATTTGCCCGTTCCGGGCGGCCCGAAGCGGCGAAGCTGCGTCTTGGCCGTGGCTTCGTTCGCTCCCATGGCGAGGGCCTTGAGGCTGGTCGCCATGGCGCCGCTGGCTTTCTCGTGGGTCGTTCCGCTGATGCGTCCATCCGACCCGATCGTGGCGATGGTGTGTGTCTCGGCGACATTGTCCTCTGCTTTTTCACGCGGCACGCGCGAGGTCCGCGACTTGCCGGCCACGGCGTGCAGGACAGGCTTGTCGTAGTGGCCCCACGGCAAGGCGGCGAACGATGAATATTGCGATGTCGGCTCCAGGTAGCGGTCGAACTCGGGGACGTAGAGGATGACGTGATTGAAGTCCGGTATCGGCGTCTCGGGCAGAACATACTTGGCGACATTGCTGTTGATGAGAACAGGCTCGCTGGCAATGTCTCTCGCCGCGAGCAGGGCAGCGAGCAGTGCCACAACCGCCTTGCAGTCGCCGTAGCGGTTCCTGATCGTCTCCGAAGCGGCGGTCGGCGTCAGCTTGCCCTGGCCGACCGACACGGCGACGTAGCGGATGTTCCGGGTGACCCAGCCGAACAACAGGCGCGCTTGCAGCGCGCGGTCGGCGGTCGAACCGACGATTTCGGCGGCAAGGGCGGCAACGTCCGGCATGACGGCCGCTGCCGTCGCATGGAGGTTTGCGTAGTGGTTGCCGATTTCGGCGTAGGACTTGAAGGTCGAGACCACGAAGCGTGGTCCCCAATCGGCGGGCGACGTCGAGCCCGCTTCGTCCGGCACCGATTTTTGGTTGCGCCAGGAGAAGATCTGCCGGACGCGCTCGCCGACCTGTTCGGTTCGGTAGTCGCCGCCGTGTTGCTCGACGCCAAGCGGCATGCCCGCGGGGCGCTCGAAGATGCGCTCGGACAATTTGGTGCGATGTGGTGTTGGCCACACGGTGCTCCGGGAATAACCCGGCCACGTAAGATCGAAAGTCGTCAGACGGTAAGCGAAGCGGATCGAGTCGCCCGCCTCGACATGCGGGAAGATGATGCTTCGGGTCCGGTTGTCGCTGTAGAGCGCGACCTCGCGCGACACCTGCGGGGCGATGTCGAGGATCTTGTCGCCGGCGACAGGCAGCCGGCGGCCGTCCGCCTTGAGGGTCGCCGCCTCCAGGATCTCGATCCTTTGCGCGCTGGCGGCGTAGGACAGGTCGATGCGCGCGCCGTCGCGCGCGGCCTGGGCATCGTGTGCCTTGCGTTCGGCTTCGAGGACCATGGTCCATCGTCCATCGGCGTCGATCACGTAGGTATGGCGATCGACGAGCCAGGTGTAGCCGGCACTCTGGGCGCGGGCGTTCGCCGCGAACAGAAGGGCGGCGGCGATCAGGATTGCGGAAGAGATGCCGAATACACGCATGCGAGGAGTGTAGCCGAGAGATTTGGCCGGTGCACCGGGCCTTTGACCTCATTGGCGACTAAGCATACTGGTCCAACCAGACGCCCGACGGCCGTCACTGTCGATTCGCCACAAAACGAGAGAGATACCCCTCTCCGCTGGCTGTAGAGACATCTGAATTTAAGCGGGCGTCGACAAAGCATTGAGTTCGATAAAATAGACAATCAAGGACTCATGGCTGAGCGTGGCCCGTGCTGTCCACTGTCCGATGGGGAACCCATCGACTTGCACGGGCGACAAGGTCGCCGGCACCTTTGGAATGTTCATCACGGCAACACTTGGCAGCGGCGCCCCGAGTTGATCGTCCGCGAACCGTAGCTCGACAGACCAATGATCGTTAGCAGACGAAACCAAAAACTGAACGGGAATAGGCTGGTCCCGCTTGTGGTCCCGCAAAGCGGCCTCGGTGTTCCGCATCAATTGCCTGGGATCCTGCTCCTCCCTGGTCGCGGGGGCACCGTCCGACGCCGATGGCGGCGAACCTATCGAGGCAGTCACCGATCTATGAAGGGTGCCTGAATATCTGCCCTCGAAGCGATCCCAAAAATCCACGCCAGACTGAGCGAACGCAACGTCTGCCGCGAGCATTGAGGCGATGGCAGAGAAGACGAGAAGCAGCCTCATGGCCCAGACGCGCTCGCGGTCAGGATTGTGGAAGCGACGTCGAATGCACGCACTCGACGAGTGTAGCCGAGGGATTTGGCTGGCGCACCGGCCCTTGACCCAAGGGCGCTCTTCGCCGACTTAAGGCGCGCGATGCAGCAGGCCTTTCCTTATGACGTGATTGTGGTGGGCGGCGGCCATGCTGGCTGCGAGGCCGCGGCCGCGTCGGCGCGGCTGGGCGCCCGCACCCTGCTGCTCACGCACCGGATCGAGACCATCGGCGAGATGTCGTGCAATCCGGCGATCGGCGGGCTGGGCAAGGGCCATCTGGTGCGCGAGATCGATGCGCTGGACGGGATCATGGGCCGGGCCATCGATCGCGCCGGCATCCAGTTCCGCACGCTCAATCTGTCCAAGGGGCCGGCGGTGCGCGGGCCGCGCGCCCAGGCCGATCGCAAGCTTTATCGCGCCGCCGTGCAGGCGCTGCTGGCGGAACAGGCGGGGCTCGAGATTGCCGCCGATCCGGTTGCGGATATTGTGCTGGATGCCAGTGGGGCATGTGCCGGCGTGATCACGGAATCGGGGCGCGAAATCGGCGCAGGGCGCGTGATCCTGACGACGGGGACGTTCCTGCGGGGCCTGATTCATATGGGCGAAACCCAGATCCCGGGCGGACGCGCGCGCGGCCTGGGACAGGAGGATGGGGTTGAAGAGCCATCTACTGCACTCGCGCAGACATTGCATCGGCTCGGCTTCAGTTTGGGGCGGCTGAAAACCGGGACGCCGGCACGGCTCGACGGGCGCACGATCGATTACAGTGGGCTCGAGCGCCAGGATGGCGACGATCCGCCGGTGCCGTTCTCGTATCTCACCGATCGCATCACGACGCCGCAGATCGCCTGCCACATCACGACCACGACGGCGGCCACGCACGCGATCATCCGCGCCAACCTCCATCGCGCGCCGATGTATTCGGGCCAGATCGAGGGCATCGGGCCACGCTATTGTCCCTCGATCGAGGACAAGGTCGTGCGTTTCGCTGGGCGAGATAGGCATCAGATCTTTCTCGAGCCTGAGGGGCTGGACGACGACACCGTCTATCCCAACGGCATTTCGACCTCCCTGCCCCGCGATGTGCAGCTCGCAATGCTGCAGACCATTCCGGGATTGGAGCATGCAGCCATGCTTCGGCCGGGGTATGCCATCGAATACGATCACATCGACCCGCGGGAACTGCACGCGACCCTGGAGACGCGGCGGATTCCGGGCCTGTACATGGCCGGCCAGATCAATGGCACGACCGGCTACGAAGAAGCGGCGGCACAGGGGTTGATCGCCGGGTTGAATGCAGTGCTTGCAAAACCCTTTATCGTCGATCGCGCCGACGGCTATCTCGGTGTTCTGATTGACGATTTGGTTTCTTTGGGCGTGACCGAACCCTATCGGATGTTCACGTCCAGGGCCGAATATCGGCTGTGGTTGCGGGCCGATAATGCCGACCAAAGGCTTACGCCGCGCGGTCTGGAAATCGGCTGTGTCGCTTCTGAGCGCGCAAGAATGTTTCACGTGAAGCAGCAGGCGCTCGTCGAAGCCCGGGAATTGGCGGGCAAGCTCAGGATCAGCCCATCGGCTTTGGCCAAGCAGGGCATCCCGATCAATCAAGACGGTGTGTTGCGCTCGGTCTTGGATCTCCTGGCCTACCCCGAAATCACTTGGTCCGGGCTCACCGAGCTTTGGCCGGAACTTGCGCCGATCGCCGCGGAGATCGCCGAGCAGCTCACCATCGACGCCCGCTATGCCGGCTATCTCACCCGCCAGCGCCAGGACATCGGCGCCTATCGGCGGGACGAGGCACTGGGTCTGCCGGACGATCTCGACTATGGCGCGATCGGCAGCCTCTCCAACGAAGTCCGGCAAAAGCTCGAAACGCATCGGCCTGCCACGCTTGGGCAAGCGGCCAGGATTTCTGGCGTAACGCCTGCGGCGTTAGTGGCCCTGCTGAAATATGTTCGCCGCCAAGCCGCATAGTTGGACATGAGTCACATCCAGGCCGGTCGGGATCTGTTCCTGCGGGAAATGCGCCAGCTCGGGGTCGATGTTTCACGTGAAACACGCGACCAGCTAGAAGCCTTGGTCAATACGCTGGTACGCTGGCAAAAAGCTATCAACCTGGTCGGCCGCACCACAATAGAAGGTATCTGGGTCCGCCATGTTCTCGACTCGGCGCAACTGGCGATCCTGATCCCGGAAAGGGCCAAAACCCTGACCGATCTGGGCAGCGGCGGTGGATTTCCCGGCCTGGTGGTGGCGGCGATGCGGCCCGACCTGGAGATCACGCTGATCGAATCGGACGCCAGAAAAGCCGCCTTCCTGGGCGAAGCCGGACGGCGCATGGAATTGAAAAAGCAGCCCAAAATCGTGGTCGGCCGCATCGAAGCCGTGGCCCCGGCCAAGGCAGAGGTCGTCACGGCTCGGGCGCTGGCGCCGCTCGGGCAGTTGCTCGAATGGGCCCAGCCTCACCGGACGGATACCGCTATTTGCCTTTTCCACAAGGGGAAAGACTGGCAGGCTGAACTCGCGGAGGCCATGAAGGACTGGGATATTCCCGGCAAGCCCTTCACCAGCGTGACCGACCTTGATGCCGTCATCCTCCGAATCGGCCCCTACCGTCTTCGCGATCGCCAATCAAAAGGGCGGGGTCGGAAAGACCACGACGGCGATTAACCTCGCCACCGCGCTGGCCGCGGTCGGCGAGCAGGTCCTGCTGATCGATCTCGACCCCCAAGGCAATGCCTCGACGGGCTTGGGCATTCCAAGAAGTGAGCGCTCACCCGGATCATACGAATTCCTGCTCGGCCTGTCCCCACTCGCCGACTGCGCGCGCCCCTCGCCGATTCCCAATCTCTCGGTCATGCCGGCCTCGGTGTCGCTGGCCGGCGCGGAAATCGAGCTGATCGACCTGGAGCGCCGCGAGCACCGCCTGGCCGACGCGCTCGGCACCGCGGAAGACCGCCGCCACTGGACGACCATCCTGATCGACTGCCCGCCGTCGCTCGGCCTGGTGACGCTGAACGCCCTGGTCGCCGTCGACGCCGTGCTGGTGCCGCTGCAGGCCGAGTTCCTGGCGCTGGAAGGCATCGGCGCGCTCGGCACCACCATCGAGCGCATCAAGAAGAGACTCAACCCCCGATTGCACATCGCCGGCATCGTCCTGACCATGGTCGACCGCCGCATGACTCTCAGCCAGCAGGTCGTGGCCGACGTCCGCGCCCACTATGGCGAGCTGGTGTTCGGCACCACGATCCCGCGCAACGTGCGCATCGCCGAGGCGCCCTCGCACGGCCTGCCGGTGCTGATCTACGACAATGCCTGCGCCGGTTCGCAGGCCTACATCCTGCTGGCGAGCGAATTCATCCGCCGCCGGCGCATCGCGACAGAACAGAAGGCCTCCCATGAGCCAGTCCCCTAAGCCGCGCGGCCTGGGCCGCGGTCTCTCGGCGTTGCTGGGCGACGAGGAGGTGGCCCGCGCCGTGGCGGCCCCGCCGCCGCCCGCCCCATCAGCAT